>Ga0247843_1005593_pt1 | contig 17333 bp, 18 predicted proteins | sample LaCruzMarch2017__FD_192420 | JGI IMG/M metagenome (GOLD analysis project Ga0247843, IMG submission 192420) | Freshwater microbial communities from meromictic Lake La Cruz, Castile-La Mancha, Spain - LaCruzMarch2017_8m | ecosystem: Environmental > Aquatic > Freshwater > Lake | place: Spain... | reverse complement strand
AAACCTTTTGAAGCCTGCTTTTTAAGGAGGCAACAAATATGGCAATTACATCCTACGTTGTAGAAATTACGGGCGACACACTATGGAAAGTGTCTGCTTGTGTGAGATCAAATAAAAATCCATTCATCCGGGTGCAGAAGGCGAAGTTCGCCCTCAAATCCGAATGGGAGGCAAAACGAGAAGAGACTCGGTTAATCCGAGAGTGTGAACGCGAAGTTTCGATTCGAGAAAACCAAGGCGAAAGTTGGGGCGCACTTGTTGATGAGTGGGAAAAGCATCTTGCAAAGACAAGAGCTGAATCACTCAGCATCACGACGCGCACCGATTACGTCAATGCACTTAGAAAACACACGCTACTTTGGTGGCAGAGGCAAGCTGCCTCAATCACGAGAGCCGACGTGCTGGAGATCTTAAGCCAGCTCAAGGCCCATTCGTCGTCGATCAGTTATCAGAACAAGCTAAAGGTAATCATCAATCAGATTTTTACTTTTGGAATTGAACACCGATTGATCGGCGGTATGGATCGAAGCCCCGCATGGGGAATCAGTCTTGGCCGAGACGAGGAGAAGAAACCAGAGATCCTGACTCTGACTGAAATTCGAAAGCTTCTTCAAGAAGCTAGGCGAATGGATCACGAATGGTTTCCAATCTGGTCTGCGGCACTCCTCACCGGAATGAGAAGCGGCGAACTCTATGCACTTGCTTGGGACGATGTTGATTTTGAGAACAAGACTCTTAACGTCAACAAATCCTATAGCGCGCGGATTAGGGCGGTGAAGAGCACGAAAGCCGGATACTGGAGGCATGTGCCTATGTCCGATGAGCTTTCGGCTCTCTTAACCGGGCTGAAGGCTTCTGCGGATGATCGCAGAGAGGTGCTTCCCAGATTTCCCGACTGGACCAAAGGCCAGCAGGCAATGGTGCTCAGGGCATTTTGTGAGGGGATCGGACTTCCGTCTATCAAGTTTCATACACTACGAGCTTGTTTTGGCACGCAACTGATACGAAGTGGCGTCGCTCCTGCTGTAGTGATGAAGATTTGCGGATGGAAAGATCTGGAGACCATGCAACGCTACATTCGACTGGCAGGGATTGAAACCCAAGGCGCGACCAACGTGCTGAAAGTTTTACCTGCGGCAGATGTTGCGGCACAGGTCGTGAATCTCTTCACCAAAGAGCGCATTGAATAGCTGACTTGAACTCATCGCCCCCACGACTCAAACGCGGGGTTGTCTGAGTTCTGTCTGAGTCTTGGTCCAGGCCCTTGAATTTGTTCAAAAGGCGGCGAATCCGCCACTTCGTTATCGGGCGCTCTCACCTCATCAAATTCGTACTCAGTCGTTACGACCCATTAAGGGTCGCGCCTCCCTCTGTGCGAATTTGCCGCGGTGATATCATCCCGACAACGAAGTGGCGTACTCCCCCAAAATTTCTCACCTCATCAAACTTTTAAATTCTTTTGCCGACAAAAATTTTCTGCTACGCTAAAAATCCAGCATGACAAAAGTAGACGAATTGATGGCAATTCAAAAAGTCGAGATTCAGTCTGCTTTGGAGTATTTAATTTATAGCTGGAAAAAAGTGCAAAAACTTTCAAGTAAAGCTCAAGAATTGGACCCTGAAACTCTTGAAACTTGGGAGAGTTTTGCTGCTCGATTTGCACGAGTTTCGGATATTTTTTTAGCGAAATATCTACGCTCTCGAATTCTTAGTGCAGACCCAGGTTTTCGTGGTGAACTCCGTGATTTTGTAGATCAAGGGGAGAAAGCCAATGTGCTGAGTGATGCTGACAAGTGGATGGAAATCCGAGAGCTGCGTAATAAAATTGCTCATGAGTATACTAAAAATGATCTTTCTAAACTCTTCATTGATATTTTACGCTACACTCCATTTTTAATTGATGACGTCAAAAAGGCCCTGGCTTGAGATTGACTTCGGAGCAACGTCAAGTCATCCGCAGTCTTGCAAAAAAACATTGTCAGGAAGCGCTTATAGAGGTGTATCTCTTTGGAAGCCGAGTAAACGATGCCCTCAAGGGCGGCGACATTGATTTACTTTTTGTTGTCAATGATAACGATTTGCTGCAGCTAGAACCAAAAATTTATGCCATTTTAAATGAACTAAAAAAAGAGCCAGTTATTGGGAATCGGCGCATTGATCTTAAATTGACAACTCCAAAGCTTTTAGACAGCGATCCATTTCTTAAGCTCATCAAATTAGACATGTTAAAAATTTAGCACTCGGTGGGCGCTTGCATCTATGATCGATGCTCGCTATTTTTTGGCCACATCAATTTTTCCAATGCATTTAGCTCTCAGATTTATAGGTTGCTGCATTGTGTATGTCAGAGAATTTGGACTTCCGTCCCCGAGGCTATACATTCTCGCGACGTTTTGTTCGAAGACTATATCCCGAGACCTAGTCCAAAGCCTTTCAGTGTTTTCAAGAGGTAAAAATTTTTGAAAAAGTGGATTTGATCGACCGTCTCGTTTGATAGGATCTCCAGCGTCCAAAAATTCTTCTCTGGTGGGCAGAGACCAAGTGATCTCTTTACTATCCGCCAAAGTCCCCATGTATTTGCGAGTTCTTTCGTACGAGTATAACGGCGAGTCTGAGTTGAGGCTCGCGCAAAAATTAATAGCGATTTGCGCTTCGTAAAAATAGCCAGGAATTACTGGCGACCAAATATGACTTCGATCTTTGTAAAACTTGGATTGGCTTCCGTCAGAATGAGTTTGAACCATGACTAAAAAAAAGGGGCCACTGCTGGCTGATTGTTTTGCTAAAGTTTTGCAATCATTTATCCGTTCAGAAATGCTTCCTAGCTGTCCACAAGAACTTAAGGGTTGAATTTTTTCGAGCGCATTCTCTTGCAATCCTTCGGCAGAGGGAATTGGGCTTGGTGAATCACTTACGCGTTCAAAATCGATGCAATCGGATGCGATAACTGAGGGGACTCCTCGATTGTTGTACTTCATAGGAGGGTTGATGATTCGTGCTTCGGGGAATAATCGTTCATGGATCAAACAAATGCGAATGTCATTCGGGCTAAGCTGTCCAAGAGACAGAACTTCTAAAAATTTTAAACCGCCGTTTGGAAATTTTTCTGCCCTAAAACTTACAAAACTTCCCGGAATCTCGCCTAAATAAATCTCCCGTGGAACATGCCCTGCAAATATCAAAGAAGTTTGTACCGGCTGTTTATCGACTGAGTCACTCAGACTAAGATCAAGTTTGCTTAAGTCGGAATTTAGGAAGTCGATTTCTGCCGACTCAGGACGAAAAACTCCGAGTTGTGCCAAATGGATCCTTTTGAATTTAAATTTTCCATCCAAATCACTCAAGCTACCTGGCACTTGAGCCTTTGCTCCACCTGAAACTAGGATCATGATTAGTACTAAAACTGTGTCAATTTTTGAAAAAATCATAAGCTCTCCAAATTTAAGGGCCGCGAATCTTTTACATGAAAGTTTTTTACGGAGGGAAAGATACAAGATAATGATGCAATGTATCAAGAATGTTCCCAAGAAAAATTTGAAAACATTTAACCATACAATATTTAAAGCAAATTAAAAATTTCTTTAAAGAGAGGCGTCCTATAATAAGTTTAAATTCCCAATTTTACTCTGATTTTTTTAAAAGTTTGAAGGTCGACTCCAATCTGTGGTCGATCGACTATGTTCCTTTCGAACTGAGTAAGAAGCGCAACGAGCATTTCCTTCCCGTCTTTAGTTTTTGCAGCTTGAATGGGAGTTTTATTCCCAAGGGCCGGAATTTTTTGGTTTACCCAGTTATCCCAGTGGGAATTCATCATTTTTGTAAGTCTTTCAACGACTTCTGGATCTTCAGCAATCGTGTCATCGGGGTCCTCAGAAAAATCATTTATTTCGCGCGCTTTAATTTTTGATTCGTGTGATTCGATCACTGTTGTTTTGTAATTGGCAGCATCTCCAAGGAGCTGCTTCACCAGTTTCCGAAAAAGCTTTGCTCTTTTTTCGGAATTCACAGAAGCTTTGAGTGATTTTCCTTCAATCGTAAGATGGCCCAAAACTGTGTTATCCCAATTTTTATTTTGCTGATTCCCTTTTTTAAGCCAAGGAAATTCAACTTTAATTAATGATTTGTTCTCATCAAAAACTGCTTCCGCTAAAATTTCATCACTCGTCTCAGCGAAGTTAAGTTCTTTCAGGGCATCGAAGGTTACTTGAGGAGATTCGATTTCAAAATAAACAGTTTGTGGAACAAAAGGATCGCCATTCGTATTATTTAAAATTGGTACTTTAGGGTTGAGTAAATTTTCGCGGTAATCTTGATAGAGGTCTATCAGCTCAAAGTCGAATTCCCTTAAAGTCTCAGTTGTGATGGGCTTAAAATTCTTTTCAATTTGTTTGCGAAGTTCTAGCAGTGGGCCTTTTTGAATTGGAGGAATGACAAAAGTTGAAGTTGCCTCCATTGTGGTGAGTCCATGGAGGGACACAGCTTTCCCAAAAAGGATGTCGCCAATCCCAATATTTTCGGAACCCATTTTTTCTACCACATCAAGATGCTCACCCGTAAAAACATCTTTCAAGACAAAACCTTGCCCAATGCGAACAGAAAGGACTTCAAAAAAACTAAACACCGATTTTAAGCAAGCCTCAATATATTCAATTTGCAAGGGTTCCAGGAATGCCGATCGGCGCTGAAGGAGTGAATGTGCTGGAGTTGTGTCTCTTGGAATGTTTTTGGGGGCATCGTTGTCAAAGCCATCGACCGTCCAATGGTAAAAAAACCATGGCATAAAAATTTGCAACTCTGGTGATTCTGGATCGAAGAGCTCTTCTTCTCCAGAATGAAACTCAAACCACGCATCATCAAAGGCTTCAATTCCAAAAATGCTTTTGGCGTGTTCAATAATTTTGGGAATGAGGGCACTTCGACTTTGATTCTGCCGGTACCAAGCCAAGTCCGCAATGGAAGGCAGTTGATTTTTGTCCATACAACATTTTTTATATTTAGCACCGCTGCCACAGGGGCAGGGATCATTGCGGCCAACATTCATACGAAGATCATAACATAAATGGCGGAATATCGAAAATAAGTAATTTTGCTTACAGGCAAAATTACTTGACAGTGTTTTTGCTTATAGGCAAAATTACTTAAATGAATTCAAGGTACGTTAAAGAGCAGATCCTGAAAGACTTAGAGCAAAAAATGGTCTTTCTCGCTGGGCCAAGGCAATGCGGTAAAACTACCCTCGCAAAAACTTTGGTTAAAAATAGTCGCGGGTACATGAATTGGGATGAGGATGCAGGAAGAGAAAGCATACTGTCTAAAACGTTCTCAAAGGCAGAGTTCTGGATTTTTGATGAAATTCACAAATTCAAACGGTGGAGAAATTATTTGAAAGGTATATTTGATCAGCACGGCAAAGCTCAAAAAATACTCGTTACGGGTAGCGCGCGCTTAGATCTTTACCGACGTGGTGGGGATTCCTTGCAGGGTCGATATCACTTTTTGAGAATGCATCCACTTTCTTTTAACGAAATCAAAGGTCGTACACAGGAAGATTTAGAAACTCTATTTGAACTCGGGCCTTTTCCTGAGCCATTTTTTTCTTCTTCTAAAAAAACTGCTGACCGTTGGAGTTTGTCTTATCGAACGAGACTTATTTTTGACGAGATTCCTCCTCTTGAAACAGTTAAAGACATCAACCTCCTTGATGTGTTGGCGCGGACATTGCCAGAACGAGTAGGGAGCCCGCTGTCTATAAATAATCTCAGAGAAAATCTTGATTTAAGTTTTCGCGCGGTTAGCAACTGGTTAGTGATATTTGAAAAGCTCTATCTTATTTATCGACTGCGTCCCTTTGGATCCCCATTAATAAAAAGTGTAAAAAAGGAGACCAAACACTATCATTTCGATTGGAACCTTGTTGATGATGAAGGGGCTAGATTTGAAAACTTCATCGGTAACCATTTATTGAAATGGGTACACTTCGAAACCGATAGCAGTGGTCGAGATTTGGATCTTAAATTTGTACGTAACGAAGCAGGTAAGGAAGTGGACTTTGTCGTCACCGAAAAACTCAAGCCAATTCTTTTTGTGGAATGTAAATGGTCAGATACTCAAATAAATCCATTTTTAATTCATTTGAAGAAAAAGTTTCCCAAAAGTCGAGCCATTCAAGTGCTTATGAACGCAAAAAAGGAATTCATTGGAGAAGAAGGGATAGAAGTTATTTCCGCAAAAAATTTTCTAAAAGAACTTGTTTAGCAATATATTTTTTTTCAATTCGATATGAACAATCAAGTTCTAAGCTACAACCCCTTTTTGCCAAACTCCTTTTTCAGCCATCATAAAATTTTCAAAATAGGAATGTCCAATCTCATGGACCGCCGCAGAATTCAGCTGCTTTTCCTGATCAGCAAGCGAAAATCGTGGATGTCCATTCTTCGGTACACTCAGCGTAATCCGTTCTCGATCTGCATCAAAAGAGCCTGACACCACTGCATCGCCCGAAAGTTCGACAAACCAAAAGTTATAGCTAGTGCTGAGATCCAAAGATTCACCAAGGGAATCTGCGCTTTTTATCAACTCTAAAAATTTTTTGTGTGACACTTCCTTCGGAACAAGTACCTCGCCAAAGTAGTTTCCCTCTTCCGCCTGCGCCGGAGTTCTAAAGATTTGGATAGAGCATGAAGCAAGAAAAGAAATTCCAACAAGAAAATAAATATGGGCGTATAGACAAAATGCCGGGGATCATCCCAAAGCGTAGCTGCCCTAAGAACGAATCCCCCAATTTGTTTTCAGGAATATCCCAAAATCCAAGAGCCTTTAATTCTGTGATAATTTTATCCACTTGATCAAGAAGCATCTTTTTCTTTGCAGCTTGCATGACACCCAGAATATCAGACAAATGAATACTTCCAGCGTAATTTAAATGGCAACTAGATCCATGCATTTTTTGAAGCCTGAGCATATTTTAAAAATGTGTTGGGGCTTCGACCTAGAACTTTTGAGACATTTACAGTCACACGTTCGTTGTAACCCGCCTTTAAAAATCCAAAAATAAGTGCCATAAATTCGACGTAGTCTTTTGGGAATCCCGCAGTAACGAGGGGTTCCATAAACTGCGCAGAAGAAATATCTTGATACTCAACTTTTGCACCGACTTCTTTTGAGATCATTTGCGCAACTTCATCATGACTTATGGCTTGATCTGCAGTGAGATCAAAATCCTGATTGTTGAACTCTTCCGAAAAAAGAAGTTTTGCAATCACGGCCGAGACGTCTTTACTGTCAATAAATGATGTTTTGGCAGTCCCTGCAGGGAGCTGAATTTTTCGATGAGCTTTTATTCCTTGCACCCAAAACGTGTTGAAGTTTTGCATAAACCAATTGGGACGCACGATATTGTAAGTGAGCCCCGAATTTTCGAGTTCAATTTCGGCCCGTCTAAATGGGGTTGAATCAGACGCATTTGCACCCATGGCGGTCATGAGAACAACTTTTTTTAACTGGTTCTTTTTTGCTTCAATAATCATGGGTGCGAGGATTTGATAGTGGTCTGCAAATCCGGGTGGGGATAGTAAAAATGCTCTGTCGACTCCTTGGAAGGCTTCCTTTAGGCCTTTGCCCGTGCCTAGATCCACCTGTACTTCGCCGGGACCCTTTGGTGTACGACTTGTAGCAAGTCGAAGTTCATGCCCTTCATTTCGAAGAATTTTGACCAGTTCCGAACCAATGGTTCCTGAAGAACCGATAATTAATGTGATTTCCTTTTTCATAGCTTTCTCCTTTGTAAAAGCATTATCGCAAATTTTTTGATTGTTGATTAGATGCAATAATTGAACAATAATGTTTCTAATAGGAAACAATTCAAGATGGATTTAAAACTGATTTATATTTTTGTAAAAGTTGCTCAATGCGGTAGTTTTTCGCGCGCGGCTCAACTTCTAAAGTTACCCAAATCGACGGTGAGTAAAGCGGTGTCTAAGCTAGAATATGAAACGGGCAGCAAGCTCATTCTTCGCAGTACGCGGAGCCTTTCGTTAACTCAGGCCGGTTTAAAATTTTTAGAAGACACCAATGGTCCATTGCAAAACTTAGAAGAGGCCCACAAAAAACTTCTGGGTGGAGATTTGATTTTGTCGGGCCAATTACGCATTACAGCTCCCGAGGATTTAGGCAATCATTTGATTGCGCCAGCCATTGCAAAATTGTCATCACAGTTTCCAGCTCTTAATTTTGAATTGAAGTACACGAATGAAATTGTGGATCTCGTACGAGATTCGTTTGATATCGCCGTTCGAATTGGAAAATTGCAAGCGAGCAGTTTTAAAGTTCGCAAACTGGGTTTTGTGGTTTTGATTTTGGTGGCGACGCCTAGATATTTGAAAGGCCGTAGCAAAATTAGAACTCCCAGCGATCTTTTAGATCATGATTGCTTAGGATTTAGTGAGTCGACATTTCAGACTTGGTCTTTGCGCTCTGCTGAAAAAAATGTGAAGGTGGCAATCAAGGCAAAAATTTTGAGTAATCAAATGAGTAGTATTTTGCAGGCGGCTTTAGCCGATGGGGGCATTGCATTTGTGCCAAAGTATTTGTGTCAGCGAGAAATAGAAGCGGGTAAGTTGGTACACGTGCTTAACGAATGGGGCTCTCAACCACTTCCAGTTTCGTTATTAACTCCCCTATCTCCATCCAAGACTGCTCGATTAAAAGTGACTGTGGATGCCATTGTGAATGCGCTAGTTGGGCGCCTAAGTATTTGAAAATACATGAAGATCCTGAACTCATAAATTATTAATAATCTGAATGAAAATAGCCTTTTGACGCAGAGCCAAAATGCTGTATGAGCTCTCTGTGTCAAATATTATAAATACATTCGAAGATCTCAATTTAAGTGAACAAATGCAAAAGTCTATTAGCGAATTGGGATACACAACTCCTAGCGCCATTCAGGCACAAGCCCTTCCGATTTTAATGGGAGACAATACAGACTTTCTTGGATTGGCTGCTACCGGAACTGGGAAAACTGCAGCGTTCGGAATTCCTTTACTAGAAAAAATGGATGCCAAGAAAAAAGTCGTGCAAGGACTTATTCTTTGCCCCACTCGAGAATTAGCAAATCAAGTTGCAGGACAAATCAATTTGTTGGGCAAATATAAATCCATCAAAGCGGTAGCTGTTTATGGCGGCTCAAGTTTTGGCGATCAAGCCTACGCTTTAAAAAACGGTTCTCAAGTTGTTGTAGGAACACCTGGCCGCGTGATTGATCACATCACTCGTGGAACGTTAAAGCTCAATTCGCTTCAAACTTTTATTTTGGACGAGGCCGACGAAATGATTTCGATGGGCTTTAAAGAAGAACTCGAAAAAATATTAGAGAGCGTTCCAAAAGATGATTCTCAGATCTGGCTTTTTTCGGCAACGATGAGTCGCGAAGTCAGACGCATTGCGGATAATTATTTACGCAAGCCTAAGCAAGTTCAGGTCAACAACAAGGAAATGCTTTCGGCTAACGTTGAACAATTTTATTACGTGACTCAAGAATCCAATAAGCCCGAAATTCTTTGCAAGTTGATTGACGCAGCAGAAGATTTTTACGGCCTTGTTTTTTGTCAAACAAAAGCTCTGGTCAGCGATCTTTCGCAATATCTTAGCAGTCGTGGTTATCACGTTGACTGCTTGCATGGAGACATTGATCAGCGTAGTCGCGAACGAGTGATGCAAGCTTTTCGCGATCGTAAAGTGCAAATGTTAATTTGTACCGATGTGGCGGCTCGCGGCCTTGATGTGAAAGATGTCACTCACGTGATCAACTATTCAATTCCTCGTGAATTGGATTCGTATGTTCACCGCATTGGCCGTACTGCACGCAGCGGAAAGTCTGGAGTCGCCATGAGTTTGGTGACTCCCGCAAATCGACGCTTGATTGAACGCATTGAGGCCATGACGAAATCGCGAATGCAGCAGGGTAAAATTCCTTCAAGTAAAGAAGTAGGAATGAAAAAAGTTAATCTGATGCTTCCTAAATTTATCGATCAGAAAAAATTTGCTCGCGCTTCGGAGCTTTTAAGTGCCGAGTGGGCAGAAGCTTTGACGACCATGAGCCCAGACGAAATTGCCGGAAGATTTTTATCCATGATGCTTCCAGATCTTGTGGCTGAACCTGAAAAAAATCAATTTCAAAGAGAGAGCTTTCGAGATGGAGACTCTCGCCCACAAAGACAGTTTGATGATCAACGAGGCGGTGGACGTGGGGGCGGCGGTGGATATCGAGGCTCTAGAGGTGGTGGCGACTACAATCGATCTGCGGGCTCTTCTGGGGGCGGCGGCGGAGATCGCAACAGGGATCGCGGCGGAGACCGTGGAGCCAAACCAAGTTGGAAGTCCAAAAAGCCCGATCACAAAGCGCGATCATAATTTAGAACGAGATTTTTAAATTAAAATCCCGCTTTGATGGCTTCGTTGTGCCATGGAATCTCTGTAGGATTTAAATCGGTGCAACCATAAAAAGTAAAGTTACTATTGAGATTCCAGGTAACCGAATATTCGGTTCCATTGCGAATAATGAAATAGCGATCCAAGTATGTTTCTTCGATGTTGATGTCCGACGCGCCGCTAATGCCATCTTCCCATATCATGTTTGCGTCGTCGTAGGCAAAAATTGCCGCCGCCCCGGAATTTTGTAACGGCTTCGTATTATTTGCATCCATGTGCATGACCTGTATTGGGAAAGAGATTCTAAAGTCATCATTCTCTTTATTTTCGTTACCAACATTATCGCTGACATTATTTCTACCGATCTCGTAAAGACTGGGTCTTACAAAATTTCCCTCAGCATCTTTTTTCTCCGACCGAAACCAACAATCTTTGTCAATCAGCGGGCCATTCTCGGTAGCGCGCTGAGCTTTTGCGATTGTGATCTCTTGGTTATCCCATGGTCGGGGTTTTGATTCGAGTACTGTGATGCTGCCACCGACTTCAGTTGGCAACTTGGTCAAAGGAGCTTGGCACCCATGGAGGCGAAGTGATTCTGGAATACGTGCGTTCACATCATTAACGCTGGAAGAGTTTCTGATCATAAAATACGGGCTTAAATACCACTGGCTCGCGTTGAGTTCAGAAGGCAGAACGGCCTTCGTGTTTGTCCAAATTTTAGCGGAAGAATCAAAAAGTAAAATCATGGAAGCATTTTTCAAGGGATCAGGGACTGCGCTACTTTCGACGTCATACATGTATATTTGTAACGATGAAAATTTACTCAATTCCAAAACACTTTCGCTGCTGCTTTTGATTTGACGCGCGAGTGGATTGAGGGATGCAATTTGCAAATAACAATCTTGTCCCTTGGGAATGGTTAAATTTTTAAAAGCCAAAAATTTATCGGGGTCGTCAACAACAACTGGCGGTTTAACAACTACGGGGGGAGTGGCAGGATCCGAAATAGTAGGCATGGGGTCGGCGAGTTCGACTTCTCCGCCATCACCAGTAGAACTGGCGATACTTCCGGCACTATTGTTTGCAGAATCTTCTTGCCCCCATTTCATGGGTCCAAAATAGCAACCTTGAAGCAGGGAGGATGTTAGGCCCATTAAATACAAAAGATTTCTGCAACTCATAGTGATATTTTTGCAGAAAACATCTTCTCTGCCGCATTAATGTTTTGTGAAGAAAATTTCCACTAACACAAACTGAGCTAAAATCCTGAATCCTAAAATAGTCTAGTGAATTGTTAAGAACTAGTTATCGAAGTCGCTTGGCCCAATTTCCAGATATTCTTCCAGGGCCCGTTGCCGGAGCGACTCAGAAAAGGTGTGTGAAGAATGTGAGGAGCTACGACCATTTTGAAAGAACTCAGACGAATGAAAGCATTTATGATAGCTGGCAAAAGGAGTCAAAAACTCAGGTCTCTGACTAAAATCTGGACACGCTTGATTTTCTACCAAGCTTTGAAATTTTGAAGACTTAGTGCTCATTTGAACCCCTTCTACATTCTATGGAGCAAGGGCTGTGCCGTGATTTTGACTCTTTTGGCTAATCAAAGGCACGTAAAGAGTTTCTCTTAACAATGGCTGCTGAAATATTTTTTGACTCAGGATCTGAGCTTTTTACAGCGTCCCTAGCCCGTGTTAAAAATCATCTTATGACTTTACAAAATCAATGCACCAAAACGCTTCAAAGTTCAGGCAAAACTTATCATTATTCTTCCCTTCCTGAGTTGGCCAAACTCACAGGAAAAAATCTTTCCCAACTTCCCATTTCTATTCGCATCGTTCTAGAATCGGTTCTCCGAAATTGTGACGGCAAACGTGCGACCGAAAACGACGTAAAAACACTAGCATCTTGGAATGCAAAAAAACCCCTCGAAGAAGAGATTCCTTTCACAGTCGCTCGCATTGTTTTGCAAGATTTTACAGGAGTTCCTTTGCTCGTGGATCTCGCGGCAATGCGAACTGCCGTTGCCAAACTTGGAAAAGATCCCAAGGTCATTGAACCCTTAGTACCAGTGGATTTAGTGATCGACCATTCCATTCAAGTCGACGAATCCGGAACGCCCGAGTCTGCTGATAAAAACATGGCTCTCGAATTTGAACGAAATGGTGAACGCTATGAGTTTTTAAAATGGGGGCAACAAGCCTTCAAAACTTTTAAAGTGGTTCCTCCTGGAATTGGAATTATTCACCAAGTGAATTTGGAATACTTGGCTAAGGGGGTTCTCACGCAAACCGATGCTCAAGGAAAAACTTGGGCTCTCCCCGACACTTTAGTAGGTACTGATTCACACACCACAATGATTAACGGTTTAGGAGTTGTGGGTTGGGGTGTTGGCGGAATCGAAGCTGAAGCAGGAATGTTAGGACAACCACTGTATTTTCTTACTCCTGAAGTCGTGGGAGTTTACCTGCATGGAAAAGTAAAAGAAGGCGTTACTGCCACTGATGTTGTGCTGACGTTGACCCAAATTTTACGTAAAGCCAAAGTTGTTGGAAAATTTGTAGAGTTCTATGGTCCAGGCGCCGTGAGTTTATCGCTTGCTGATCGCGCGACTATTGCCAATATGGCTCCCGAGTACGGCGCAACGATGGGATTTTTTCCTGTAGACGAAGAGTCTGTGCAGTTTTTAAAAAATACGGGTCGGGACGCTGAAACCTGTGAGCTTTTTAGAAATTATTATCTCGCTCAAGAGATGTTTGGAATTCCTCAGGCAAAAGGTCAAATTATTTATTCCCAAGATCTTGAATTAGATTTAGGTACGGTGGTTCCTTCTCTTGCAGGCCCCAAGCGTCCCCAAGATAAAGTTGCTCTGAGCGATATGAAGAAAAACTTTACAGAACTTTTTTCAAAAGCTGCGACAGATGGTGGGTTCGGAAAAAATGCTGATCTCTTGGGGAATCGCGATTTTGCGAAACCCACTCATGGTTCAGTTTTAATTGCGGCTATTACAAGCTGCACCAATACCTCTAATCCCAGCGTTATGCTTGGTGCGGGACTCTTGGCTAAAAAAGCCGTGGAAAAAGGTTTGATGGTTCACCCCCTTGTGAAAACTTCCCTTGCTCCCGGCTCACGAGTAGTGACCGAATATTTAAAACAAAGCGGACTCCTGCATTATCTCGAACAAATTCGCTTCAACATAGTGGGATATGGCTGCACCACCTGTATCGGAAACTCCGGTCCACTGAAGCCCGAAATTGAAAAAGAAATTGTCACCCAAGACCTTGTCGCGGCTTCTGTGCTTAGCGGCAATCGAAATTTTGAAGCCCGCGTCCACGCAGCCATTAAAGCAAACTATTTGATGTCACCTCCCTTGGTTGTGGCTTTTGCTTTGGCAGGCCGCGCAGATATTGATTTTGCTACCGAGGCTATAGGTAAAGGCAAAGATGGAAAAGCAGTGTTCTTAAAAGATATCTGGCCATCGGCTGAAGAAATCAAATCTGCATTGCAGTCATCTTTACGCCCGGAAATTTTTCAAAAAATGTATCGCGACTTTGCAGAACAAAATCCTGCTTGGAATAAGATTCCATCCAGCACCGGGCTGTTATTCAATTGGAAAGAGTCTTCGACTTATATTCAGGAACCTCCATTTTTTAGTAATTTTTCGATGAAGGAAGATGGAATTCGTGAAATTAAAAATGCACGTGCATTGCTAGTCCTTGGAGATTCCGTCACCACGGATCACATTTCTCCTGCCGGATCGTTTAAAAAAGAAACTCCCGCAGGAAAGTTTTTGCTTTCAAAGGGCATTGAGCACAAAGATTTTAACTCGTATGGATCACGACGTGGAAATGATCGGATTATGACTCGCGGAACTTTTGCCAACGTGCGAATTAAAAACCTGATGTTGGGTGGCCAAACCGAAGGCGGATATACATTGAATTTGCTGAGCGCCTCAAAGGAACCTGTTGCGGTTTATGATGCCTCGATGGAATATCAAAAAGCCGGAATCCCTTTGATAGTCTTTGGTGGAAAGGAATATGGAACCGGCAGTTCTCGTGACTGGGCGGCAAAGGGCACACGTCTTTTGGGCGTCAAAGTGGTGATCGCAGAAAGTTTTGAGCGTATTCATCGTTCTAATTTAGTGGGGATGGGTGTGCTACCGTGTTGCTTTGAAGACGGCGTGACTTCGAAGACTTTGGGTATCGATGGAACCGAAGAGTTTTCGATTTTAGGTCTTGATCAAAACATCAAGCCTCGACAAAAATTGACTTTAGAAATTAAGAAGAATGGCCAAGTCAAACAAGTGCAAGTTCAGTTGCGAATCGATACTCCCATTGAAGTCGATTACTACAATCATGGGGGAATCATGCCCTATGTTTTACGTCAGTTGTTGAAGTCGTAATTTTTGAAAATGGGTCGGTGGCTGGGCTAACCAGCCATCCCCACTAAAAAGAGGATCGGATCCAGGCATCGTTCTTCAGCGTGAGTGACACCCAATGCCTTTAAATTTGCATCATGCGAGAGATCGGATTTTGATTTTTTGAGATTTTCAACTTGGTTGGCTACTTGGTTGACCGAAGGACTCCTCAGGTTTGGATCAGCTGCAGGCGTGGTTGAATTAATAAAAAGTTCCATAAAGATAAGTTAAATGATTAGCTTAAATATTTACATGACATTAAAATTACATTAAATGTCATTTTTTATGACATTTCCAAATCTTTACCATTTGAAATATTTTGTAGATGCCGTTGAGCTAGGAAGTCTTTCCAGCTCTGCTCGGGTGAATCAGGTCAGCCACGTCGCCGTTAGCCAAGGCATAAAAACCTTAGAATCTCAGTTGGGCGTCAAACTCCTCCATCATCAACAAAAGGCATTTCAGGTAACGCAGTCCGGCTTTGCCTTTGCGCTAAGGGCTCAGCAACTCCTTGCACAAGTTTTGGAACTTCACGAAAGCCCTGCCGAGCAAGCAATCAAAATTTCAGGAACGGTTACTGTGGGGATGTCGCGCACTATTGCGCGTGCGTATTTAAGTGCACTTTTGACAAAACTTGAGAAGTTATATCCGGAGATTCAGTTGAAGCTCCGATTTGGCACAGTCAATGACATGATGGAGCGCACTCTGCAGGGGCAAGTTGATCTTTCTTTAACGATTGGTTTTCAAAGCTTACCCACTCTCACTCAAAGTTTAGTCAAAGAAGGCGAATATATATTGATCGAATCTAAACGGAGTAAAGCGAATCATCGTTTTGATCGTGGATTTGTGATCACCAAAGCGCAATATGAAACCGAGATTTTAAAAAAGTCTTTTGTCCAAGAATTCCAAAAGTCTTTTCCCTTAAAATTAGAAGTTGGAAGTTGGGATGTGATTAGCGAGCTCGTGGCGCAAAACCAAGGAGTAGGACTGGTGCCCGACATTTCGTTATCATCTGAACGCACTTCGAGTATTCGAAGAGTGTCGGCTCCTTGGTTTCAATGTGGTTATCAAATTTATTTAAACCAGCGGCGCAGACAAAAACAAGGTCTCATCCAAAGTGTTGTGAGTGATGTGATCAAAGACTTGTTAAAATCCTAACGGGCAATGAGCTCTTAGCGATTAGCCTTAACTTTTGATCGACTGTAAGGGTTCATGCGATCCATACTGTCTGCCAAACTTTCTCTTTTTAACAACACAATCGCGCCAGTCAGATAAATGCAAAAAAATTCTTTTATGGCATCTATTATGGCGGTGCTTAAAGCCAGATTTAAAAATTTGTAATGAGTCACCAGTGTTCCTGCGACGAAAAACATCCAAACCATCAGCGAAACTGTGAACAGAAATCCTTTTCGTAAAACGGCATTTTGGAAGAGCCACTCCATGCCGAGGAAAAGCAGTAGGCTGGCTAGTATAGAAGTGGCAAAATGCAGGGGTGTAGGCTGAAGATCGGCCAATGTTTTTCCCCAACTCCTGGCCCAGATCTGACCTAAAATTTTTTCATGGTAAAAGAGAAAGCCTAGCAACTGAGTTAATATAATGCAGGCAATTCCTCGGTAGTGAAGCTCATAGCGTAGATTGTGCATCGAAGAATCAATGATATCGGAAAATGAAAAGCCCTCCAACTAGTTGTCTCGAGAAACCCAACCAAAGTTCTCGTCAACCTCAACATTCGATCCAACTTCAACAACTACTAGCAGAGGGCCCTTCTTTTTGATCCCCCAAAGAATCAAAATGGAAATTAGGGGTTAGCAAAAAGCAAAGTTTGGAGTCAAGAAATTTGATTAATTTGACAAGTTTTCAAAAATGGGAACAGATTTATTTTGAGATTTCGATACTTTCGAGACTAATCGATACACCGCTCATATGAATGCTAAAAGATCCAGGTATTGCACGGGCGCTAAAGTCGATTCGTAATCCGTCTTTTTGGAGTTCAACGGGAAGATCTGTAGGCACATAAGTTTTTCCGTCATCGCTCCAAATTTGAAAATGTCCACCTTCGAGGTCCGAAAACACGATGCTTCCACTTCCGACAATAAGAGCTGCTTCCTGTGAGTTTTGCTGAGCATTTAACAGTTTTGCTCTGTTAACACTGGAGCGTTCGTTGAGGCCGCCACAAGCTCCCAAGTTTAGGCTAACAAAGCCTAGCACCAAGAATGTCATTTGAAGCGTTTTCATATATTCCTCTGTCTACCTCAGTCTTTTATAGACTATCTCTCTGTCACTGTAGAAGCAAAAATTGAGCCGTTAAAAAGCACTATCATTACAATGTTTTGATTCCCAGTGATGTGTCTAAATTTTAGACAGTACTGTATATTGTGAACATTGTGTGGGTCTTTAACGAATTAGTGCATGAGTGTGGAATCATTGAAAGTGATAAATCTGGAGTTTAGGTAGCCAGAAACCTGCATGATTTTAAGTCTGAAGTACTCCATAT
>Ga0247843_1005590_pt1 | contig 17341 bp, 18 predicted proteins | sample LaCruzMarch2017__FD_192420 | JGI IMG/M metagenome (GOLD analysis project Ga0247843, IMG submission 192420) | Freshwater microbial communities from meromictic Lake La Cruz, Castile-La Mancha, Spain - LaCruzMarch2017_8m | ecosystem: Environmental > Aquatic > Freshwater > Lake | place: Spain... | reverse complement strand
AAGGGGGTTGCGTACCCGGGCGAGCACGAAGCCATCATCACGCGCGGTCAGTGGGAACTGGTCCAAGCGACGCTGGCCTCCAAGCCCCACGGTGCCAAGAAGGGCCAGGTGCGCACTGAGCGCCCGGCATTGCTCAAGGGTCTGATCTTCACCTCTGACGGCCGCGCCATGACACCGCACTCGACCAAAGGCAATGGCGGGCGGCTATACCGTTACTACATGTCCACTCGTGACTCCAAAGAGGGGCATGGGGCATCGGGCGTCAAGATGCTTCCGGCAGGTGAGGTGGAGCAAGCGGTGATGGCGCAGGTTCGCGGCATCCTGGCATCACCGGAGGTAGTTACGCAGGTCTGGCGAGAGATTTGCAAGCGCAAGGACAAGTCCACCGAGGGCATGACAGAGATGCAGGTGACTGTGGCCATGAATCGCATTGATCTCGTTTGGGATCAACTTTTCCCATTGGAGCAGCACCGAATTGTCCAGTTGCTTGTTGATCGGGTCATCATTTCGCCCAACGAGTTGCTTGTCCGAATGCACCCGAACGGCGTTGAGAATTTAGCCCTCGACGTAATTCGCAATCCGGCTAGTGCGCGAGTTGCGAAGGCAGAAGAACGCGCAGGAGCACTGGCATGAGGACAACCACTCTGGAAATGACTGGCGACCCACTCATGTTGCGTGCACTGGACGGGACCGTGTCAGTGTCCATTCCCATCAAAATCAGGAGATACAGCGGGCGCTGCCAAGTCGTGGTGCCACAGGGTATTTCCGCCACTGTAGGCGGGAGCGCAATGCCCACTGCGTTGCAGATTGCATTAGCTCGTGGCCACAGATGGCTTCGACTGATTGAAAGCGGCAAGGTCGCCAATTTGGCTGCCATCGCCAAACTGGAAAACGTTGACCGCAGTTACATCAGCCGGATGGTCAACCTGACCACGTTGGCACCGGACATTCAGTCTGCGATTTTGGATGAGACATTACCAGATAATGTGTCGCTGTTTGATCTTGCGATCGACACTCCCTTATCGTGGGATGAGCAGCGCAAGCGCCTGCGTGGCAAATATGTATGAACCAATTCACTCTGAGTGTGACGAACGTCCAAATGGACTGCGGTTGTGGGGAATCGTGCCATCAGGCCATCCGTTCGAATCTGCTGTTGTATTTCGGGGAGGAGAAAAAGACATCGACTTAGGCTCTATGGAGTCTGAAATTGTTTGACTGCCAGTTTTTTGGTCTTTGCTACCTCGAATCCAACACTAGTCCAGCCTCTGCGCAGCAAAGTACCTCGGTAGTAGATAAGGTCTCTTTTTGCGATGAAAACACCAATCCATCCACGCATGATCAGCGCCAGAAGCATCCCCAATGCCATGCCACCTGGACCACCGACAGGCACAGCACATGCGGCACCAATTCCAATCGGAATGGCAATCATGATCAAAGTTTTTAGAACCCCGTAGCGCCAGATCAAGACTGGCGTCGCAAAATAGAATCCGCCTGCGTAAATAAGGCCCGGCCATCGGCGAAAGGGTTGCTCTTTCAAAATGGCAATTGTCTTGTCATTTCGTTTGAGGATCTCAAAATCGCGAACGCCTTTAGACCCTGCCAGACCTCCATCGTGGGTTTTCTTTTGCATCGATGCAAACAACAAAAACAGCATTGCACCGATGAAAATTTGCGCAACTGTTAATGCCAACATCGCGTGTTGTTCTGCCATATGTCCAATCCAATATTTTTGTGGCTTGGATGAGATATTTTGCAATCACCAATAAAGCGCTCGGAGCGAAATTTAGCGCAACCTGGCACGGCGATAAATAGCGAGCAATTCGTCGGGGTCGTTTTCAATTCTCAGCCCTGCATAGCTCAATTCACGGGAGGCATCGCTCAAAACTCGGAAGTCGGTCTCTAGGATCATGGAGTCTGATGAAAAAACATCAAAAGACGCCTCGATGGTGGGTCCACGTGCGTTTAACAATGCATGCGTTTCTCGTACGCCCCAATTGGGCCTCGCTCGTTCTATGAGTTCACCAACCAAAGGATTGCCAGCAACCAATTCCTTGATCAGTAAGTCATAAGAGTGCCGATCAACGGTGAGCCGTTCACTGGCTGCGCGGTTATGGGCTTGCGCTAATGTTCTACCTATTTGGCAAGCTACGAACCCTGCAAGTGCACCAAACCCAAAGGCGCTCGATACCGTGAATAGTGCACCAATTGCTCCACTCCGCACCGCTGTCAAAGTTGCATCCGTAAGGTTTTCTCCCGCGAGGCCATGTGCCACAGCAAATCCAAGTAGGGCAGAAGCACCCCCTGCACCAAGGAAATCCAGGGGATCGACATATACGGTTATGGTCTGCCAGGTTGAGACAAGTCCAGCCAAAACGTTTTGCACTCCGCCAGCTAACAGCAAAGGATTTTGACTTGCCACCGCGAATCCAATCTCAACAGTTCCCATGCCAAAGGTTTGGCATGCAGTGCTGAAATCCAGTAGAAGGCTTCCTTGCAATGCTTGAATCAAATTCGTGGCACCGTCTGCAAACGCAAATACTCCCACGCCGGTGTCAAAAAGGCTTATCTGCAGCCAGCCTTTGGCGATGCCCGCTTGTTCAAGCAACTGCCCTAGTCCTGAATGCGAGAAGCCTGGGATCGGAATTCCAGCCTTGGTCGGAAAATCTGTCAGGATGATGTGACCTGCGTGCTTCACACCAGCGCCGGCCCCATGGCTGCTGAACGTCGCGGGAACGTCCAGCAATAAATCATGCCCAGCCATGTATCGGTGCCCGTAGCCGCTCGCGCAGTCCGCGATCTGATTCTTTGCCAGACTTGGAGCCAGCCCATCGACGAAATTTCGCAATTCCGTCGCAGGAATGTGCATGTATGCCATTTGTCCTGGCACTATCAATAGATCGCTCGCAAGCGATGCGGTGTCTGGATTGGCGGTCTGGGTCAACCCAAAGACTACGTCCCCAGCGTCGCCGAATTCCTTACGCCGAAGGTTCACGCTTCACCACGTTAAACAGGGATTCACCATGCTCTGGCCAAATCGCATCAACTGCGCGTGCTGATGAGCTTTTGAGAACCTTTAAAAAGCGATCAGTATCCTTGTGCTTATCACTGGTGGTAGCGAAGTAGGCCGCAATACCTGCAAGTGCGACTCCTCCCACCATCCAGCCTATGGGGCCTGTCATTGAGGTCCCAACAAAGAACGCCGATACGCTTGCAAGTGCACCAGCACCCCATCCAAGTGCGCTGGCTACCCCGGCAATGACCATGCCAATACCAGCGACACCACCCCCAGTTCCAACTGCAGTTTTCAGCAGCCGTTGGCGCTCTTCGTTCGATGGCGCAAGAATGGCATCGCTCAGGTTACAGGCGGCCTCTACCTGCGGTGGCGTAACGCGCAGCGTCCCTTTAAAAACATTGCGCACAGATGCGGTCAAAATCTGACCATCGATGTAGGTTAGAAAGCGATCAGCATCAGTTTTGCCGCGCATGATTTCGGCATACTTTGCGTCGATCGTGCTTTCAAGTGCTGCCTTAAATGCAGAACAGTTCCTGTCAGATTCGGACAGTAGCGTTGGTTTGGCGTCGCCAAATCCCTGCGACATGGCATTGACGGCTTCGGCATCCTTTTGTGATTGCGACTTGAGCATTTCCTTGCCTTGCTTGGTAGCTTCTTGTGCCAGATCGGCGGCCTTTGCTCCAAGTACTCCAAAAGCGGCCTTCACATCGCTCATTCCCACTTTTCCATCGCCATCAACATCGCCGACTACCTTGGTCGAGCTTCCCGCTTCCACTGGTGCACCGCAGCCCACACAGGCTGGTGCTTTATCGGAAATATCCCGCCCACACTCACCACATTTGATCATTGCCATGAAACCGACTCCCTATATAGATTAACTGTAAAAGTCTGCACGATCACTTCTCTGAAATCTTGCGCCAGACCAGATTGACCAACAACAAAAGAACTGTAACTCCGGCTGCCATCAACGCCAGACTCATTATCTTGAATAGAACCAAAAAAATTCCGAGCGCCGCAAAGCTCACTGCGGCTCCCACAAACAGTAGAAATATCCAAAACATGGTGCTCTCCTTTCGATTTATCGAAACCATGTTTGGATGATCTGCCATCACATAGACAGGTCGTGTCGTTTTTGCCAGTTGGAACCAAAAATGCAAAATAAAACCTACTTACAGGCGAACGTGTCGCGCATCGGCCGCAATGTTTCAGTCACCGAATCAATGAGATCCCTTCGCATCGAATCCCTAGTAAGTCCTTCTTCAACGGCCAACGCAGCGATGTCAATCCCAACACCTACTGCAACACCCGTAAACGCCCCGGCCACTGCACCTAAGATTGTTCCGACGACTGGTACGAATGACCCGATGCCTGCACCCACAGCCGCGCCTGCTAACGCACCACCGGCCTTTCCTGCTGCTTTTTTGGCGACTGCCTTAAGCAAAACCTTGCTGCTGATCTTCACGCTGGTTTTGGTCATTACTTTGGCCGTCAATTTTGAAGCAAACACCCCGCCGATCAACCCGGCGGCCGCACTGGTGGAAAGACGGGCTTTGGCTTCGTCGAGGTGCAGTGACATTTGCCGCGTAGACGTATCACTTACAACCTTACAACTACGGTCAACGATATTGAGGCGGTTTTCAATTAGCAATTTCTGAATCGCGCCACCGGCTTCATGCAACTGCATCCACTGGTTCTCGTAAGCTGTCTGCAGCTTTTTGAAAGCGTCGTCCTGCTGCAGTTTCCCCATCACCAGTTCATTGACCTTTGATTGGAGGAAGAGGTCCACATCCCCCGACAGAATCATGGCTAACCGGGCGTAATCGGCACCCAAACTGAAATACCAATTGAGATAGTCATCGACACCCACTGCGATGCTGGTATCCAAATTGGTCAGCTGCTGGCAGGCATCAATCCCAATGGCCGTCAATTTTGGTGTTGCCAGCGCGATCACACTCTCCACTGCCTTGACGGTGTTGATGTGATAGGTCACGCCATCAATTTTTTCACACGGTTCCATCGGTCGAATTGCCAGCGGACTGTCTTCATTCTTGGCCACTTGATTTGCATAGGCGAGTAGCTGGAAGTATGAGCCAATCAACACCACCGCTACAGCGGCCCACACCGCAGCATTGACGGGGCCAACTGAAGGCGGCTTGTCGCTGGAATGAACGCCATCACCTATGGTGCGCCTTAGCTCATCGCGCGAGAGTGATACCCCGGAAAGTGCAAGCGCCACCGAAGCAAATACTGTCAATGGTGCAAATAAAAAAGCGGCGAGTACCCTCCAGTAACTTTGCCCAGTAACACTAGCAATATATTCCTGTGCAGCTTGCCCATATGCTCCAGCATCCAGCACCCATTTCACGACAGATGATTGCGCTCCGTCCCACTGAATCTGCAATTGGTACACGCGATCCAGATAGGGAATTTCGGCCGTGCTGGCAGTGGCATACGCGATACATATAAAGGTGACTGTCAATATCACTAGAAATGTCAATTGCGTAAACCAAAACCCCCACCGTGTTGCGTAGACTTCCTTTGAAAACTGTGTTTCAGACTTTGATTGTGCCCATCGATGAATGACATTGAAGATCAGCGGCGACAGCACGACCAACAGCCATTCAAACCAGCCAAAGTAAGCTACTTGCAACAGCGTTAGCGCAGCTAGTAGCACAGCACCGCCAGCTTGCAGCAGTATGCTCAATGCACGCCGACTGCCCCACTTGTACAAAAACGCATCGTGCCGGAACTGTCCCAGAAGAATCAGTCGATGCACTGTGCTTTGGTGCCAGAGCGCCAGCATCATCGGAACTGAAAGTGACAATACTAAAATTCCAAACCAGAGAGAATTGAGTGATTCTGTTTGCCAAGAACCAGCACCGAGCACGGCCAGATAGCCGTAGCTCAATAAATAAAATCGCCGTTGCCCGAGACGACTGGTGGTTGTTACTTCTTTGTTGATGTCGGTCATTTAGTTTTCATCATCAATCTCAGAGGTTGGTCACTTGGGTGTAACCACCGTAAAGCCCGGCTTTTGGTATTGAATGTTTCCAAAACGGTCTGCTTTGTAAATCTTGTCATCCTTTTGCACGTAATGGTCCTTTCCATGCAAAATGTTGCCATACCGATCTTTTTGAAAGACTTGACCATCGGCTCGAATACTGAGTGATGGTTTGTGAAACTGGATTGCCCCGCCGCTGTCAGCTTCATAAACGGTACCGTCTTTGATCTTGTATTGTGGCTTGTGATACTGCTTGTTGCCGCTCGAATCAGTCTCGATGATCCGTCCGTCAGACCGGATCGCATACCCCGGCTTGTGATATTGAACGTTTCCGTACTGGTCGGTTTGATATACGCGTTTCTCTTGGGCTTGGGCAGGCAAGACCAGTACCGAATACACACACAGCAAGCACATTGCTGATAGGAACGCAGTGGCGAATGAGCGCAAGCGGCTTTCGGCCTTAGTGAAGTTCTTCAAGAGAATATTCTGAGCTTAAGTGCCAATCAAGACAAACAACATGAACAACCCGATGGGAAGCCAGACAATCCACCCCCAAGTGGCCATGTGGTTGTAGGAGAGCAGCAAAGTGCCCGAACCTAAAAGCACAATTGCCCCACTGTTCAAAACGTGGTCTTTTGCTTTTGAAGCTACTTTTGTCATGTAACTGGAGAAATGCTCAACGCCATACGGGTTGGTTCGATCAAATTTCCGCTTCCTCGTCTTCATGCCCAGAACACCACCTGCAAGCAGAAACAGTAGCCCAATCAAATCCGCAGTCCAATCCATAAACCCTCCGTCAGAAGTGCTAGCCATTTCGGCAAATCCCTGAATCGAAGATAGGTGAACTGGGTGACAGGCTGTGTCGTTTTTCGGTACGCGACACAAAGCAAAAAATATTGTTAGGAACTTGCATCGCCCAATGCCAGGTATGCAGCCAAACCCGCGTCCAACTTCTGCTGAAACTCAACCGGCTCCAGAATCCGTACATGCGGAATCCAGTAGCGCACTATGGACAGTACTTCGTCGGCCTGGGCCACGGTGGTGGACACCAGAATGTCTCCGCCCAACAGTTCGCGCTCGATTTGTTGGTTGGGGATGAGTTGGCGACGTTTGAAATATTCGGCTACCACACCGGCAACGCGCAGTACAACACGCTGGCGCTGCACACCGAGCCAGATGCCGTCGCTCTTCTCAAGTTCGTCATCAATGTGCGCGCGTGGGTCGAATTTGGTTTGGGCAGCCAGTACCCCTTCCATTTTGGTGACCGTGAATGCCTTCAACTTTCCTTCATCCCACGCTGCCAGATACCAGATTCCTTTCTGGTTGATCAGCTTGTAGGGCTCCACCTGCTGACGCAGCTTGCTTTGGCCGGGTGCCTTGTTGTAGGTGAACTGAATATGGTGGTGGTCAACAATGGCCTGCTCCAGTGCAGAAAACAGTGCATCCTTGCCGCGCAGATCTTCGTAATGGTGGCCCTTAACGACCCACGCGTCTTTACGATCGGAGTCAAACACGCCACGCAAAAATTGTTCGCTCAACTGCGGAAACAGTCCGCTGACGCCCGATAGCGAGGCGAACTGTGAAATGTCCTTGATCGTCAGCTTTCCCAAGTGCGCCGCTTCAAGCCGGTAGCGACCAGCGGTTTTGATCAACGGCAAGCAGGCGAAACGCACATTCAGGTCGCGTTGGATAGTTCTGAGGTTGACACCGAATTCATCAGCCAAGGCTTGTGGATCGAGCGATTCGCCCTGATTGAGTTTGGTCAACACTTGCGACAGGCGGTACACCAGCGTGTCGTGGACTTTGGTGGAACTGGTCATGGATCGAAGTTGTATCTTCGAACATGTTACATGCTGACGCACCGCTGTTTTTGATGCCGCTTGCGCCAATACGCGCAGACTCTCAACTTCTCCGTTTTTTTCGACCTACGGTTTGCCCAAGCGATGCTCAAAAAAATTGCCTGTCCCAAAATTTCGCTAAGCCTTTGATTTTTAAAGGACTCATCTTGCGGACTACTGACTTTGCGCGTTCGCAAGAAGTAGAGAACAGAGAGCGAAAAACGGACGGAAATGGGGAAAGTTGGTCGGAATGGGTGAGCGCCAAGTCCGCAAGAAAAAGTGAAAAACCCCGCCAGGCTTGGGGCCCAACGGGGTTATTCAAAGGTAAAGAGAGACTCTTTACCGGAGGGTAGTGGTGGTGGGGCCGCACCCCCTCTCAAACCCAGCAAACTGGGCTCGTTTTAGCTGCCAATGGCTGCTGCGAAAAAATGCGGAATCCACAAGCCTCGCTGGCGAGTCTATCAGAGGGAGATCATCCGACCTTTCGCAGGCACCAGGTTCAATTTCAAATCCGCATTCCACACTTGAACCGCCGTCCGCATTTTTTACCCGATAACCTGGCTTTGGGACGAAAACACACCTTCATGGAGCGCCGCCGACTCATGCGAAGGAGACCCGTGGACACCAAATATCTGGGGCTAAGACAACAGGCAGGGTGATCAAGACTGCGTTCTTGCACTTTCCGGATTGCTGGTTTACAATTTCAGTACGAAAATACATTTTTGTAAACCACTCAAGGCACATCATGTTCAACACTCGACTCCACCGAGCTCGTAAGGCTGCAGGGCTTTCCCTGCGGGATCTTGGCGAGCGTGTGGGGGTGTCTCATGCCTCTATAAAAAAGTACGAAGACGGTGATGCAATGCCGTCGTCAGACATCCTGCTTCATTTAGCACGGGCCCTGCAGGTGCGCACGGAATACTTTTTCCGCCCAGCCCCCGTCGTGTTGGAGGGCATCGAATACCGCAAGCGCAGTTCCCTCCCCAAAAAGCGGTTGGATGCGATTACCCATGAAGTCCTTGATCAAATCGAACGCCGTATCGAACTAGAGAACCTGTTTCCACAGTCTCCAGTAAAGTCATTTGCGCCTGTTGAAGAGGTCAATGACCAAATGACGTCGATGGATCAGATCGAGGATGTTGCCGATCGGGTCCGCAGCGCATGGAACCTCGGTTTTGATCCTATCCCGGATTTGATCGACGTTCTCGAGACAAACGGTATCCGTGTCTTCATGATTGAGGCCGACACCGAAAATAAATTCGACGGCCTTGCGGCTCGTGTAAGTGGCATGCCGATTGTGGTCGTTGGTCGACACTGGCCCGGCGATCGTCAACGCTTTACCTTGGCCCATGAACTTGGACACCTGATGCTGGAAGGACGTCTTGCTCAAGACCTAGATGAGGAAAAGGCATGCAACCGTTTCGCAGGTGCGTTCCTTTTCCCACGGGAGTCTGTGCGACAGGAACTTGGCGGTCACCGCAATGCAATCGAACTCAAGGAGCTCGGACTGCTTAAAGAAGAGTTCGGGCTGTCAATGGCCGGAATTCTCTATCGCGCCCGCGACCTTGACATCATTTCACATGCCTATCGTGAAGATCAAGCAAAACTGTTTCGCATCAAGGGTTGGTTCCGAAAAGAACCGGGGCAAGACTACCCAGCAGAAAAGGCACACATATTCGAGCAACTGGTGTTCCACGCCTTGGCTGAGGATTACATCGGCGAATCAAAAGCTGCAGAGCTGATGAATATGCCATTGCAACAGTTCCGGCGCGTCCGCTCCATGGAGGGCGGCGATGCTGCTCCTAATAAGTGATGCCAACATATTGATGGACGTTGAAGTCGGTGACCTTGTGGCACCGATGTTCAGCTTGGGCTACGAATTTGCCGTGCCCAACGTCCTCTACTATGAAGAACTGGAGGATCAGCATGCACATCTGCTGGACATGGGGCTGCAGGTCCGCACTTTGACAGACAAGGGGGTCGGACGCGTCCAGTCACTGAGTCAGACCTACTCCAGACCCGGTCGCAATGACTTGTTCGCTCTGGCATTGGCCGAATCGGAACAGTGCCCCCTGTTAACTGGTGATGCAGCTCTTAGATCCGCGGCCGAATCAGAAAATGTCGTGGTAATGGGAACAGTCTGGCTGGTTTCTGAAATGGTGCGCCAGCAGCGCATCACGGTCGCCGTCGCAAGGGCTGCGCTTCACAGGATGCGTGTCAACGGTCGCAGACTGCCGTGGGATGCGGCCGAAAAGGCGCTGAATGAACTTGAAACTCCACAACCGAAAACCGGGGGGGGCTGATTTATTAGTTGAGCTTGAAAAGAAAAAGGCCCTGAAGTGCTAACTACACATCAGGACCTTCGGTGAGGTGAATAAGGGTCTACCAAACCACCACATACCAGTCTTGGGGAAGACGAGTGAGTTTACAGCTCCTTGGTGTGCGGCGCAACAAAAACCCTTCAACTTTATGAGGAGGAACTTCATGTTCTATCTCCGATTGAAGAGTGTCGCTGTCCGCGCATACACCCGCTTTCGCCTTGGGCGAGTGGAGTCTGTGTGCAAGCATTGGCGCTCCCATCCCGGACAGCTACAGCTGTTCACATGACGCGGTTCAAAACCGGGACGTAGCGCCCGGCCGTGAGGCCGGTGTCCAACACCGATGGTAGTTGGAATTGAAGCCCGGGCAATAGCCCGGGCATTCCTCAAACTTTCACATGGAGCCAATCATGGCCAAAACTCCTGCCAATCATGGCAAAAGCTGGACACCAAGCCAAAATCAGCAACTGAAACAGCTTGCTCAGGGAAATACACCAACCCGCGTTATGGGCTTGAAACTCGGACGCACGCCCGAAGCAGTTCAAAGTCATGCACAAGAACTCGGTGTTTCACTGAAGCCGACAAATCAGTCGCCTTACGGAACTTCAAAGTAGGAATCTGCCTATGTCCACATAGGCATAAACCTCCTCCGCTTTTACTACTTGAGCGGAGCCCCGCAAGGGTTCAGCCCGGCCTAATCCGCTGGGCTTTTTATTGCATTCAATACTTGCTGGCATCCGATTCAATTGGCCTCTCAAGCGAGAGTCGACTCAATCACGATGCGACAGACCGCTGCGCCTTTCACAGCCCAGTTCACATACGTATTTTTGTATGGAGAACTCGAATGGAACCCAAAATCTGCCCCTGCTGCGGCGAAGTCTTTCAACCCCGCCCACAGGTCCAAAACCAAACCTATTGCTCATCCCCAGCCTGCCAACGGGAACGACGCCAAGCCTGGCAACGCAAAAAGCTGCAGGACGACCGCTTCTACCGCGAAAACCGGCAGGACGCGCAGCGCGCCTGGCGAGAACGCAACCCAGACTACTCAAGCAACTACAGAGCCAAGAACCAGCAATACGCGGATCGAAACCGCGATCAGCAACGCGCCAAGCCCAATGGCGTCCAGAGATTTGAACTCTCGAAGACGGACATGTCAATTTTGATGAGCGGCATTCCCGCTGGGATCTACCGAATTCGGCCTGTTCCACTGAGCCAATCTGCAAAGATGGACGCGTGGATTGTGGAGATTTCTCCAGTGTGCGGCGACTGCCCCTGCAAAACAGACGCTTGCAAAGATAGGACGTGATAGCCAAATGACCGACCAGCCATTAACGTCCTCACCAAATGAACTCCACACGATCAGCGCCATGTCCACAGAAGAATCAAAAGACGAAGGGTTGGACTCGCCCGCCCAATTCCGGGCGGCAGAGTACGTTCGGATGTCGACCGAACATCAGCAGTACTCCACCGAGACTCAATGTCTGCAGAACATCCTTGATCGGCGTGCTCATGGGGATTGCAGCCCGCTGCGTTCACCGTCCGGAACATCCAATCGGAGCTGGGTATCAATCGAATCAACCACCCCATCATCTGACAGCAGCGGCGTATTCTCATTGATGAAATTGAGTAACTGGTAAAGGTACTGAACCTTTCCCGTCACCTGATAGCCCTTGCTGGCGGCGTTGGTCTCAACGATATAACCAGCTTTGACCAGCTGCTCCAGTACTCGCCTCACTCTGTCGATGGAAGAGTCCGTTGTTCGCGAACCACTGATCTCCCGCATTTCGTTCAGGGTTCTCTCCAGCCGAGAGTTGGCGCGCACTGCTTCGCTGATTTCTGACTCCCAGATCATGTCCCCAGGGTGAATGTGTGGGTCACGCCCTTGAGTCTCACGCAGTACTTCAAGAAAGTGAACGATCGGATCCAGCTTGGTACGAACCGCGCGCATTTCTTCTCGCAAACTGGATCGCATCTCGTTCGTCACGATGGAATGCGCCATAAAAAATGCACCATCTTCGCCAAGGCGTGCCAATCGATATCCAATTTTCCCCAACCATTCCTCGGCCTGACGCTGCCCACCGGCCTCCCGGAGAGTTTCAAATTCATCGGGGTAGTGATAAGCGCAAACAAAGCAGCCCTCAGCAAGGCGCTTGAGAGCGGCTTCAATTCTCGACATAGAAATCCTCCTCCGCATTGATACAGCAACCATGTGATCATGTGCTTCCAGCCACTGAGAGACGTCGTTGCGGCTTTTTTTGAGTTCACGCCGACTTTGCGCCGGGTTTGCCACGTCGCCCTGTGAATCGGAAACGCGCTCGATTACGATGTTCTGCAGGTCACGGAAATTGATCTTTTCGTTGGCCATGGCAGCGGCAATTTGTTCCAAGTTTGTCAGCGGCTTGGGGCCCAATGAATGTACTGCCGCGAGACGTCTTAAATCTGTGCCTTCCTTAGTGGAAAGACGCTCGTTCAGTATCACGCTGCGATATTGATTGAGCATCAGTTTGCGGGTTACCTCGTACCCCATTTCTTCAACACGCCGAGGGTATTCATCGCGCAGTACAAACTGATTGTTTTCATCGTAGAAAAAGTCCTCACGGAATCCTGCGTGGATGATCCGAAACTCAGGAGCATCGGCGTTGCCTTGGCAATGCATCACAACACAACGCAGATCATTCTCCGTCTCGCGTTCGTATTCGTAGACAACGCAACTGCTCGGGTCCGGCAACAAGTAGCCAATTAATGAATCGCGGCCACTTCCACGCAAAATTTGTGATGCGGTTGCTCCGTAGAAGACTGGCAAAAGGCGCAAAAACGTTGTCTTGCCGACACCGTTCTCGCCAATAGCCAAGACCCCACCACGTGGATCTAGCTCTGCGACGCGACCAGATGGGAGTCGCGTGATGGAATTTTTGATATTGATGGCGACGATCCGTCGCAATTGATATGGCACGAAACTCTCCCTTTTAATCTATGTTCTTCTAAACGCGAGTATTCCATTTTTGAGTCTCACAGTAGGACTGGAAGCTCTGGCTTGATTGCAACTTATTCAAGGATGTACCCATCACGATCCGGATCAATCATGCTGTTCTCGAGGATTTGAGATACCCCCTTTGACAACACTTCGTTTTCTGCCTCTGGAAAACTGTAGGTGTCAAAAATGAAATTGACACCAGCAAATCCCCGCTCCAAAAATTGTGTTAATCCCAATGAATCAACTTGCACCGCACCAGGCGCTACTTCAATCGTCGATGCCACACACGTTGCTACGACTTTGATGGACTCGTCCACTTGGTTCAGGAAAAACAGCCAAAAAGGCCATTCGGCATCCAGCAACCGCATGTAGCGGCAAACCTCGGGGATTTCGTAAAGTTCTCGGGGATCTGTGTCATAACCGCTGATGACCAATGACAATCGCCCTTTGTTGGCCCATATGTGATCAGGTTGGTCAGAGGGAATCAAATTTCGGAGGAAGCCAAGCGAGCTTTCAATGTCCACCCGATCTACTTGCTGCCGAGAGATGACAAAAACCACTGGTTCCACCACGGCCGGTCGAAGATCGAAAAATCGATTTGGCTGATCCGCTTGCTCCAGATGACTACCACTATCGGATTCCTCTTCACCATCGTTCTCATCGTTCTCATCGTCGTCATCGAGTTCGTCGTACCCATCCTCATGTCGTGCAAGAAACTTCTGGATATTTGGATTTGTGTAATTGGCTGCGGCAATCAGCAATTCATCCTTGACCTTACTGACGATCGCATCATCTGATACGGGGACGTCTTCCACTCCCTCGTCGAGGTCGCGGTGGTCATATACATAGTCCCACCCATCCTCAGTTACAGCCCACAACGCCATGCGGGCATCCTTGTCCAATATCGCGACAAGTCCGGCTAACAGATCTTCCATCGTTTCGAGATAGGTATCCCAAAAGATGGACTCCTCGTACTGCAACTGGACACAGACCTCTTCCCACACATTTTTCAATCCCGAGTCATCGCCAGAAAGCATGGCATTGGCATCCATTTGCTCCAAGGCAGCGATAGCTTCCTTGACCAGCGTCTCGCTAAGTAACTTTGCCCACGCTGCAACAATATGCTGCTCGATTCTCATTCGATACCTTCAGAGCAGCTCAGACTGTCGGCTGTAAAGTCCGTCGAAGACGCCTTCTAATGCTGGATGCACACCCCGCAGCCCAGCGACTACTCGCGCAGCCCAATCGAAGTAAGCACGCTTTCTTTCAGCGCTCCAGCCTGCTGGTGGTGACGCAAGGATGTCACGCAGGTTGCAAATTTTGTCCGCCAATTTGACCAGCTTGGCCTCCGGCGAAATGTGCGGAGCATGGCGTACCTGTTCTTCCTTGCGTACTGCTTTTTCGAGACTCTTATCGTCGGTCACCTCCAACACAATTCCAGTCACCTTGGAACCGAAGATGGAGGTCAGTTCGTCAGCCGTGGTTTCCGTGTCTTCAATGGTGTCGTGCAATAGAGCAGCGCAAATTACCTCTGAAGTCTCTACACCACCTTCAACAGCCAACACGCTGGCCAGCGCCAGGGGGTGATTGATGTAAGGGGACGCGTCCGCATCCTTGCGGCGCTGATTTTTATGTTTCTCTGCCGCAAACTGGGCTGCTTTCACAATTGCTGCTGTGCTCATAGTCGGCCTTTCGTTGAATTTAAACCTACTTATTCATCGTCTATCAAGATGTTCAGGGCGTTGCCCCACTGATTCCAATCAATGGGGATCCCCTTTTTCTTACGCGTCTGCAAGGCATTGAAGACGCGGTCGCAAAACTCGGGATGCACCTTCACTGCATGGAGCTGTGTCCATGGATATGCATCCATTTGCTTTAGGGCACTGCGCCATGTTCTTACCCAGGGACGCTCCGGCGAATCCGTCATGTCGCCGTCCTCCAGTGCAGCTTCATTCGTTTCGACCCGGAACTTCCAGCCTTCAGAGAACTCAATACCAGCCAATGTCAATGAACCACCCTCGGAACACACTTCCACAATGACTTTCTTGACCTCTGCTCCGGTAGCAATCGGCACCCAATGAAAGTCGCCCAATGTCTTTTCGCCAGAAAGCGTCAAATTGGTGCCAAGTAGAACTGTCACAACGAACTGATGAAGGGCATTGAGTTGAACCAGCCCGTGTTCCTCCCAATTGGCAACTGGATCCTGTAAGTAGCCGCCCAACATTTCCTGCAACTTGGCAATTACCGCAGACATGCCGTTACTGATGATCTCAGGCAGGTACTGGCCTTCCTCACCGCCACCCAAGAGATATTTCTTGATGCATTTCCCCATCTGCTCAGTGCTGTGCCAACTTGGCATACGGGTGTAACCAGAGTTCTCATTCGTGAACGCAGAAGTCACCTTGGCAACGACTTCGATAAAGTCATCCTCTGTATCTTCTTCATCCATCGCGCGAATGGTGACGTCGAAAATCTCTTTTACCAATCCAGTAACCACTTCCGGCGATCCGAGATATTTAGGCTGCATGGCCAGTTCCATTGCCTTAACGAAACCGTCCACCTCTGGCTCTTCTATCGGTTGAAGCAGGTCGTACCGAATGATTTCTTCCAGCAACACCAGGTCTTGGCCATCATCAATATTGCTGTACTCCCTGCTTTCACGATTCACGATCACGTCGGTTACATGGGCACCACCTTTGGCGTCAAAGGCGAAACCCACGTCAAAAATCAGTACCCCCGTCCAACTCCGATGCATCCGAAGTCGATCACCTGTGAAGTACAGAAACCACTTCTGTTCCATTACCGTCGGAAGAAAGCCGCGCCGAATGTTCTTCATCTCATCGGGGTTGAACCACAGCTTCGGGTACAAAACGGTGTGGCGTTCCGGCATAGGCTTGAGATCCTGCCAATCTTCCGGCTGGACGTTTGGGTGTTCCTTATATGCAATAGCACCTGCCGCCTTCTCGGCGGCTTCAAGAATGGCCAGATCCCGTTCACGTCCTTCGGCATTAGGAGACTGTCGAATCAGATCGCGAGCCTCTCCAAAATCAACCCAGCGCAGACCAGACGTTTGCCAGCCTGCTCTTGCCGGGGGATGCTTGGCATCCATCACGTAATAGCAGGTGCTGGAGGAGGAGCCTTTAAATACGCCCGGGACGCTGATACGGATTTCGGCGTCGTAACCAGTTTTTTCTCGTACCGAGCGGATTGCGGCATCACGCGGTGACTCTCCCGCTTTGGCCACTGTCTTGGCAAAAGTCCAGGCATACCCTCCGTGGTGATTGGCTGGTTCCCGCAGCAGGACTTTGTGCCCTCCACTGACTACTACGCCACCATAGCTATCTGCAATAGATTCTGTTTCGACAAAATCAGGGGAATTTTGCAACTGGTAGAGCACATCCCAGACCTGGTGGTACAGGCCAGCACGTTTGTGGCCTTGCTGTTTGGCTACTTCTGACTTGAAGTTGCCGTAATCTATGGCATCCACCATACGCGCCATCGCGGCGGAAACCTCTGTACGCGGTGCGACAGCCCTGAAACGGTAGTCGGTATCGAAGCTCTCATGGATCGCTCCCAAGCCGGGTAGATAGTGCTTCTTGAGGGCTGCCAGGTCGCTGCGTACCCGCGAGCGCACTGTCAATGTGCCATTCTCTTGGTCGCCCGGTTTCTGAACCACACTAAAAAAGCCTACGGAAGTGATGAGCCACATAGTTTTACTCCCCTTTGATTACACAATCATACTTTAATCAGCATCAATTTGATTCTGATATTTTATTTATTAGATCCTATAATCACACAACAATCACCACCTTATACTCGCAGAGATCTACATCATTCCACAGGAATCGAGTCTCAACACATGCCAACAGATCGCCTACAGGCCCTCGGTCATGCCCAGCGAGACCGCATGGCTTACATCGAGCTAAGACTATGGTTCGTGGGGGACATCCGTCGCCAGGATCTAGCCTCACGGTTCGGCATTCAGACAGCCGCAGCTACCCGAGATCTTGGCCTCTACAAGGAACTGGCACCGGCGAATATCGAATATGACGGAAGTTCAAAGACCTACGTCATCGGTGCCGCTTTCAGCCCATTATTCGAGTTCCCTACCGAACGGGTTTTGACCTGGCTTGCTGAAGGATTCGGCGACGGTGAACCAACGCGCTCACGCACAGGAATCATCTGTGACATCCCGAA
>Ga0247843_1005589_pt1 | contig 17342 bp, 13 predicted proteins | sample LaCruzMarch2017__FD_192420 | JGI IMG/M metagenome (GOLD analysis project Ga0247843, IMG submission 192420) | Freshwater microbial communities from meromictic Lake La Cruz, Castile-La Mancha, Spain - LaCruzMarch2017_8m | ecosystem: Environmental > Aquatic > Freshwater > Lake | place: Spain... | reverse complement strand
CCGACCCACCGTGGCGGCTTCGGTGCTTGGGGTGCGGATCAGCTTTTCTTGAAGGAGAGGCCGGGGTCGTAGGTGATGTAGTCGGCCACTTCCAGCGACGGCGAACCGCAGAGGCCGAAGACCGCGCCGAGTTGGATGTCGGCGAGGCAGGAGCTCTCGCCCGAGCGGTTCAAGCGGGGGAAGCGGGGGAAGCGGGGGAAGTTGAAGGTGCCTTCGGTCGAGCCGTAGGGGGCGATCAGGAAGGCGCCGCAGGCATGGTCGCAGATGCCGAAGGAACGGGTGTATTGGAGCACGCCGACGTCGATGTTGAGGTCGAGGTTTCGCGACGAGACGCCGGGGTCTAGGGCTTGGTTGCCATCGAGGAACAAGCCGTAAGCGTTGAGGATGTTCGAGTTCGCGGGAGCGAGCATGTAGGCACGCGGGCCGTCACCGGTGGCGAGGACGGGAACCTGGCTGGCGAGGAGGAGGGCGGAAACGGCGATGAGGCGGGACGCGTGTTTCATGGAATGGATATCAAGGAGACTTCGGACGCTAGTTTCGGCGCCGGCGTATGGTCTGGATCGAAGTAGCGGGGCGAAGATGGCGCAGGGAACGCGGGTTTTTGATGGGAATGCGTGCCGCCTCCGTATGGATAGGCCGATGAAATGGATTGCCTGCCTTGCCCTCTTGCCCGCCGTCGTGATGGCGGTGACGCCGCCGAACATCGTGCTGTTGTATGCCGATGACATGGGCTTCGGCGATCTCCGCGCGAACCATCCGGAGTCGAAGATCCCGACGCCGAATCTTGACCGGCTGGCGGGGGAAGGCCTGCGCTTCACCGACGGGCACTCGTCGTCCGGCATCTGCACGCCTTCGCGCTATGCGATGTTGACCGGCCGCAGTCACTGGCGCGATTTCCATGGGATCGCCGGGGCTTTCGACAGCACGTTTTTCAAGAAGGGCCAGCTCACCTTGCCGGGAATGCTGCGCGAGAAGGGTTACGCGACGGCTTGCATCGGCAAGTGGCACCTGGGGTGGGACTGGGACGCCATCCGCAAGCCCGGCACGCCGAAGAACTCGATCCTTCACGGCGACTTCGATTGGACGAAGCCCTTCCCCGGCGGGCCGCTTGAGCACGGCTTCGACCACTACTTCGGCGACAACGTGATCAACTTCCCGCCGTACGCGTGGATCGAGGATGACAAGCTGGTGGCCGCGCCCGACGTCACCTTCCGCGAGACGAAGCCCAAGCCGAAGGAAGGAAGCTGGGAATGCCGGCCGGGACCGGGGCGCTCGGACTGGGACTTCTACGAGGTGCTGCCGACGCTGACCCGCAAGTCGGTCGAATATGTCCGCTCCCGCAAGGGCAAGGAGCAGCCGTTTTTCCTCTACGTGCCCTTTCCTTCGCCCCACGCACCGATCGTCCCGACCGATGCCTTCGACGGGAAGTCCAAGGCGGGCGCGTACGGCGACTTCGTGGTGCAGACCGACGACGCCTGCGGCCAGATTCTGACGGCGCTCCGCGAGTCCGGGCTGGCGGAGAATACCATCGTCGTCTTCTCCGCCGACAACGGTGCCGAGATCTATGCCCATGAGCGCGACAAGAAATTCGACCACTGGTCGTCCGCGCCGTTTCGCGGGATCAAGCGGGACATCTACGAAGGCGGCCACCGGGTGCCCTTCCTGATCCGCTGGCCGGGGGTCGTGAAGGCGGGCGGCGTCTCGGCAGCACTGATCTCACAGGTCGACCTGATGGCCACCTTCGCCGCGGTGACGAGCTACGAGCTTCCTCGTACTTCCGCCGAGGATTCGCACGACTTTCTGCCCTATCTCCGCGGTGAATCCCCCAAGCCGCCGCGGACGACGATGGTTCACAACACGCAGCAGGGCGTTTACGCGATCCGCCATGGCGACCGGGTGCTGATCGACGCGAAGACCGGCGATGCCCGGCCGGTGCCGGCGGACTGGATGAAGAAGCACGCCACGCCGCCGGACGATAAGCAGCCGGTGGAGCTCTATGATTTGGCGAAGGATCCCGGCCAGCGGAAGAACCTGGCCGCAGGGCAGCCGGAGGCCGTGGCGGAACTGAGGGCGCTGCTGAAGAAGATCCGCGATCAGGGCTACTCCGCGCCGCGGCTCGAGAACCCCTGATCCTGAAAACCGAAATGCATTTGAACAGGAGGTCGCAGAGATCGCAGAGAATCCATCCACCGGACCCTGTCATGGAGAACTTCCATCCCACCCTGCCAGGTGGATTCAACAATCCCTGCAAGTCTTTCTTCCTTTGCTCCCTCCACTTCCTCCTGTTGATCCATTTTCCTTTCAAGGCTGATGAACCCGAGCATGAAACGCATTCTAATCGCCCTCTCCCTCGTTGGCGCCATCGCCGGAGCCGCGCCGCCGAACATCGTGGTGCTGTTTTCCGACGATGCCGGATACGCCGACTTCGGTTTCCAGGCGAAGGGGGATCCGGCGCTTGCCAAGCTCACGCCGCGGCTGACGGCGCTGGCCCGGGAAGGCATCGTTTTCAGCAATGCCTACGTCTCGGGAGCGGTCTGTTCGCCGTCGCGGGCCGGGCTTTTCACCGGGCGCTACCAGCAGCGCTTCGGCCACGAGAAGAACATCCCGCCCAACTACATGAAGGGCGGGCTGCCCTTGTCCGAGAAGTTCATCGGCGACCGGCTGAAGCCGCTGGGCTATGCGACCGGGCTGATCGGCAAGTGGCACCTCGGGTATCCGGTGGAGTATCAGCCGAACCGCCGCGGCTTCGATCATTTCTTCGGCATCCTGCAAGGGGCGCGTTCGTATTTCCCGCTCAAGCAGCAGCAGCCCCACCAGGTCTTCCAGCTCAATGGCAAGGCGACGCCGGAAGGCGGTTACACCACGGACCGGATCGGTGACGGGGCCTGCGACTTCATCCGCTCCCACAAGGAGAAGCCGTTCTTCCTGTTCGTCGCCTTTACCAGCCCGCACGGCCCTTTGCAGCCGAAGCCGGAGGACGTGAAGGCGATCGGCAAGCTGGGCGGCCCGAAGCGGCTGAACTACGCCGGGCTGGTCAAGTCGCTGGACGACAACTGCGGCAAGATCCTCGACTGCCTGGACAAGGAGGGCCTGGCGAAGAACACGCTGGTGGTCTTCTCCAACGACAACGGCGGGCAGACCCTGACAGGAGCGATCAACACGCCGCTGCGCGGTCACAAGGGCGAGGTGGTGGAAGGCGGCATCCGGGTGCCGATGGCGATGCGCTGGCCTAGCGTGATCCCGGCGGGAAAATCCAACGACAGCCCGGTGATCACGCTGGATTGGCTGCCGACATTCGTCGAGGCCGCGGGCGGCAAGGTGGAGGCGGAGTGGAAGCTCGACGGGCTGAGCCTGTTGCCGGTTTTGAAGGATCCCGCGGCGGCGCTTCCAGCGCGACCGCTATTCTGGCGCACCGGCGGCTCGAAGGGACCGGTCGCGGTCCGCGAGGGCGACTGGAAGCTGGTCCAACTCCGCGGCAAGAAGGAAGGCGCCAAGGCGGAACTTTACCACCTGAAGGACGATGTTTCGGAAGCGAAGAACCTCGCGGCCGAACACCCGGACAAGCTGAAAGCGTTGGAGGCGAAACGGAAGGCCTGGGAAGCGGAGCTGGTGGAGCCGCTGTGGTGACAGGGCCTGTTAGGCCGGGAGAAGTTGAGAGTTGATGGCTTCGCGTCGTGCTCTCCGGTTGTGCTGCTGATGCGGCCCAACCGTCCTATTCTGAACTAACAACCATCAACCCCAGACTCTCAACCCGGCTTTCACTTTTGGAGCCCGGCGTGGAGGCGCAGGATGCGGCGGGTCTCGGCGATGCCTTCCGGATGCTGGTGGGCGCTGTGGTTGGATGGGATGACCTTCTCCGACGCGGCGCCGTTGAGGTGGGAACTCCAGTAAGGCACGAAGCTGTCGTTGCTGGAAGGCTTGGTGCCGTCGAGGTTCCCGCCTTTGCCCCGGTCGCCGATGATCGAGTGGTAGGGGATGCCGGGGGCGACCGGCAGCTTGTTGACCTCGCGGACAAAGCCGTTGTTCGGGGAGAGGGTGTCGATGCTGTTCGGCGCGCGATCAAGCATCAGCGAGGCGGAGTCCGCGGTGACCACGGAGGCGACCGCGTTCCGGGCATCGGTCAGGAAAGTCGGCATGCGGACGAGGCGCGAGCCCATGCGGCCGATCCAGCTCGATGCGAGTTCCGAGCCGCGGTGGGGCGCGGCGATGAAGATGGCGCGGTCGATGTCGGTGCGGTGGTGGAAGATGATGGAGTCGCGGAGGATCTGGCTGCTGGCGCCGCTGATCTTCATTTCCTCCGGGCCCTTGCCGAAGAGTCCGCGCCAGATCTTGTCTTCGGCGTCGGTGCAGATCAGGCGGCTGGTGATGCCGCCCATGCTGTGGCCGACGATGACGATGTCCTTGTGTCCGGGGAAAGCGCCGTTGATGCTGTCGAGTTCCTTGCGCAGCAGCGAGGCGGAGTAGGGATAGGGGTAGCCGCTCGGGTAGCTGAAGACCCAGAACTGATACCTTTCGCGGATCTGCGGATCCTGCATCAGCGAGTGATACATCGGGGCCCAGGTGGCGGGCGTGTCCTGGAGGCCGTGGACCATGAGGACGGGAATACGATCCTTGTCGTAATTCTGCAGCCGCATCAGGCGCGCGGTATCGGAGTATTTCTGGGGATTGAGCAGGCGGGTCAGGCCGAGCTTGTCGGGGCGGGCGACGGCCATGGTGAGGGAGATCGGCGCGCTGAAATCGGCGGCGAGGTCAGGGGTGCGGCCGGCGATGGAGATCTTGTCGACCTCCAGCGGATCGTGCAGTTCCAAGGTGACGACACCGGGGCTCTCGCGGCGCAAGACGGCGGTCAGCGCGACGGACATCTGCATCGGTTCGAGAGTGCGGCGGTAGTCGGGATTCGGCGGGGAGATCGCGATCAGCGCGGCTCCGACGCCAGGGCGCTTGGCGTGGATGGCGGCGTATTTGCCTTTGAAGGTCAGGTTGTCGACCGTCCGGAACTCGCGGGTGGCAGAGGGTGCGCCGGGCTCGAGTTCCCCGCGAAGGGTGCGGGCGGTGCTGCCGGAGCCCACGGTGATGCTGCGTCCCCAGGGGAGTGAATTGGCGGCCTGGAGTTTCTCGACGAGCCGGCCGACGGCGTGGTTGTAGAGGGCGATGCCGCCGCTTTCCCCTTCGAGGGCCTTGTCGCCGGCGAGGTGGGCGCATTCGACGAAATGGCCGGCCGCGATCATCGGGTCGCGGGCCGCTTTGCCGGCTTCGAGCTCGCGCAGGGCGGCGTCCAGCGGCGAGACGGTGTATTCTCCCGGCGGCGTTTCACAGGGGGCTTCCGTGTAGCCGATGGGGGCGACGCAGGAGGCGAGCGCCAGCGTGGCGAGGAGGGTCGTGGTGCGGAGGAAGCGGGTGATCACGGGAAGCATTGCGGTGGAAGGTGGCAGGCGCGGCCGTTCAATCAGAAGCGAGGCCGGATGTCAGCTACTGGTTGCGGGCGGGGCGGAGCCAGAGGTCGGAGTGAAGGAGGCCCCACCGGTGTAGCCTTCGTTCGCGGAGGACGAAGCCAGCGCGCCGCAGGAGATCATCCGGCGGCGTGAGGTGGTCGGCCGGGACGGAGGCGACGCGGCGGAAGAAGGCATAGAGGAAACGCAGCACCCCGCGGGCCAGCCATTTTGCCGGTCCGGTGGCGGGCACGCGGAAGTCCGAGACCAGCCAGCGGGAGCCCGGCGCGGCGGCGGCGGCGAGTTTCGCCAGGACGGCCGCGAGTTCCTCCGGGCGGAAGCAGTCGAGGACGAAGTGGGTGACGATGAGGTCAGAGGCGGCGGCGGGGGGCGTCCAGGTCAGGATGTCGGCGTGGATGAACTCGACCCGCGCGGCAGGGTCGGTCCGGGCGCGGGCGAGTTGCAGCATCGCGGCACTGGCATCGACGCAGGTGACTTCGGCCTGTGGATGACGCCTGAGCAGGTCGGCGAGGAAGCGGCCGTCGCCTTCGCCGAGGATGAGGACGCGGGCGGGTGCTTCGAGTTCATCGAGGAAGGCCGTGCGGCATTTCTGGAGAACGCGCCCGGCGCAGCAACTCTCGATCCAGTGGTAGTGGCGCGCGATGCGATCGAAGCTCATGCGGCGCGCGAGTGATTCTCAGCGCGACGGATAGGCGACGCCGATGGTCTTCCAGCCGGCGGCCATCAGTCCGGCGGAGGCGGCGGGCGACATCCGGCCGGTGTGGATGAGGACCTTGGGCGCGGTGCCGAGGTCGTCGCGCTGGCCGAAGCCGGCGACCTGGTCGGTCCAGGTGACGTGATCGACCGGGGCGGGGACGTGGAGTTCGCCGGTGGCGGTGGTGGCGCCGGGCAGGCGGCCGAGGGTCTTCAGCGCCGCATAGTCGGCGGCCCCGGAGCGCTGGCGCTCGGCGAGGATGGCGAGGGCGCTGATGAAGAACTCCGCCTGTTCGGCCGAGTCGCACGAGTTCGCGAGGCGGACCATGTGGCCGCGGCCCTGGGCTTTCGGCAGGGCTTCGAGATAGCTGACGATGCGGTGGCGGCGGCTGGTGCTGAGTGCGGCGTGGATCTGGAAGGCGGTGATGTCCTCGGAGGTCACGCCCATCGCGGCGAGAGAGCGTTCGTCGCGCAGGGCGAGTTCGCTCTGGGTCAGGGCATAGGTGTCTTCGGGAATGCCGACCATGTTGGTGGCGGTCAGCGCGAGGCTGGCCCCGCCGGACGCGGCGGCGGCCCCGATCCGCAGCGGCAGTCCGCCGGCGAAGAAGGCCCAGGTGACCTTGTCCATTTCCTCCTGGAGGCGCGGGTTGTCGGAGTAGGGATCGACGCCGAGCTGCTTGGCGGTGTCGAGCTTCGCCTTGTCGAAGCCGGCGGCGTTCTTCGCGGTGTTGCCGATGCTGGCGCCGACCTCGCCGGCCGACGGTTCACCGCCGCTGGAGACGCGGTCGGCGACCTTCTCCGCGCCGCGGCCGATCGCCGAGCCGACCTTGCCGAAGAAGTGGCCGACGGTCTTCGGGGCCTGTTTCACCGAGCCGACCGGGTCCTTGACGATGTTTTTCACCGCGGCGATCGGCTGCTCGACGGAGCGCTTGAGGCCTTCCGCGAAAAGATCGCTCTTGCTGGTTTCCACGAGTTTGCGGATGGCCTCGCATTCGGCGATGCGGCGCTTCGCCTGGGGCACGCCGATCGCGGTGAAGGTGCCGAAGTCGGTATCGATCTCGAAGTGCGCCATGAAGCCGTCGGTCGCGACCTGGTCGCGGACGCGATAGGAGGGACCCCGGAGCAAGTCGGCGGGCAGGACGTCGGCCGCGTTCAACAGGACGCCACTTTCGGAGGCGGCGGGAGCCTGGGCGAAGGCGGGAGCGGCGAGGGCGAGGCTGAGAGCGGGCAGCAGATGATTCAGTTTCATGGCGGGAACGCGGCTTTTCTGGTTCCAGAACAAGACGAAGCGGGGCTTCCGGCAAGTGCGGAATGCGACCACGACGATTCGTTTGCGCGCCGCAGGCGGTCCGGGGGGGGCGCGCGATGGGCGACCGCAAGGCACGGGAGGAATCCGCTTGATCTGCCGGTCTCCGATGTGTCTCATCGAGATGCTCAAAAAACTCCATGAAACTAAAACTACAGAATCGATTGGCCCTCATGGCCCTCTCCCTGGCGGGCATCACTTCCGCCGGCGCCCAAACCGACCGCTACTGGGATCCTTCCGGCGGCGGCAATTTCGGGGCCATTGTCTCCACCACGACCTGGACCTCGCCCCTCAACCTCATCTGGACCAACAGCAATACCGGGAACACCACCCGGCTGGGGAATTTCAGCACCACCCTGACCGACATCTGCAACTGGGGCGGACCTGTCGGGGCGCTGGGCGGGGGCACGGTTCCCGTGGGCACGGTCAACGCGCATTCGCTCAGCTTCAACCTAATCTCAGGCTCGGGCACCGTCACGCTCTCCGGCGGGACCATCACCCTCGCCGCCACCACCAGCATCAACGCGCTCACCTCGACCCAAACCCACACGATCTCCTCGACCCTCGCCGGGGCGGCCACCAGTTTGACGAAGACAGGGCTCGGCACGATCGTCCTCTCGGGCAGCAATACCTTCGCCGGCACAACGATCATTTCCGCCGGAACGCTCACTTTGGGGAACACCAACGCGCTCGCCAACAGCCCGTTGGATACCCTCACGAGCATCGCCGGCACCGCCACCAGCGGACTGAAGACGACCGTCACCTCGCTCACCTTGGGCGGACTTTCGGGCGATAAGGACCTGGCATCGGTTTTCACGACGACCTCGGGCGGCTTCGGATCCGTGACAGGTATCACCCTTAACCCGGGCAATGCCGTCACCACCACCCATTCGGGGATCATCGCGGACGGAGCGGCCGGCATGACCCTGGCCAAGAGCGGGGCTGGCACCCAGGTGCTCCAGGGTGCGAACACTTACACCGGTGCCACGACCGTCAACGCCGGGAAACTCACCCTCGACTACACCACCCAGGACAACAGCAAGCTCTCCGACACCGGGGCGCTGGTGCTGGGCAACGGGACCTTGGAACTCGCCGGCGGCACCCACGCCGAGGTGGTGGCTTCAACCACCCTGACGGGCAATACCGTCGTGACGCGGAGTTCGGGAACAGCGGTTCTCGCGCTCGGTGCCATCAGCGGGTCCGGCAGCGTCGACTTCTCCGCGGCAAGCATCGCCACCACCACCACCCCGAACAACGCCCTCGGCCTGCTGCCCTTTGCCACGATCGGTGGCAGCGACCTGGCGGCCAATGACGGCAGCGGCAACATTGTCGCCTTTAGCGGCTACGCGGATATCAATGCCCGCGGCCCCAGCACCGTTCCGGACAATGTGAACGCGATCGTCCGCATCTTCGGCGACGGCACCAGCGGCAACATCAGCCTCGCCGCGTCCACGACCACGATCAACTCGCTGCTCCAAAGCAACGCCAGCTTCGCCGCCACCATCGATACCGCGGCCAAGACTTTGGCCACCACGGCCGTCTCGGTCGGGTCCAGCGCGGAGTCCCTGAACATCGGAGCGGCGGCCGGGGACGGGGTCCTGCAGAGCCCGGCCGCAGGCGGCACCCTGGGGCTCACCAGCGCCAATCTCGCGAAATCCCTCACGATCAACGCGGTCATCGCCGACAACTCCACACCGTCGGGGGTCAGCACCAGTGGTGCGGGCACCGTGGTTCTCGCGGGCACGAACACCTATACCGGCGCGACGCTGGTCGGCGACGGCACCCTGCAGTTGAGCGGTTCGCTCACCGGCAGCGCCGTTTCGGTCGTCGGTGATGCCGTCCTCGACCAAACCTCGGCGGGCATCATCGCGGGGGCCGTCGGCCTCGCCCACAACAGCACCGGAACATCGGTTCTCGCAGGGACCAACACCTACGACGCGGTCACGGCCGTCAACTCAGGCGTCCTCAACATCCGGAGCAATGCCGCCCTGGGTGCCACCGTGGCGGGCACCACCGTGGCCAGTGGAGCGGCCTTGCAAATCCAGGACGGCATCACCGTCGGAGCGGAGGCGCTGACGCTTCAAGGTTCCGGCATCGCCGGCACCGGCGCGCTGCGCAATATCAGCGGACCCAATACCTACGGCGGTCTGGTGACACTCGCCGGATCCACCGTCATCAACTCGGATGCCGGCACCCTCACGCTGAGCGATCCCGGCGCGATCACGGGTGCCACGTTCGCGCTCACGGTGGGAGGTGCGGGTGACACGGTGATTAACAGCATCATCGACACCACCACCGGAACCCTGACCAAGCAAGGTGCGGGAACGCTGACCCTCACGGGTGCCAATACCTACACCGGTGCCGTAAGCGTCTCGGCGGGCGTGCTGAACCTCCAGAACAGCACCGCGGCGGGAACCATCGCGGGCGGTGTGGCGGTGGCCAGTGGAGCGGCGCTCCAACTTCAGGGCGGCATCACGGTCGGCAATGAACCCCTGAATCTGGTCGGCACCGGTGTTTCCAGCAACGGCGCGTTGCGGAACATCAGTGGTGACAACACCTGGGGCGGGCTCATTTCCATCAGCGTCGCGACTCGATTCCATTGCGACGCGGGAACCCTGATCCTGGATGTGCCGTCGAGCAATGCCATCGCGGGAATCGGCGTGGCCGGTTCCGCCACCAACAACGTGCCGATGACATTCGGGGGCGACGGCAACTTCACGGTGGCCGACCCCATCTCCAGCGGCAGTCTCGGCACCGGCACGCTCACCAAGGAGGGTGCCGGCACGCTCACCCTGCAGGGGGCCAACATTTACACCGGCCCCACGGTCGTCTCCGCCGGCCTGATCAGCCTGGAAAACCCACTCGCCCTGCAGAGCAGCCCGCTGGACACCACCACCAGCGTGGCGGGTGATGCCACCAACGGCCTGAAAACCAACACGACGGCACTCACCATCGGCGGGCTCATCGGTGACAAGAACCTGGCCGATGTTTTCACCACCACATCCGGTGGCTATGACGGTGTCGCAGCCCTGACCCTCAATCCCGCGCTGGCCAGATCCTACTCGGGGATCATCGCCGATGGCGCCGCGGGCATGACCCTGACCAAGTCCGGCGCCGGCGTCCAAACGATCTCCGGCGCGCTCAACCATACCGGGGCGACCAGCATCACCGGCGGCACGCTCAAGTTGGACGGTTCGGCGTCGATTGCCGCCAGCCCGACCATTACGCTGGGCAGCGCCACCGGTCTGGACGTGTCCACACTGATCACTCCGCTCAGCCTTGGTGCCAGCCAGGTTCTCCGGTCCAGCGGCACGGGTGCGAATGCCACGGGAACCGTGACAACCGCCCTTGGCGTGGATCTGACCCTCTCGGCAGCCGGACTGGTCTTCTCCGGCTATGGTGGAGCCAATGGTGTCAACGCCGCCAACGCCCCGCTCACCGTAACGGGAAGCGGAGCCGGGGAGTTGAAGTTGAACGGTGCGCCGGTCACGGTCACCACCACCACCCTGCTCGCTCCTGGAAACTACGTGCTGGTGGCCAAGGGCGGCAGCGCGCTTGTCACGGGAACTCCCGGCGCGCTCACGGTCAGCGGTTCGGGGGTCGACGGAACCCCCTCGCTGGCTGTGACCGGAGACCAGTTGGTCATGACGGTCACCGGGACCGGTTACGGTTTGTGGAAATCCACCAACGGGACCACCCAGGGGATCAACCTCGACCATGACGGAGACGGCGTTACCAATGGTGTCGAATACTTCATCGGCGGACCAAGCGGCGTTACCACGGGCTTCACCGCGCTGCCCACGGTGGTCGATTCCGGCGGCGTCCTCAGCATCACCTGGCCCAAGGGTGCCGGGTATGCCGGCACCTATGGCACTGACTTCGAGGTGGAGACCTCCGCCACGCTCAGCGGGGCATGGACGCCCGAGACCTTGGCCGGCGGCAATCTGGTCGATGACCCGGGCTTCGTGAAATTCACCTTCCCGCCAGGCGTGCCACCCTACACCGGCAAGAACTTCGCCCGGCTCAAGGTTACCGGACCGTGATTTGAGCCATCGCTTCAGAGACAAGATCCGGGAGGCGTCGTTTGACGCCTCCCGGTGATCCTTGAACGTCAAGTCCCCGCCGCGGAGCTGGAAAATGAAGCCGCGCTGAAGGTGAGGCTCTGAAGCCGGTCGCCTCGGGGCAGGGACGGAGGCATGCGGTTTCCTTCAAGTGCCGGTGGACACGAGGTGCCAGCCGCGCGTCGGCCGGAAACGTCATCACTATCGGGTTTCAGTATCGGCCGTAGTAGGCCGGGGGATAGGCACCGTACCAGCGGTAGGCCATGTCGCGGTTCATCTGGGCGGCCTCGTATTGTTCGCGGGCGATCCGGCGTTGGATGGCGAGTTGCTGGTATTTCTGGTATTCTTCCTCGCCGCCAACGTAGGCGACACCTTGCTTCTCGTCCTTGTAGGCGTAGAAGGTTTTTCCCTGGTGCGTTCCGCGCTGCAGTTTGTAGGGCGGCAGGGTGGCGTAGATCTCCTTCTGCGTGGAGGTTTCCGGGGTCTTCACGCGGAAGCCGGCGGCGGAGAGCAGCGGCTCGGTGCTGGAGGCTCCCATGCTGGCGCAGCCGGTGAGTGCGGGGCCGAGGGCGAGGGTGAGCAGGGAGAAGAGGATGCGGAATGTCTTCATGGCGGATAAAGAGGGCGGATGGGCGACGGTTGATTCTGCGGCGGGCGATCCCGGTGGTTCTTGATATCCACTCTGCGCCGAGGACTTTCAACCCGGCTTTTCGAGGAGGAAAAAAAAGCCCGCCACCGTGAAACCGGGGCGGGCTTTGAAGAGGCCGGGATCAGCCTTTCTTGAACGAGAGGCCGGGATCGTCGGTGGGGCCGCCGACGAGGACGAACTTCAGTGCGGCGTCGCCCTCCAGGGAGACTGCGGAGACCATCTGGGAGTCATCCGCGGTGAGGACCAGCAGACCTTTGTCATTGAGGCCCCAGGTGCCCTTCATGGCGGTGGACGAGCCGCCGCCGGAGAAGCTCCAGGTGAAGTTGCCGCTCTCCTCCATCAGGAAGGTGATCTTGCCGCCGGAGGCGTCGGCGGTCCAAGTGCCGACGAGTTTCTCGGTGGGGATCGGAGCGGGTTTGACCGGCGGTGCGGCCTGGGAGTCGCCGTAGTCGGGCAGCGAGCTCTTGGTCAGGTCGCGGAGCTGGCGGGCGATGCTGTCGGCGGGCTGGAGCGTGGCGGTCTTGTCGAACTGCTCGTAGGCCTTTTCCATGTGACCGCAAACCAGATAGTGGTAGCCGAGGAGGAAGTGGCCTTCCGCCTTGTCCGGGCTGCCCTTGACCCAAGCTTCCAGCTTGCGGAGCTGGTCGTCATAGCTACTGGAGCTACCGTAGAATTCGATCATGGTGTCCCAGCCCCAGCCGGGGCCGGAGGCGAGGACCGGATTGAGCACGCCGGCGGCGTCACCGTATTTCCCGAGGGCGAAGAAGACCAGGGAACGGTATTCATGCAGGGTCACGTCGTCAGGAGTGGCGGCGATCGCCTCGTCGGCGGTCTTCAAGGCCGAGGGATAGTCGCCCATCTTGAAAGCGGCGCGGGATTTCTCGAGGGCTGCGTTGGACGTCGCTTCCGCGGTGGTAACGACCTGTTCGTCACCCGGCGGTGCGGCGGCGGCGCTCACCGTCATCGGCTGGGTGTAGACCACGGTGCTGTTCTGGACCGGCGGTGCGGGATACGGGTTGCTATACGACTGGTAACCCATCTTGTAGATCGAGTTGCCGAGGCTCCAGGCGGCGATGCCCCACATGAAGCCCTTGGCGAAGTCGTCGTCGTTGTCGAAATACCAAGCGCTGCGCCAGTAGGCGCTGTTGTAGCCGTAGCCCCAGTGGCCGTGGTGCCAGCCGTGGCAATTGCCCGCACCCCACCATGGCTTCGCGCCCCAGTAGTTCGGCTTGTAGGCGAAGTTGTTGTTATACTTGAAGTTGTTATTGACCTTGATGTTGACATCGTTGCCGATGTTCACGTTGTTGCCCCATACGCCTTTGTTGCCGCCCCACTGGTTGGCGTTCCAGTTGCGCTGGTTGGCGGGCAGGGTGGCGGGCCGGTTGAGGGCGGTGTTGCGCTTGTTCACGTTGATCTGGTCGACGTGGATGTTGTTCTTGTTACCGCCCTTGAAGGTCTTGTCGCCACCCTGGATGTTGACGTTGTTGTTGCCGACGCGGGTGTTGTTGCCGGCATTGATGCCGGTCTTGTTGCCGGTGTTGAGGGTGTTGCCGACCTTGTTGTCGCCGCGATTGTTGCTGGCGATGTTGTTGCCGTTCCCCTGGCGGTCCGGGTAGCTGACCATGCCGGGCAGCGTGGCGGGCTTGTTGGTGTTCGGGCGCTCGGCGTTCGGCTTGCCGTCGGGCTTGTTGTCGGGACGGGTGAGGCCGGGTTTGGTGCCCGTGGTGTTGCCGGCGTTTCCGGGAAGCGTTTGCGGCCTGGAATCCGGCCTGGCGGCGGGCTGCGAGGTCGGGCGTTCGACGGCCGGGCGCTGGGCGGGCTTGGCTTCGGGGCGGGCGGCCGGTTTGGTTTCCGGGCGCGCGGCGGGTTTTGCGGCCGGCTTGGCGGCGGGTTTTGAGGTCGGGCGCTGGATCTTCGAGCCGGTGGCAGGGCTGCGTTTGGCGTAGGCACCGCCGCCGCCGCCACCGCCGCCACCACCGCGGCTGGCTGCTTTTCCGCCGCCACCGCCACCGCCGCCGCCACGGGCTTCGGCATCGGCACCAAGGAGGGAGAGTCCGAGCATTGCGGACAGGAGGGTCGTGAATGGTTTCATGATAGAAGAAGGGTTGAGGTTATTCGGCGGCGGGTTCCGGGGCTTGGCGGACGACGCGCATTTCGATGTCGGGAAGTTTCTCGCCGTTGACCAGGCGGTCCTTGGCGGTCCAGATGAGGGTGTCCTTGCCTTCGGGCGTGAGGGTCTGGTTGGCGCTGGTGGTCTCGCCATCGGCGGTGGTGCCTTCGGTGCGGACCAGCCAGCCGTCTTCGGTGGCGGTCCAGTCGCCTTTGGCGAAGCCGCCGCCGTCGTCGAAGCTCCACCAGGTGATGGTCTTGCGGGCGGCGTCCCATCCGATGCGCAGCGAGGTGGTCTGCGGTTCGGCGTCGGCGGCGGTGGCGAGCATTTCACCGGCGACGAACTTGCCGGAGCCGTCCCAACCGAATGCGAGGTCGAGGCGCATGCCTTCTTTCTGGCTGGTCCAGTCGCCCTTGAGCGCGGCGGCGAGTTCGGCGAGCTGGCCGGCGGCGTCGGTGGTGTCGGCGAGGGTGCGGGTGCTGGCGATCTTCCAGGCACCGTCCGCGCTTTTCTGGAGGACGGCGGTGTAGGCGGTGGACTTGGCCGGAGCATTGTCGCCCGGCGGGGTCAAGTGAACGGTGCCGTCCTCGATGGCGAGGTCCTTGCCGACGAGCCGGACGGAGTCGACCTCGATCGCGACGGATGGCGTGTCGCCGGCGGCGAAGATCTCCGCGTAGCGGAGCTGGATGTCGACGCGGCCGGTGGTGGTGTCCTCGGCCCGGAGGTCGGAGATTTCTCCGTTCTCGGTGAAGAGCGCGGCGACGGCGGCGGCATCCTTGGCATTATAGGCGAGCACGAAGTCGGCGGCGGCCTGCTGGAGGCCGGCGATCTCCGGGGACGGTTCCTCCTGGGCGCGAAGGCCGGAGGCGGCGAGCAGCGCCAGCAGGAAGCCGGCGGCGAGTGGGGTCGGTGGTTTCATGGGGAAATTCGGGGGTGGGGACGGTGTCAAAACTGGCAGGGTGCGGCCGGGGCCGCCATTGCACTTTGGTTCAATAAAATCGTCCGGCGGATCAGAACTGGAGCACCGCCTTCAGGCGGAAGGAGGTGCCTTCGAGGTGGCGACGGGTGTCGAGTTCGGGTAGCCAACGGCCTGCGATGACCAGCTTGTTGTCTCAGGAGTTGTTGGGGTAGATGGCGGACGATTTGTCCTCCATGCTGACTACAGTTCAGCCTTTGGCCGTCGCCGTGTCGAGACCCTTGTCCAGTTTGCCGATGTGCGATTCGCGGTCGCAGGCGACTTCGCGGTCGGCATCAGTGCGGTGGATGATCATGCCGAGCTTATCCCTGATTCAGGCAAAAGGGTTGACCGGGGTGATGCCTTCAATCCCGGTAAAATCCTTCCCGTTTTCGGTCAGAATGAGCGGGATGCTTTCGCGGATCATCAGCGCTGCAAGTTGCCGGTCAAAATAGGCCTGCCGGGTGACTCCGCCCGTCACGCATGAATCCAGCGCGAGATGGGCCGTCCCGAGCGTCAGCGGAAGAACCGTCAAGCCACGCAAACGGACCCGCGAACGGACCTTGTCGCGCGCCAACTGAGGACTGTCGGGTGGCTGATTTTTCGGGCCGGTGAGGTTGGGATACATCTCGGCAAGATTCTGCACCGATATAAAAAGCTCCGCTCCGGCGCGATGCCGCAGTTACAGCAGCATGGGATTGCATAACATGAACATGCTACGATGATTGAATTTCTCAAGGAGGGTCTCGAGCGATTGAGTGCGAGAGGGTCGGGTATGGATTTCAGAGGGAGAGGTAAAGTGCTCCGATTTGGTAAACCTAAAAGCCGAGTCGAGAATCTATGGTTGATTGTTGATAGTTCATAATGAGAGGCTTGTGCCGAATTGCCGGCTCACCCGGAGAATGAGGTTTCATTCCGATGTGAAATCTTCTGGTTCGGCTATCAACCCTCCACTCTCAACTCTCAACTTCCCCTTTAGGGTAAACTCCTCCGATGGATCCGGTCGGGAGAGTCGGGGGACAGGAACCAGAGCGAAGCGGAGATGGCCGGAGGCAATCTCCCCCTCAGGTTGCGAAAGTCGGGGGGACAAAAGTCTCCCCCCTCCTTTCGTCACCGCGCGTTCTTGTAGATCGTGCCGTCCTTCATGATGACGGTGAAGTTCCGGTCGGGATCGGCGACGAGATCGAGGTTTTCGAGCGGGTTGCCGTCGACTAACAGCAGGTCGGCGTAGGTGCCTTCCTCGACCACACCGAGCTTGCCGGGGTAGGGATTGCGCGGGCCGGAAAGGGTCAGGAGTTCGGCGTTTTGCGAGGTGACCATGATCAGGATCTCGGCGTTGGAATACCACTTCTTCAAGCGGGTAAGCTGCTTGCCCTGGGTGACGACATTGGCCGGGCTGAAGAGCATGTCGGTGCCGAAGGCGGTCTTGATTTTGTATTTCTTCGCGAGCTGATTCAGGACCGTGTCGCCGCGGCGGTCGGTCGGGATGGGGTCGGCGGAGATTTTCTCGATGAGATTGCCGCGGACGAGGACGTTCGAGTGGGCGGAGAGCGTGTCGGATTTCCCGTCGAAGATGCGGACGTTGCTGAACAGCGTGACGTGGGGCGCGGGCTTGGCCGGGGCGGCGGGTGCGGGGCCGGCTTCCTGGCCGGTGAGATTGACCGCGGCGACGAGGCCGAGCGCGGCGGCGGAGAGGAGGAGGGGCGCGTGGGGTTTCATGGGAGGGGCCGGGATTCCAAGACCGTTGGGGAGTTAGAATCCCCGGAGACCCAGCGTCGAGCCGGAAGCGCATGAAAGGAGGGGGGAGACTTTTGTCCCCCCGACTTTTCTGGAGGGACAGGAAGCGGAGCAAAGCGCAGAAAGCCGGGGCGACAAGAGTCTCGCCCCTCCGGTGCGGAAAGCCGGGGCGACAAGAGTCTCGCCCCTCCGGTGCGGAAAGCCGGGGCGACAAGAGTCTCGCCCCTCCGGTGCGGAAAGCCGGGGCGACAGGAGTCTCGCCCCTCCGGTGCGGAAAGCCGGGGCGACAGGAGTCTCGCCCCTCCGGTGCAGAAAGCCGGGGCGACAGGAGTCTCGCCCCTCCGGTGTGGAAAGCCGGGGCGACAGGAGTCTCGCCCCTCC
>Ga0247843_1005588_pt1 | contig 17343 bp, 10 predicted proteins | sample LaCruzMarch2017__FD_192420 | JGI IMG/M metagenome (GOLD analysis project Ga0247843, IMG submission 192420) | Freshwater microbial communities from meromictic Lake La Cruz, Castile-La Mancha, Spain - LaCruzMarch2017_8m | ecosystem: Environmental > Aquatic > Freshwater > Lake | place: Spain... | reverse complement strand
GGAAACTTCCGAACCCACATCAACACCTCAAGCTGCCTGAGGATAACTTGAAATTAACTCACTGCTCCTCGGCAACACTTTTTATTAGGGAACTACGTTATTGTAAACGCGAATGCATTGTTTCATTTGCGAAAAACATCAAGCTTTGGAAAAATTTACAGGCCCGTTCATTTTTGAAGATGCCGGTATAAAGCTTTCCCACTTTCCAATTTTAAACTCGGCTCTCGCAACGCGCGGACATTTACTTATCGAAACGACTCGGCACATTTGCGACATGAGCGAAATGAATGCAGATGAGGCCAGCGCACTGGGGCGCTTAATTGCGGCGGGCACGGAATTGATGAAAACAAGACTCGGTGCTGAGCACGTTTATCTTTTTCGGATCAATGACCAAGTTTCGCATTTGCACTTTCATTTGGTACCTAGATATCCCAACACACCCAAAGAATATTGGGGCTTAAAAATTTGGGAAAACCCCGTTTCCCCCCAAATTAATCTCGAAGAAATTAAAAAGATTTGTGCGCAACTTTCCTCAGCGAAAGCATTGTAAAATTTCTGCAAAAAAAAAGCCCCTGAGCTATTTTGCCGTAGCAAAAAAACTCAGGGGCTAATTATTTTACTTAAGAGTAGTTCTTAGTAACGGTTACGGCCTCCGCCGCCACCACCACCAAAACCACCGCCGCCACCGCCGCCGCCGAAGCCGCGACCGCCGCCACCACCGCCACCGCCGCGGTTATCGCGGGGAGCTTGGGGTTTAGCTTCAGATACGTTAAGTGCACGACCACCCATGTCGGCGCCGTTCAAAGCTTTGATAGCTTGAGCAGCTTCGTCATCGGTAGACATTTCAACAAAGCCGAAGCCTTTGCTGCGACCAGTATCGCGATCTGTGATCACGCGTGCTGATTCGACTGTTCCTTGTTGCGAGAACATGTCTTGCAACGAAGCATCAGTAACTGAAAATGAAAGATTGCCAATAAATAATTTTTTTCCCATGTGAACCTCCTATAGGTCTTGGGGCCGCTATAGAGGAACAAGGCTTAATTGCGCTGGACTCGATTGCGACGGACTAGACACTTATACCATTATGTTAACGGAAGTAGATAGAGAATTCTTTAAAATTTTTATTCAGACCTTTGACCAGACGCGTGAAAGGCTAGTGATATCGGGGAGCTAGGGCTTAATGAGTTTTAGAAAATGCGTTAAAAAAACTGAGCCGCCGATATCAAGAAATATACTCTATTCAAAAATTTTTAAATAATACTGAGTTTCGGTAGTGACGCCAGGAGAGAGATTGGACGCCGTACCGTAAAAACTCAGGTACTTCCCGTCAGGGGTTATCATCGGATCATCCGAAATTCCGTTGGAAACAGTCGAGGAGAAATCGTGTTTTGATACGACTTGAATTGCTTCTGTGCTCAAATCTTTCCTGTAAATTTGGAATCCGCTCACTCCAGCCACGAGGTTTGTTGCGTCTGATTGCATAAATACATAACGACCATCGTCGGTGATCGCACTCCAACCCAAAGTCGATCCATCACTTGGGGTGCCATTTGAACTTTTAGATACATGAACAATTTCACCAGTGAGAATATCTTTTCGATAGGCTTGTGTTCCACTCACCCCGTTAACTAAATTGTTTGAAGAACTATTAAAAATGACGAAGTTTCCATCGCTAGTAAGATAACTCGAAGTGGATTCAAAATTTCCCTGGGTCCCTGTAGAAGTCGACGAAACTAAATCAAGAGACCCATCGCTTAGATCTTTGCGATAAATCTGCCTGCCAGTGACCCCTGAAATGAGAGTTGCAGATTCATCCGAAAAACTAATATACCTCCCATCTGAAGTCATCCAAAACCATTGTGGCAGATTGTTTGAAGGTGTTCCTCCTTGGGCGGCAGATGCCAATACGATTGCACCCAGTCTTCCCTGATTCAAATCTTTGCGGTAGATCTGCTGACCGCTGACTCCGTTGATGAGATTATTTGCGGTGCCTAAAAACGAAACGTATCGGCCGTCCCCAGAAATTTTTGAGTCCGACGATCCCGTACCACCACTTCCAGCGCTACCGTCAACAGCCGCCGACACCAAAACAATTTCTCCGCTATTCATATCTTTGCGGTAGACTTGTTTTCCCGAGACGTTAGCGACAAAATTGGAGGACGTAGAATCAAATGACACGTATCGACCATCACTAGATATTGAAACTCTTGCACTGATTCCATTTCCTGCGACTCCAGCCGACGAAGTCGAAACCAACTCGACTAGCCCGCTGCGATTATTACGCCGATAAATCTGAGTTCCACTCACACCAGAAATAATATTGAGGGCCGAGCTACTAAAAACAAAATACTCTCCATTATCACTTAAGTCGCCATAAACGTTGGTCCCTCTTGCGCTTTGCAAAGTTCGTCCTTTGGAAATATGAGCTACTGCACCCGTAAGCAAATCTTTTTTAAATATTTCCAATCCATAGTAGTCATTCACTCCAAAAAAATTTGTATTGTGACAGCTCCAAACAATATAGGAAGAATCGGAACTAAAAGATCCTACAGGAGTATAACTTGATGAACAAGGAGCTGGATTGCCTGAAGAATCGGAAGTTGCAAGTGAAATCGCACCTGTTGTTAAATCTTTAATATAGAAATGAGATCCATTTACCCCTGAAATTAAATTGCTAGCGGCGCTATAAAACCCAATCTTCTTTCCATCACTAGATATCGCACCATATCCTGAAGATCCTGTAGAGTTTGAAACCGTTCCATTGCTTGAAGTATCCGCAACCATCACAGCGCCGGTATTGAGATCTTTTCGAAAATGATGGACTCCAGAGGTCACCCCAGCCACTAAATTTGTAGCTGTCCCAGAAAACACCACATAGCGGGCGTTGGAAGAAATGTGAGGTCCAGTTTGGCCTGCGCCATTTGCCGCTACCCCGCTAGAATTTGAAGTTACCAAAATAAGTTGTCCCGAATTTAAATCTTTTCGATAGATGTGGCCGCTACCCACTCCGGAAATAAGGTTCGTGGCAAGCGAATGGAAAACCACATACCTCCCATCAGAAGAAATAGCATGCATACGAGACGCCGAGTTACCTACTTCCCCAGTAGCACTAGAACTTACCAAAACAATCGCTCCTGTTGTCATGTCCTTTCGATAGAGCTGAGCTCCTGCTACTCCCGAAATCAAATTTGAAGATTGAAATGAATAGAAACTTATATACCTGCCATCTTCCGAAATATTGGGATTATAAGAATTGGCATTTGCTTCTACTCCATCAGCGTTGGAAGAAACAAGTTCCACGTTCCCATTTGCCAAATTTTTACGAAAAATGTGAATAGCATTTGAATTGAGTCCAGCAACCAAATTTGTCGTGAAATAGCAGTTCATTACTAGATACATGGAATTTTGACTCAGTTGTCCGTCGATGCAGGCACCATTTGCATTTTCGCCACTGGCATTTGTAGAAATCAATTCCGTTTTGTCACTCGCAATATCGTAAACAAAAACAGAATACAATCCCACAATACTCTTGCGTGGAGCATTGTAGACAATTTTGCCCGCGACTTGATTGCTAAAAAATGCACCCTTACCAAGGCTAGTTTCAATGAGACCTTCAGCAAATTGATTCACATTAGGGACTGAAAGAATTTCAAGATCACTGTTTTTATATGTAACAATAACATCCATAGGCTCTACAACTTCGCTTTCGCATTTGAGAGTGACAATTTGCGTGTCTGATTGATTCCTTGGATTTACAGAAAGCCCTGCATGTAGAGAAACCTGGACCGTGCCTCGGCTCACAGCCAGTGATGTGGATGTGCGCTGCTCAGATGTACATTCCAAGTCACTTATCAGTGCATTGTGTTCAAAAATCGTGAACGAAAAATTTCGTCCAGCTTGAACATTGCTAAATTCAATTTTTCTTTGCACCTGATTGACGACAGCTTCAGTATCACCAAAGAGTTCCGTTTTGGCTTTTAACAATTTTGGAGCAGCATCCAAACTAAAACTTGCAGTGTAGTTAGCCAATGAATCCGTCGGTGACGACACCTGTATGGAATATGTTCCCACGGCCGGTGCTACATAAAAAATTTGATAGTACGCTGCACCCGAAGCTCTTGAATGAGGATTCGACTCACTTAAAGACGTTTCACAATTTTCATCTTGGTAAAGGACAAGTGACTGAGATGCGCTGTCACTTCCACGGCTGACTTGAATGGAATTTTCCGAAGCAAGTGTTACTAGTAGTGGGCTAATTCGAATTTCATTACAACGTCCTGCACGGGTTCCTGAAAGGGCATCCGCAAAGGAATGGGAATAGTAAAGGATGGGATCTGGAGCATCGTCTTCTGATTCTTCCTCTTGCGCTTGGCGATCACCGGCATAATCCTCAAACGACATGGTGCAGGCGCTCATTAAAAACAAAGCGAAAAACAAAAATCCACTTTTGATCAAAGCGAAATTGAGTTTCGATTGATTGCGCATACGTTCTTCAAAGTCTCCAAAATTGTTCAGGTTCTATTGTCAGTCTAGCTGTGACTGAGATTGTATAAGGTAAAGATTTGGTGAAGAAATTGTGAAAATCAAAACAAAATGCTTTTGACACCATGTCAATTTATCGACAGATCGGGATCTCAACTTGAGGGAATGTGAAAGAACGATTAGGAACAATTTGTGCAAGAAATCATTGATGACCCCCACCATTGGCTTGAAGAAATCCATAGCGAAAAAAGTTTAGAATGGGTGCGAAAGCGAAACAAAACCACGCTCGACGAGCTAAAGAAAAATTCCCTGTACCACGACTTAGAAAGAGACTTGCGAAGCGTGCATATGGCAAAAGATAGACTTGCAGCGTTTCGAGAATATGGCAATTTTTTATACAATTTTTGGCAAGATGAAATTCATGTTAAGGGAATTTGGCGGCGCATGAAGGTTGCGGATTATAGAAATCAAAGCAATGAGTGGGAACTTTTGCTCGACATCGATGCCCTTACGAAAGTGGAAAGCGAAAACTGGGTTTTTTCGGGAACTGACTTTCTTGCACCCGACTTTACACGCTGTTTAATTTTTCTTTCACGCGGTGGAAAGGACGCAAAGGTAGTTCGGGAATTTGATTTGATCAGCAAATCTTTTGTTTCTGAAAATGCGTTTTGCTTACCTGAGTCCAAATCGCGAGTCAGCTGGATTGATCGTGACACACTTTTCTTGGGCTTTGACTTTGGTTCGGATTCTTTAACGAGATCTGGTTATCCCAAAGATGTCCGTATTTGGAAGAGAGGACAATCTTTTGCAAATGCAAAGCTGGTTTTTTCGGGGGAACACAGTGACGTCTCAACGACGGCATTTAGAAGTATTGAATTTGATGCTTTGAATGCTGTTTCTGTAATCATTAGAATGCCCACTTTTTTTGAGAGTCTATATTACCTGTTTGATCACGAAACTGAGACATACACTCACATCCCACTTCCCAGTCATGCAAGCATGAAACAAATTTTTGATGGCTACATTTATTTTCAATTACGAAAAGCTTGGAGTTTTGATGGCCAAACTTTTGCACAGGGATCACTCGTCCGAATCGCAATTGCAAATGTGGGGACTCCTAAATTTGAAGCAGTATGGATTCCCTCAAACGAAAATTTTTTCATGGAACTCTTTTCCAGCCAAACAGATTTATTTCTCAGCAGTTTAGAAAACGTTCAAAGCCGAGTTTACCATTTGGCTAGCATAGGCAACGATCACAAACTTGAACTCCAAAACCTTGATTTGCCTAAATTTGCAAATATCAGCATACTCAGTTGCAGCTCTTTCTCAAAAAATATTTTTTTAATTGAGCAAAGCTTTTTAATTCCACCAACGATTTTGGAAATTAGAAAAAACACTTCGTCCGACGGCAATTCTTTTTCGTTCCACCCACTTAAAAAACTTCCGTCCCGCTTTGACGAAACAAAGTATGAAGTTCGCCAGTTTTTTGCAAAAAGCAGCGACGGCGAGAAAATTCCTTACTTTTGTGTTTCCTCAAAAGAATTAAAATATGATTCCTCGGCTCCAACTTTTATCAGTGCCTATGGTGGTTTTGAAGTTTCCAAGTTACCCCAATATTTAGCTAACGTAGGTGTGTCTTGGTTAAATCACGGGGGAGTTTTTGTGCTCGCAAATATTCGTGGCGGCGGAGAGTACGGCCCGCGCTGGCATCAGGCAGCACTTCGCGAAAATCGCCAGAATGCATTTAACGATCTGTATGCAGTAGCAGAAGATCTTATCCAACAAAAAATCACAAGCTCAAAACATTTAGGTGCCATGGGAGGATCAAACGGTGGACTTTTGATGGGCGTGGCCCTCACTCAGCGACCTGAATTATTTTCCGCCATCGTTTGCCAAGTTCCACTTCTCGACATGCTACGCTTTCATAAACTTTTGGCGGGCCATAGCTGGACTGCAGAGTATGGAAATCCGGATTCTGAAAGCGACAAAATTTTTATCGAAAAATATTCGCCCTACCAAAATCTTCGCAACAAAACAAAATACCCCAGAGCGTTTTTTGTGACTTCTACAGCCGATGATCGAGTTCATCCAGGACACGCTCGTAAAATGGCAGCTAGACTGGAAGAATTAGGACAGGAGATTTTTTATTTTGAGAACTTGGAAGGTGGGCATGCCGCAGGAGCCGATCCAGAGCAAATTATTAAGAGGCAGGCTTTGGAATACACCTACTTGCACCAGATGCTTAGGTAAAATCTACCCATTTTGTATCAACTCTTCCCGGCGCACAGTAAAAAGTTGGAAGGATATAATTTCTTTTTGACCTTGCTATGAAGTCTTGATACAAATGGAATATGGATTCTGATAATCATTCTCAATTGACGATGCCCCCCCCTATTCTTATTAAATCAGGCACTCTGCTATCAAAAACCCCAATAGAAGCAGGATGTGAATACGTCATTGAATCCATCAGCCTCACGCTTGCAAGCGATGTGAGGCAGCGACTTTTGGAACTGGGTTTTAAAGAAGGGGAATCTTTAATTTGTCAGCGCCGTACTCCATTTGGTGGTCCCTGGATTTTTGAAATTGCCGGGACTGTTTTTTCGATTGATTCAGCACTTACGTCTGCGATTCATGTGAGGAAAAAATAAATGGAAAATATTTTAATTTTAGGAAATCCAAACTCTGGAAAAAGCCTGCTCTTTAACCGCCTTACAGGGCTTAAACAAAAAGTCGCCAACTTCCCTGGAGTCACAGTCGAAATCCGCAGCGGCCAATTTGAAGCATTCACTGTTCAGGATTTCCCTGGGACTTATTCACTTGCGCCGCTAACACCTGACGAAGACGTTGCGGTAAAAGGAATTCAAAAATATATCGAATCCTCCCAAACCAAAGCCATTGTTTGTGTTTTAGATGGAACGCGCTTTGAACGCAGTCTCATGCTTCTTCTTCAATTGATTGAAAAATCAAAACTCAGCGGCCGACCGCTGATTGCCGCAATCAATATGATGGACGAAGTGAATGGAAAATCCTCAATTGATTTTGATGGACTACGAAAGGAACTAGAAATTCCGGTGATAGGGATTTCTGCGCGCACAGGTGAAGGACTTCCTCAGTTAAAGGATACGATCAAAAGTGTGCAACCTTTGAAGGCGAAACTTAGCGAAAGTTTAGCTACTCCCCTTTCTTTGAAAATTCGTGCCCGAGATTTGCACCACCAGTTTGGTCCTAAGGGTGATGTGTTTTTAAAAAAACAAAATCGCCTAGATGATTTTTTTCTGTCACATTTTTTTGGCCCGATCGTTTTTACAGCGATTATGATTTTTCTTTTTCAATCTATTTTCTCATGGGCAAAACCTTTGATGGAAATGACCTCAGGAACGGTGGAAACTTTGGGTACCTGGACGAGCTCGCATTTGTCTGAAGGGATGTTGAGAGATTTTATCAACGACGCAGTTTTTGCAGGTTTTGGTTCTTTTTTAGTGTTTGCACCGCAAATTTTTGTGCTTTTCTTAGTGATAGGACTTTTAGAGGACAGCGGGTACCTGGCTCGAGCGGCAATCATCTTACACAAGCCACTCAGCTTTTTTGGGCTTTCAGGAAAAAGTTTTGTGCCACTGCTTTCGGGACATGCTTGCGCGATTCCCGCAATTTTAGCCGCCCGAACCATTGAATCTCCCAAAAAACGTTTTCTCACCATGATCGCAGCTCCCTTTATGGCCTGTTCGGCCCGCCTTCCTGTCTATGCGCTTTTGATAAGTGGTTTTGTTCCCGCAACGGCGTTTTTGGGTGGATTTATTACACTTCAAGGTTTTGCTTTTTTTGGCCTCTTTGCGTTGGGCATTGTAACGGCATTGATTGTCACCAGTTTGCTGGATCGCGTGAGCCGGAAAAGTGCTTCATTAAATATGCGAGACACTCCGTTTATTGTGGAACTCCCACCCTACCGATTGCCTGCATTGATTTCGATTTTTAGAAATTCCTTTAATCAGACATACGCGTTTATCAAAAATGCTGGTGCCGTAATTTTCTCGGTCAGCGTCATTGTTTGGGCACTGGGATATTTCCCCAATGGATCAGGTCACCTGGATACCTCTTACATGGCAATTCTTGGACGTGCGATTGAACCCATTTTTGCACCGATGGGACTTGATTGGAAGATTGGCGTTGGAGTTTTAACCTCCTTCCTGGCTCGTGAAGTTTTTGTGGCCACCTTAGGGACCCTCTACGGTTTAGAGGACGCTGGAGAAAATCTTTCAAGTTTAAGCACGCAACTGTCAGAGCATGGCATGACTGCGGCTTCCGCAATAGGCTTGCTAGTATTTTATGCCCTCGCCATGCAATGTGTTTCGACACTTGCGGTTATCAAAAAAGAAACTGGATCTTATAAAGTACCAACTTTGGTTTTTATCTCATTTTCGATTTTGGCTTACTCCGCTGCAACTGTGAGTTATTGGATTTTTAAATAAGGCATGCTCGCTTAAAATGCGCCGTGTCCTTTTAAGGTCCACAGATATCTGCTAGACAATGGCCCGTGATAAATTTTTCTGCAGTTAGCAAACAACATGGCCAAAAAATTCTTTTCCAAGATGCTGGATTCCAAATCAACTCTGGCGAAAAAATTGGTCTCGTTGGCCCCAATGGCGCAGGAAAAAGTACAGTTTTTAGGCTTCTCATCGGTGAAGAAAAACCCGATTCAGGTTCGGTCAATATTCCTGATAAAACAGTTATTGGGTATTTTTCGCAAGATGTTGGCGAGATGAAAGGGACCACTGCACTTGAAGAAGTTATGCGAGGAGCGGGTCGAGTGTCGGAGCTCTCGCATAAAATAAAAGAACTTGAAGACAAATTAAGCGATCCCGAACTTGATCCCGATGCGATGACCCGAGTTTTAGAAACTTATGGCGAAATGCAAAGTGAGTTTCAACAACGGGGAGGCTACGATCTTGAATCCCGTGCCAAAGAAATTTTAACGGGTCTAGGAATCGGACCTCTAGATTTTAATCGCCCCGTTGAAAGTTTTAGCGGAGGCTGGAAAATGCGCATTGCCCTTGCAAAAATTTTAGCTTTAAAGCCAGATGTTCTTTTAATGGATGAGCCCACCAACCACTTAGATCTTGAAACAATTCTCTGGCTTGAAGAATGGATCCGAAATTTTGATGGCTCTTTGCTGATGACAAGTCACGATCGCGATTTTATGAACCGCCTCGTTTCGAGAGTGATAGAAGTCGATGCCAAAACTATCACAAGTTTTACTGGCAATTATGATTACTACGAACGCGAACGTGATGTTCGTCGTGAGCAACTTTTCTCACACCACAAAAAGCAACAAGACATGCTTGCAAAAGAAGAAGAATTTATTGCGCGCTTTGCGGCCCGTGCCTCCCACGCCGCGCAGGTACAATCGCGAGTCAAAAAACTCGATAAAATTGAACGCGTCGAGCTCCCCGCAGAAGCTGCAGTGATGAACATCGAATTTGCTAGCGCCCCTCGGAGCGGGAATGATGTGGTTGTGATTAAAAATTTAGCAAAAGAATGGAGTCGTGAAGACGGCTCTAAAATTAAAGTTTTTTCAAATCTCAATGCCACCGTGACGCGCTTGCAAAAAATTGCGGTTGTAGGAATCAACGGAGCCGGTAAATCTACACTTTTAAAGGTCATTGCGGGAATGGCCGAACCCTCTCAAGGAACTGCACAAATTGGGTCATCGATTCAGATGGGTTATTTTAGCCAACATTCCATGGATGTCCTCTCTTCCACTGCTACAGTTTTTGAAGAAGTCTATGCTCGAAATCCCGATGCAACAATTTCTTTTGTTCGAGGCCTTCTTGGCGCATTTTTATTTTCGGGTGATGATGTTCATAAAAAAATATCCATTCTATCCGGCGGCGAAAAAAGCCGAGTGGCGCTGGCATGTATCTTGGCAAACCCAGTGAATTTTTTAATTCTCGACGAACCCACCAACCATCTCGACATCAAATCCCGCGAAGTGCTGATGCATTCTATTCAAAAATTCGACGGGACCGTCATGCTGGTCAGTCACGATCGTCACTTTTTACGTAACACGTGCGACCGAGTTTTTGAGGTCGACAAGGGATGCTTAAATGTTTTTGAAGGTGATTACAATTACTACGTCGAAAAGCGCGGCATTGCACACTGAGCCGCCAAATTTTTGACAATCGGAAAAGTGTTTTTTGAATTCTTTTCGAAGATTATAGAAAATGCTCACAATTTGTGTGCACGATCTTAAAGGAGAATTCTATGAAAAAACATAAATACTTAAGTTTTGGACTCTTGCTCGCACTCGGAGCGTGTGGTGATGAACGAGCAGCAACAGGTGGAATTACAAGCATTGGAAGCGCGCTCACCGCAGTATCCACTCAATTGGCAGCTGTTGGATCGCTAGGGTACGACACCAGCGCTGTGATGATGAGTCGCATAAAAGACGCTGCTACCGTGAAACGCTCATCGACACTTTTGTCTCCCATGGCAGGAACGGCCTTTGGGGCAAATTGGGAAGCGGCGGGACTCATCAATAAGGGTGATTCGAGCAATACTTCTGTCAGTGCCAAAGAATTTATGGGACTCCAACTCGATCCCGATGCTGTAGGAGATGATGGTAACGGTCGTGAGTTTGCTCTCAACGTGTTTGGTCGATTTGAATCGTCCATGATGATCGCCTGTGCGCTGGGTGAACTCTCCACAAAAGACGCAAATGGATATCCTAGCAATGGCACCTCAGAAATTTCTCTTACCCCAGCAAATCTTGCCACGTTAGTTGCTAAATGTGGAATGACCCAAGCGGATGCAGATTATATGGGCGAACAAGAAACTGCGCCCGCGATTACGGCCACTGTAACAGACGCAACGGATGACTCAGTTTATGACAAAAAAATTGTCATGCAACTCGATGAATCGATGGGTGGAGCGGTGCAAACATTCTTGCTTCGCTTTAATGCCAATGTCGTCAACATTTTAAACGTTGAAGACGGTACTTACGACTCAAGGACAATCGTTGCCTATGATGTAGCCACGAAAGTTCTTAAAGTTGAATACTATTCTGGTGGAGCTGACTCATTTTGGTATTATCGCTTGTATTATGATGCCACCAACGATGAAGGTCGTCTTGTAGGCACTTTAGGTGGAACAAACAACTACAATCGTTATGCGTTAGCGGGTAAGCCCAATACCGCTGGCACCTTTGCTCTGAGTTTTGTGTCTTATAACGGATCAACGACTTATGATCACAACGCCTGTGTTGACAATGCTAGCGGTGACATTCCCGCGGGAGGAGATGGAAGTCTGGAGTGTTCAGTGACTGGTACAGACCTCGCTGACGCAAGTTTTGATTGGATTGATACTGCTTTCACTAATCGAGCGGATGCAGGTTGGGTTTCGGCTGCCGATGAAACTCGTACCGCAAACTGGACCGTGGACACAACTTTTACAGTTGCTGCCCAATACTAAACAAAGCTTGAATTAAAAAATCTAGCTGTTTCAATTGAAGTCCGAACACTGCGATGAGCGGTGTTCGGATTTTTTATATGTTCTCAAATATTTTCATCTATGCCGCATGCTTGAGTTCAATAGCGCCGATTGTTTCAATAGAAAGTCCTTTGAGCAAATCTTGTTTTTGAAAGGTCACGCGAATTTCTAAACCACCATTTGGATGATTTCGGGCCCATGCGCCACCGCCTAATTTTTGCGCCTCTGTACGCAAAGCATCTAAACCAACACCGCGGCCAGAATTCTCGGTGACATCGGATTTTGTTGAAAATCCATCCGAAAAAAGTAAATCAATAATTTTGTCTTCGTCTTGTGGTAGCGTTATTCCCTGCTTTTGTGCTTTTGCTTTAATTTTCTCTAAGTCGGCCCCGGCTCCATCATCATTAAAAATCAAAGTGTAAATACCATTTTGCAAAGTTAAATTTGCTACGAAATGTCCCTCAGGAGTTTTGCCAAGCATTTCTCTTTCTTCTGGAGCTTCGATGCCATGATCTGCCGAGTTTCGCACCACATGGATAAGTGACTTTAAAACTCCGCTGTAAAGTTCTGGAATGAGTGTTGCATTTTCTCCCTGCCACTTGAGGGGAGACACTTTTTTACCCAAATTTTCGGCCGTCTTTTGCCAAGCCGAATCTAGGTAGCCAAAAATCGTTTCTGGTTCGCGCTCCAAAAGATTTTCTAGTGCTCGAACCAAAGTCTGTGGAGACCCCAATGACTGAGCCGTGTCTAGCAAAGAACGGATTCGAGTGAATGCTACAGGAATCACTTTGGCTTCGCTGGATTTAATTTGCAGAAGAGCTTTATTTTCTTCAATAAATGTTGAAAGAGTAGCACTCACCCCGTCGCAGGCTGACGTCATGATGAGTTTCCACTGAGAAGGAATTTGTGAATCAGCAAGTTTTTGTTCCCATTGGTGACACTGGTTTGCAATGGCTTTACATTCTAAAAAAGCAAAGCCCCCTTTTAAAGTGTGTAGAGCACGTTTAAATTCTTTGACATCGTGAACGGTGTCTTTTAACTTTTCAGCCATCTCAATCAATTCTAAAAAATCATTTTTTGAACTCAGCACTTTTATGACCGCAAGATTTCGTTCTTGCTCTTTTTGATTTTTAGCTTCGAGGGCTTTGAGTTCTGTAATGTCAGTTGCAACCACCATCACCTGTTCTAATTTACCGCTGCGGTCATTCACGTCTCGATACTCAAGTTGAATCAATCGACCATTTACCAGCACTTGATTTGGGCAAAGAAAAGCCAGATCTTTAAAGCTCAATGCGCCCGAAAACAAAGTTTCTAAAAGCACTTTCCACTCTGCTTCATTTTGCTGAAGGAGCCCGGCCACATGGGTGTTTGCTGTAACAACGCCAAACATTTTTTGAACTGCCGTCGATGATTCTTTGGCAACAACGCCTTCGCGATTAAAACTAAAAAAACCTTGGCCCGCGTTGTCTAAGAGTAAGCGCACCTGTTTTTTGGAAGCATCAATCACTTGAAGCATGGTGTTCATGGAATCACTCAGATTGCCGATTTCATCGGGCGAATGTTTTTTAACTCGCAAGCTTAGGTCACCGCTACTTTCGATTTTTTTGATATCCGATACGAGAGAAGACACTCTTGCCAAAACCGACCCCTCAAGGATCGCCATAATCAAGACCAAAAGAACAAGCCCGACTGCAAAAATTGAGAACATGAACGATTGAATTGTGGATTGTCCTTGAGCATGTACCTCACGAGGCGTTGAAAGCTTCATCCAAAGCACATCCTTGCCAAAAATGTCTTTAACTTTGGTGTAACCAGCAATGTCTTTTTCACTAAGGACTTTTACAAAGTTTAAGGAATCACCATTGAGTGATTTTTTTGCTTCTAAAAAATCGTCCGTTACACTTTTAGATTCACTATCTATTCGATCAAGTTTTAAGTGTGTGACCTTGGAAAGCTTTTCAAAAAAGCCTTCATGCAAACGCCGAGTAGAAATAAGGACGCCTTTGATTGGCCCCGTTCCTTCGCTTGTCACCACGGGGAGAGCACTGACGATAACCGGTCCTACATTTGGAAAATATGCGATGCCTTGTTTTTTTTCGTTCTCATCTTTGAAGGTAAAAAAATAATCATTTGAAGTGATAAATTTTTGCTCTTCAGGAGTCAGAGCCGCAACTGTGGTCTCACTTCCCTCGAAGTCCACATTCTTTGCAAAAATGGGACTCCGATCCATTTTCCAAAAACTAATCATATGAATCTTCATCGAACCCATGGTTGAAGTGACGAGATTTGATTTTTCGAATTCTTTGTTAGCATCTTGCACATATTTGTAGGCATCGTCCCACGCAGCCCAATCTGCAAGTTTTACTGTGAGGTTATCTACTTCAGCTTGAAGCGCATCACTCAAGCGATTGATATTTAGCTGTGCATCACGCTCTTCGAGATGAGCAAAACCACTAGACACAACTTTGGTAGAATAAAGATAAAGAAAGCTGATCATCACTACGAGAGCAATGAAAATGGAACTTAAAGTTTTTTTTCGGAGAGACATTCTATTTTATCGGCAACAAAGGCAAGCTACTTGACGGCATTTCAGTTAAGAAAGTATTAAGAATGCTAGAGAACAATTCGCAGTCACTGCCTATTTTAGATTTTTTCGCCCTATAAAGCTCAGCAACGCAGGTAAAAACACAAAGGCCGCTACTAAACTCGTCAGCTCACCAATCAGCGCAACCTTTGCAAACGATTTTAACGCTTGGTTAGAAGCTTCAAACAATGTCAGGTATCCTAAAATTGTGGTGAGCGAGCATAGGATCACCGCAACTCCCGTGGTCTGAAGAGCAAACTTAAAATCTTTAAATCCTTGTTCGCGGTAACGCTGAAAGATATTAATGGAATAATCCACTCCAATTCCAAAAGTCAGCGGATACGCAATGAAATTCAAAAAATTAAATTTCATTTCAATGATAGACTGTATTCCCAGCAACCAAACTGTGGCGAGTATCACGCAAGTTCCCATCAAAACCCCGCCGCGCAATCCCCCACCTAGGAAAGCACACAACAATAAAACTCCTATCAGCGAAACTACAGTAGTTTTTGGTCCATCGATTTTAATACTGCGTAGCAAATCTGCGAGAACAAAGTTTTCCCCCGAGGCCCGGACTTCTCCCAATTCTCCAGGCATTGAAATCTGTCCAAACATTTGGGTATAGGCGAGTAAATTTTTACCGTCTTCAAGAGGTTTAGAGTTGTCTGAGTAAACCATTCCCAGTGCCGCATCTTGACCTTTAAGATTTTTAAAACGCCTTTTCAATTGATCCGGCAAATCGTTTTCTGTTGGCGCGTAGTTTTCGGAATTCTTGTGAATGTTCAACATGATTTCAGCAAGCTTAGAATCAGAATACTTTAACCATTTACTCCCCATGAGCTCGCGCACTTCATTACGAAGTTTAACTTTGTAAGGTGTTTCATCCTGGAGCGCAGCAGCTGGCGGCAGAAGTTTGTGCATGCTTAAGCATCCTTGGAAATTACGCTCTTCTTTGGGCACGGCATTAACTTTATCGCTAACCACTTCACAAAAGTGTCGGCTTTGATCGACATTATCAAAAAGCACAACGGCAGGAATCATGCTGGTGCGGTAAACTTCTGTTTGAATGCGATTGTGCAAAAACGATGCCCCTTGTTTGGAAAGCGACACACTATTGCCTAATTTCCTAAAATCATATTCAAAAGGATCTTCCAAAAACTTCACACCGATAACAACCGAAGCGACAGTCGAAATTGCTAGAAGCACAATGACAACGGTGGAATGCTTCATGACAGAGGCACCAAAGTTAGAAACCCAGACTCCTATGCGGTGGGCATTGCTTAAATTTTTTCCAACAAGATTTATCCGTCGATCAAGATGCCAAATCAAAATGGGAAGCAGTGTGAAAGCCGTAATCCAGCAAAAGGTAATCCCAAAACCACCGATAAGCGCAAACTCTGAAAATCCCTTATTGTCTGCCAAAAAGAGCGCTAAAAAAGAAACTGCTGTGGTACCTGACCCCACCAGAGTGGGTAAAAAACACGAGCCGATAGTTTGAGCCAAGGCATCACGCGTGCCAAAACCTGCACGTTTTTCTTCTAAAAAACGCGAAATCAAAATACAGGAATAATTGATTCCGGTACCTACGACTAAACTGCTAAGAAATGCTGTCAGCGTATTCAAATATCCAACGCTGAGTTGAGCGAAACCTAAAGTCCAAGCAAGACCGACGATCAAATTGAAAGTTAACAGCCCGACAAGAGAAAGAGACTGGAAAAAAATATAAAGCAAAGTCAACGTCAACACCACTAGCAAAACCGCTGTATCAACGATGTCTCGCCTTACCGTTTCGACTTCGTCGATTGAGCGCTGCACATTGCCGGCAAAATTGACGGTCATTTCTTTGTTAAATTTTAAAGGATCAAGCTGATCGATAATTGCTCGCACATCGGCGACTAATTTTTTGCTTTCACCAAGCGCCAAACTTGAGCCCGCGGTGCGCAAACCTACAACGACCAATTTTCCATCAGAACTTGCTAAATAATCTTTGGGGTATTCCAAAATACGCTGAATGCCTGGATCTAGAGTTGCACTGAGTTCATTGGCCGATTCCACTTCGGGTTCAGTGGGTTTGTCTGCTTCTTTTTTTTCTACATCTTCCTCAAGTCCTAAAAAATCTGCAAAGGCCCCGTCTTTTTTCTTTTCGGCCTTTTCAAGAATTTCCTTTTTTAAGCGGTCCCGAAGTTTGCTCAGATCTTCCACGCGCAAATAAAAAAGTCCGAAACGCTCCACATATTTCCGCGTTTCTTTAAAGTGATGTTCGATATCTCGAATACGCCCGTCATCAAGTTTTTTGATTTCTGCGACAAGCTTGTCCGAAAAATCACGATTGGCTTGAAAACTTGGAGATTCGATTCCCACAAGAAGAAGTCCGGTACCGCCAGCTTCTGCGATGACTTTGTTCAGTTGTTTCACGGAAGGAAGTTTTTCTGGCAACAAAGCCGAAAAACTGGGTTTTAGATAAAGTTTTGACGCAAAAAAAACTCCCCCAAGACTTAAAAGCAGAATGAATAGTAAAATTACCTTTTGATTGTGCACAAGCCATTGCACATATTTTAAACCTTTGGCAGATACTTTTTGATCATGCAAATCCATTAAAATCCCTCAAGCGAAGCATCTTAATCGGTTCTATGAGCAAAAAACTTTTATGAAGATTCGGTAAATTGCGATTTAAATGCCTATCTGAAAAGTACCTGTTCGGTCTTGGGCTGGGCTTTGACGCAGGCCCCAAGGGCTCTGAAGAACATGGTGTCTGGGTCGTGACGCCGGTTAAATCGGAACGTGTACTCGGCTAA
>Ga0247843_1005586_pt1 | contig 17344 bp, 11 predicted proteins | sample LaCruzMarch2017__FD_192420 | JGI IMG/M metagenome (GOLD analysis project Ga0247843, IMG submission 192420) | Freshwater microbial communities from meromictic Lake La Cruz, Castile-La Mancha, Spain - LaCruzMarch2017_8m | ecosystem: Environmental > Aquatic > Freshwater > Lake | place: Spain... | reverse complement strand
AGTACTTAAGTACTGTAACGTACTGATTCCTCTGTAGAAAATTGTCTATTTATGTTATTTATGTATTGTTGATTACCTATCCTGAGCATCGGGATAATTTTGTTGGTTCTCTGAGGCGAGGTCCGAGGCCATAATATTGACATATATACACTGTTTTTGGGTGAGGTGAACCCAAATCCAAATCCCAGCACCCAGCTGGGTACAAATGGTGTGAGTATGCTGTGGCAGTGGCCTTGGACCATTCAGAAACACTCTCACACTTATATTAGATATATTGAAGGTATTCCATCACATTCTAACGCTGTGAATAGGCATATGGAATCATTATCTCTCCGTAGTACATCACCGCCATGTGTTGGCCTGGTGCCCCTATCTGGGTACAAATCACACCACCATGACAAAGTCAAGGCTAGGATCCACTTCATACTCACACCAGATCCACTTCATACCTATTGTTTAAAAGCCTTCAACCATGGTTGTGGTTGGCAGTCATAATGCCACAACACCATACCATACATCACTCCCAAAGGGGTGGGCTGGGTCGTAGGAATTTGAGTGGGGTTCTCACTGGGGACATGCTGTAGGATATAATTGGGACCCCCCGCCCACTTCATACTCATAGGAGGTCTTATTTATACATATATGATGCAATTCAGCACCTGCTACAGTGGCTAGTGGTCATAAGGATGTAGCTCCAGCCTTATATATGCTCTCTGGGACCTGAGATGAGGGTGGATTTCCTCAAAATAATTTCTAATAATTACGTAAGTTAATAATATGTACAAGCCGAAGGGGCTTCGCCGTGTATGTGAGTGAAGTCACTGTGGTCTCACGCTACGATGATGTTGGATGTTGACTACTACATTCTACGCGATCTTCTTTCCCTATTGCCCGGATTACACGCCTTCGAGGTACCATTTCCTGCCTCAGCGACTGAAATACGTCGATCAGTGGTCATTTCCTCCGCTTCGTTAATACCGGTAACGACAACTCAAATTGTATTAGGCAGTGGGACGAAAGCAGAGGTGATTACTTGCTTTCCTCCGTCTAAGTCCACTAATGCCCAAGATTTTCTCGGTCAGATACTATTTGGGACGACGAGCAATCGAAAGACATGTAAAAAGCCTGTGCTGGCTTTCCTTCATGGTTCATTCCATGCAAGCTGGTGTTGGAGTGAGCAATGGATGCCATATTTCGCGTCACACGGGTATCCATGCGTCGCATTAAGCTTACAAGGTACGGGAGGTACACCCACAGCTCATCTTGCTGCGTCAACAGTAAAAATTGAGAAGCATGTACGTGATTTTGATGCCTTCCTTCGAGGATTGTCAGATACTGACTCACAACATTGTTTGGGGCTGGAATTGGGGAACAATCCACAAATTGCACTTGTGGGGCATTCCTTTGGTGGGCTTACAATAATGAAGTGGCTCGAACAGTATTACAACGAAGAAAATAATGATGAAAATGAACAACAACATATTGTAATCGCTGGGATATGTCTTTTATGTAGTGTACCTCCTAGTGGCAATGGCAAAATGACGATGCGATTCCTACGACGTTCGTTACGTAATAGCTGGACAATTATTGCAGGTTTCGTACTGAAACAGGCAGTCACAAGTAAAGCAGTATGTCGTGACTTATTCTTTGGCGGCTCAGAGGATGACAATGGTCTATCCGATGACGACATCGCACGATATCAGAGTTATTTCAAACGAGACTCAGTAGCCATCATCGATATCATGGATTTATCCAAACAACTCCCTTCAGCGAAGATGGACAAACAATCAGGGAGAGCTCCATATGTGGATAAATTGCCATCCACATTGGTAATTGCTGCTACAGATGATTTTATAGTTGATGAAATTGGGTCAAGAGAAACGGCACAATACCTCGGTGTCAATGAACCGCAATTCGTGGATTCGCCACATGACATAATGCTTGGCAACAAGTGGCAGAACGGGGCAGACACTATTCTAGAATGGCTCGATGAATTGCAGATGGTGTAGAGGAATACATTTAAATGAATTATGTCACTACTATTGTTATTCGCTGTTCCATCAGAATTGGAGAGATGTACTCTTTCTTGATGATGCACCTTGAGACGGATTCATTCTGGAAACAGTAACTTCCGCTGAGGTTGGAAGTAAGGCAGCAGCCTGTGTGGATGGCATTTGTACAACACTGGTGGGCCCAGTAATTATTGTTGGCAGAATTTCACCCCACCATGAAACCTTATCTTTCCCTTCTTCAATGGCCTTGTAGTCATTGGAATCGAATTGTAACAATGTCGCAAGAACAGGAAGGAGGGCTGACCGTTCACTGGAACCAGGAGGCTTAGCAAGATACTGAACAACAATACTCTTCAAGTAATCCATATTAACACCCTCACGTCTATGTACACGTGCCAGTTGTTCCACTTGATCCTCCGCTTTTACCACTGTGATTTCGGCAGAAGCAAGATCGCCATCGCCCTCTTCAAGCTTGCGTGCTAATTGCTCAATCATCGTGTCCCTGATTTTGATCTCCGCGACTGCAGCCGTATCTCTGTTGCTTTGATGTGCCGCTAATTCGAATATACGTCTATCACTCAAAGACCCCTTGTCAACTTCATTTTGCAAGAAAGTATTTGTCTTGCGTAACTCTGCACATTCTGCCTCCCTCTCATTGATTATCTTCTGTGCAGCGCTAGACTTTTTCTTCATTTGATTTTGCAAGGATTCCATCTGAACCTTTAGAGTCTTGATCATCTTTGTATTCTGAATCGAGTTGTTATCGGAATTATCCTGGACGGCTCTGCTTGATTCATTAGCTTTCTTTTCGGCATCTTTTCGAGCTATCTCTGCATTCTCAAGCTCTCGTTTTACTGATTCAAGCTCCTCACCTTTTTGACTTAAGTCATACGTTGCTGCCTCTAACTTCGCTTTGGCGTCACTCAAAGAATCATTCAAGTCATTTACCTGTTCCTCGAGCATACCAACTAAGGCTGTTCGCTGACCATGCTTAAGTTGTGTGGCATCTTGCTCTTGTTTTAATTTAGCGAGGGCGTTGTTGGTTTTCGTTTGCTCGAGCTTCAAAGCATTGTTCTCTTGACGGAGACCATTCAGATCTGACTCGGCATTCTTATACCTAGACAGCATTTTGTTTGACCGCTCAAGTTTTTCCTCCATATCCTTCTTATCCTCGACCAACATTGATAGATTGTTCGAAAGTGCTTGCAGCTTTCCCAAAAGCTCTTCGTTCTGATTAGAATAAGCTCTCTTTTCTGCCGCAAGTTGTTTCAATTGTTCCTCCATCTTGGACTGTTGTTCAAGCATTTGATTCGCAGTATTATTCACTGAATTAGACGACTCTTCGATCTCCTTTTTCAGAGCATCCATTTGCTGCAATAGGGCCTGTTCCCTTGCGTTACTGTCACGTAATGCACTTTGCAACGAAACCACATCAGACCTATTACTATCAATCTCTTTTGCCAGACTCTTGTTGTCCGTATTCAATCTGTCTATCTCACTTGCCATTCCCTTCAATTGAGATTCCTCCTCTTCTTTCATGGATTTGAATTTTCCCTCGTAGTGAGTCTTAAGGTCGTCGGCGTGCTTAGCCATCATCTTTTGTAGCTTTGCTTTATTGTCGACATTCTCTTGGATTTGAACATCCACTTTTGATTGATATACAGTCTCGATCTTGGCAACTTCCTTCTCGTGATCTTTCTTCAGCTTTGATATTGCCGCAGTATGCTCGTCGGAAAGCTGCTGCGTCTTTTCATTGGCACCTTCTGAAATCGATCGTTCATGTTCTGAATTGACATGCTCAAGACTAGATCGTAACTCTTGAATTTGCTTCTCAGAGTCAGCTAAGGTCTGTCGTAGAGATTCAGTTTCGGCATTGAGAATTGTTAGAGCCTCTTCATTCGTCTTTTGAGATTCGGCCAAAGACTTTGCATGCTCTTCGTTGATGGTTGCCATTTTGTCCATTGCAGCCTTTTTTATCTTGTTCGCCAATTGAAGAGCTTGTGCAGTCTTCTTTTCAGCAGCTGCCAAATCTTCCTGGACTTTTTCTACTTCTTTAGTCTTCTCCATGAGGTCATTCGACAATTTTTCATCAGATACATGCCGTTCGCTTTCAATACCTCTCTGTTGTGACTTGATTTGTTCCTCGTGAGAAGCTGCCATCTCTGCAATCTTCTTCTCTAGTACATGAACCATGTTTGCATGTTCATCCTTCAAAGACAGCAAATTCTCATCCGAAGTAATCCTCATTTTCTCATATTCCTCTTTTAAACTATTATGCTGTGCTACGAGGCTTGCCATCTCGTCACCTAGCCTCTTGATTTCTGATTGATGTACGTTGTTGACTTCTTTCATTTTCTCCTCTATTTTTTCAATGTGCTTCTTCTTTGCTGCCGCAATAAGTGATGCTCTTTGACCTTCCAATTCTTTCGCGAGCTGTTGCTTGGCCTCAGCTTTCACTCGTTCTATCTCTTCACTATGTACTGCTGCCAATCGCTCGAGCTGTTCCGACTGTGATGAACTGGTCATTGTCAAGATGGCATGCTTTTCATTAAGTTCGTTGATGATACGTTGCACTTCCATCTGTACTAGCTGATCGGATTCAGCCTTCAAAGTTGCAATATCAGTAGCATGTGTCTGTGACATTAACAGAATCTTCTCCTCTAACGCTTGAGACGCAGTCAACTCAGCAACACCCCGCGTACGAACGATTTCCTCGTCATGCGACTGTCTCAGACGAGCTATTTCAGATAGTGCGTCGTTGAATTGATCGGTGACAACTTTGATTTCAGCTTGTCGATCTTCATCAGCAGTCGCTTGAATACGCTTCATCTCTTCGGAGGATGTGACTCGAAGCTCGTTCCTCAATTTCTCAATTTCTTGCGAATGCAGCGATGACAATTCAACTGTATTCTGTTCGACAGCTTGAGACAAAGTTGATTCTATCTCCGATCGAACTCTCGCGAGATCCTCAATGTGAGTATTCGCCAACTGCTCTAATTGCTTATTTAGAGAATCATTCGCAATTGTTGTCATTTCAGATTTGACTTTCTCTATCTCGGCTGCATGTGACACTGCCAAGTCGTTGGAGATGCGCTTGATTTCGGCTAGTCGTTGCTCATCTGCCTCGGCCAATATTCGTTGACTTTCTTGGGAATAAAAGGATTCAAGCTCATTTCTAAGGTTATTCAACTCTTCAGTATGCGAGGCGGATAGTTGTTCAGTATTGTACACAATGGCTTGTGACGCAGATGTCTCCATTTCAGATCGAACACGAGCTAATTCGTCATTATGACTAGTTGCCAATTGCACTAGCTGCTCACTCTGGGATGAATTTGCCATCTCGACCAGTTCTGACTTGATTTTCTGTAGCACAGCCGAGTGAGTTTCTTTCAACTGACCGACGATGTGGTCAATTTCTGCAGCATGCGCTGCCTCGGCTACTTTCTTAAGACGAACAGCCTCTACAGATGCTGAGGACTGAAGCTGAATAGTCAAGTTCTGTAATTCTTGTGCATGCCGTGATGTTAATTCGTTAGCCTTCTGTTCCACAGCTTGAACAACCAACGATTCCAATTCGGAGCGGACACGTTCTATCTCCTCCCTATGACTGACTACAAGCTGCTCTATTTGTTCACCCTGGGAACTATTGGCCATAAGCATGATTTCTGACTTTGTCTTTTCTAACTCGGCTTTGTGTGATTCAATCAATTCATTTTTGATTCGTTCAATCTCTACCGATCGTTGTTCCTCTTCAGCAGCACGAATTCGGTCTATCTCGTCAGAAGACGCTGTTTGAAGGTCCTCGCGTAATTGGTTCAACTCTGCAGAATGCAATATCTTCATCTCCTCTAGCTTTTCATTCATGGTTTGCAAGGATAAGGATTCAGCTTCCATGCGTGCCCGAGCTAGCTCCTCCGTGTGTAGTTGGTGTAGTTGCTCCACAATTTCTGCACTTTTTCGTCTAGTCTCTTCTACTTCTAACTTGGATTTTTCCAACTCGGCAACGTGAATTTGATTTAATTCATTCGTGATTCGTTGAGCTTCCCTCACGCACTGCTCCTTTGCTGCTACCTGAATTCTTTGTATCTCATCTGCTGCCGATGACTGAAGCTCTTGTCTTAATAATTCTATCTGTTGTGAATGAATCGATTTCATTGCCAACGACTCGTTTTCCACGGCTTGAAATACAGTTGCTTCCAATTCAGAACGCAATTGTGCCACTTCATCTTTGTGAGCTGCCACCAATGTTTCAATTTCTTCGGATTGAGATGATTTGGCCATCGTCATAAGTTCTGACTTGACACGTCCTAGTTCAGCATAATGCATTGTGTTCAAATCTTTAGTCAGCATGTCTAATTTTGACTCAGATATACATTCCGACTCGGCGATGAGTGTCTCACGAAGCTGTTTCATTTCTTCAGTGTGGGTAGCTGCAAGTTGCGCTTTGACTTGTACGAGCTGCTCTTGTATTTCTGCCTCAAATTGTGATTTAACCTCTTCCTGAACCTTGTTACGTGCCATTCCTAGTTCTGACTGATACCGTGCCACCTCCTCTGATCGTATTTTTTCTAGTAAAGATTGAGTATTAGTGTTCATGACCTCCAGTTCAGACATATGCTCCTGGACCAACCGTCGACGTTGGTCCTCCATCGCTGCAGTATGCTTTTGATCAATGTCTGCCATGGCAACATTATATTTATTTTCAAGTGATAGTCTAAGCTCAGTGGATGCGGAATTTGCTGCCTCCATCTTGGCGGATGCAATGACATCAGAAAGGCGTTCTTCCATCAGTGCCGTGGTTTCAGCTCGAACACGTTCGATTTTCTCGTCCAGATGTGTTTGAGCCTTGAATTGCATTTCATTCAATTCTACCACCGATCGTTCTCGTTCCTCAGTCACACCACGCTCCAGTGCCTCCTTTACTTCAAGTTCATGCTTACATATTAATTCTCTCTTTACTCTTTCTACCTCTTCTATTAATTCATCAATTTGTTTATTCTTTTCGTCCAGTACTTCAGTGGGTATGTCATTCGATCTACTCGTTAATGCTTCTTCTAATGCCCGTTTGGCGTCGTCTGCTGCATTAGCACTCGCTGTCACCTCCTCCTTGGCATTCTTTAGCTCTACTGCCACCTTTTCCTTAAATGCATTAAACTTCTCAATATGTCCCTTGAACTTAACCTTGAGACCGTGATTTTCTTTCTTCAATGTTGCAATCTCTTCATCCTTCGGCCCCCCTTCACTACCCTCACTGCCATTTACAGTAGATGCTGCGTAGAGAGATTGAATCTCATCTTTCAATGTAGCAATTTCCTCATCCTTACGTTGTAAATATTCACGCATATCCGAGTCTCCACCATCATCGGTCGGCATCATGAATGCACCATCCTTCTCGACATTAGTTAATGCCTCCTTCATATCCTCCTTCATACGTTTAATCTCCCCCTCTTTCTCGGCCGTAATGGATGCACGGACTTTTTCAACCTCGGCCTGTGCCTGTAATGTAATAATCTTATATTCATTCTGTATATGTTGTAGTTGTAATTGATTACGTTCATCGGCATCTCTCCACGCCGTTTGTAAAATAATAATTTCATCAACTTCTGCCCCGCCCTCTTTTTGTGGCTGTTGTTGTTGGGATGTTAATTTAGTCACCTTCTCAACAGCCTCGGCAATTGCACCCTCATCTAGTATTTCATTCTTTAATAATGCCAATAGTCGATCCTTGTCAGACTCGATGGACTTTACTTTCTCGGCAAGTTGAGCACGACTTTGTGACAATGCCTTTACTCGACCATTCATCTTTTTTAGTATTTCGAGTAATTCCTCCTTCGAAACATCGTCGGGGTTGCGTGCCGAGAGAGGTGTTTTGATGGGTGATGGTGATGACGGTGTCGTCTCGTCCATTACCAGTAGATCCCCCACGGCTCCTCCACCATGATTTGATTTATTATTCATCATCCCACCGATCCCACCACCGCCCCCTCCACCACCGAAGCGAGAAAGTAAGCCCGCAGCAGCAATGGCAGCATCAGCCGCGACAGTATTTGTGCTGTTGGATTTAGTATTAGCAGCAGAGTCCCCGCCTCCTCCTCCATGTAGACTCTTATTATGTAAACTTTTATTCATTAATAATTGTTCCTGATCCTTCAACTTGGCCTCCGCACTTGCTGCCATTTCCTTGAGGGAGGCGCCGAGACTCGCAAAGCCACCCCACCCACCTCCACCACTGCTGGACGTGGGTGTTTTGGGTGGCGCATCTCCGTCACTGCTGCCGCTTTCGGTCGACGTCATAGGATGTGCCTCCGCTCAAACGACGACGACAGTGTTCCCGCCATGTATGGTACCAACCAAACTCAACCAAAACACTCATTTTGCTGGGTTGGGATGCCTTTGCCAGCACAGTGAGATCGGTGGTTGAGCCAAAGCTTGCACGACGCCATGCAACGAAGGCGAAGCTATGCATTCCACATCATTGTGGTTGTTTTATGTCTCTTTGGTAAATCCTCTCAAGATACGACAACCGACGATGACGACATCGAACCTGTGTCGTACTACTGGGAGGCACCACCACTTATTGAAGAAGAAGAAATAACACACATCGATTATGGTAATCACAATCAGGAATGGGAGGATGGACCATCGTCATGGGAGGAGTTTGGTCATGATAATGATCCAAATGTATGTGGCCTACCATTATTGACCGTGGAGGAATGGGAGGCCGGACGACATTGGCTGGGAGATAAACCCGTTCTTGTATCAGGCGTGACGGATGGTTGGGCGGCATTATCGAATTGGAAAAAACGGGAAATGCTACAACGGTATCCCAATGCCGAAGCGACCATGGGCGAGGCAAAGCTATTGGGTGAGACGGGTCCCGATGGTGCTGGGAAGAATCTAAGTCCAACAACAGTGAAAGACTTTATTACCAAACATATGTACGATCCAACGAAATATTTCTTCGATCGTAAAATTGCAATCCCAAAAGGGATGCTTGAGGATTGTTATCCATTCCCTATGCCAACACGTGCATATTTGGATGATCCAGAGCTTGGATCAATCTATGCACCCTCGAAGAAGAGGAGGGTTAGGACAAAGCCCGATCGTGAATTGTGGAGAGATCATTTAGCAATCAGTATTGGATCCGACTTACAGGGTCTAACCTTCCATCATCATAGAGAGGCATGGAATATTGTCATCTTTGGGAAGAAACGTTGGATACTTTGGGATCATGCCCGATGGAAAGATAACACTACTATACAATGGCGTACAACACGTGACTATGTTAGACATACGCATGTTACTGGTGCGGAGTGGATACGACGATTATATCCCGAGCCTGAACGAGAGTATGAGATACGTAATTTTGGACATGATTGTATACAACATGCAGGACAAATGATGTTCATCCCACATCGTTGGATGCATATGGTGAGTTGCCACTCCTCCTCATCCTGGGAATCATTCTCATCATCATCGCTCTTCGACCCAACTCATTTCTGTTCTTGTACAAACTTGCATCATCCAGGTTGTGAATATTGGAGATACGGTGTCGGTTATATCTGAGGTTGGTCTTGGTATAGGTGAAGGGAAGAAACCGGAGGACTTTCTATTTGATCCGGATGCAAAGAAGGAAAATAATGAGAGTATGGGCGAGAGTGAAGATGACAGTGAAGACGACATTGATGATGATGACGACGACATAGATAATCAGGAATGGAGCAGCGATGATAGTGAAGATGTACCTGAAGTTAATTAATGCTTGATAGGAACGTATCAAACACTGACGATGCTTAGTTGAATCCATAGCGTAGAGCGTACCTAGGTCGCCAGACACCTGGTCCATTTATCACAGAAGTGTCCGTACCAATCATGGGGGAGAGACACATCGCCACCCCAGCACGTGGTACTTGAACTTTCCTACTTTGATGAGGTTATTAATCGACTTTGGAAAGCAACGTGAGGCGATACAAGAGGGTGGACGATGTAGGTGTGGAGGATGTTGCAGCAGCAACATTACTAATTGATACATCCAAAATGGGTAAGAAGGCAGCACGTGATGCTGAACGTCATGCATTGGCCATGCAACGGACCAAGGATGAAGAATCATCATCATCTGGGGAACAACGAAATGAATGGACTACATCATTATTTACTGACTTGAATATTGTCAAGGTTACCGAAAATGGTGCATGGGTGGGTATTGGCTTTCTGGTAGTTTGGGAAATATATATTAATTCACCCTTCTTTGATAGGGCGGCTCCATTGATCCCTGCTGTGTATGATACTCTGCCACCTGGTATGGGGTAAGTAGTAATAAACAGACAAAATTATCATAGACATAGTAATATTTGGGTTAATTGGGGAAGATGAAAATATTCAGAAAGCATTTAGGATGCTCCATTATCATCTTTTGTTGTCATTGTTTTGTGTCCTCTTGTAAATTATTTCACCTCTGGTGTGCTGAGCAAAAGAGTACGATATGACCGCCATGCACACGCTGTGAAGGTGGTCGTAGGTCCATGCATAACCCTATCCAGCTTGAGCAACAAGAGATAAACACTCAAACAAATTCCTTTCTTTCCTCAAGCGTTTGTGTCAGTAATAAATTCAGTCGCAGCAACAATGTTGCTCTTCATGAGCTTAATGGAAAATTTTATCAACAATACTAAAAGGTCTTATTAATGTCGCTCATGGATGTGAAGACCAAAAACCTTTCGCCATCGTCAGAGGCGTCAAGCTCATGAATGAATACCGATAAAGGAAATGTTGCTCTACCAATATCTACTTTCCCCTTTTCAATGCTGGCCGAGGTCTGAGAACTTAATGACCAATCCTAAACTGGTGTCGGGAAACACCGGGTCTGTCACAACCAGCTCCTCCCCACTAGATATCAATTCCCTCAATGGTTTGTCCAAATTCACCCTTGTCGCCTTTTCCAATGCCACCGGCTTTCTCATGTACAGCGTTTTAACGGAAGAGGTAACACTTGGTGCCTTGAGACGGAATTCCCCGTCGCACAGCTGCTGGAGCAATGTATTCAGGGTCATCGTTGATGGTACAGACATGTGATGTGTTGTTGTTGTACAAACAGGACAATTATGCTTCTGTTCGTACACAAAGGTATGGGAGTATATGCTTTCCGATCCCATGTACATCATGTAAGTATTTAAACTCTGCGAACAATATGTTAGTGCCTTCATTGCCTCGTGGACACAAACTGCACTAACAATGGCATTCGTGCTCGCTACGGCTGGGATTATATTCTTTACTACACCTAGTGTTAGCATGTATGTCACACCATCTATACCGAACTTTGTGGCACGTTCTAATGCGTGCTCATATACCCATTTCATATCGTCGGGAGAATCAGTATCAAGTTTCCGATCAGGAAATTCACGTGGCCATTGGAGGACGTAGGCATATGCAATGCAATGTTCCGGTATACGTGGTGTTTCGGCTATGGTACAAAGCGGCACGGCGGCGCTTGGTGCAAATGCATCAAGACTGCATTCAAAGCAGCTTGTGATGCGGGGCAAAATCAGGCGAGATTGGCCAGAGAATCCTTCAGTCCCACCATCAACGAGTGGGATGATGGTAGATGGGTCCGGATCACCATCCTCATCGAATTCCACGAGGTTGTTAATCATCCCATTCAGCCATCGCCGTGCCTCGACGTTGTCAAGTCCGCTAATCACAACCTTGAACTGACGGTAAAATTCAGCATCCTTGTCCTGGATCTTACCATGGTAGGGTACGACATTCATCCATGGACATCGGTTGTTAATGAAAGCAGCCGCAACTTCGGCCTTGGACTGACCCACATCCTTTGAGCGGAATAGGAATTGTCTATTCAGATTAGTCACATCGATGGTGTCTACATGGGGTAGTATTTTTGAATGGCGAAAGATGTTATAAATTAGCGTCGGCGAAGGTTGAAGATTATTTGATATCAATCAATCGAACACACAACATCCCTCTCCCCCCCTCTTAAAATAATGCCACTATATAGTACCTACCAAGGTCAATAACATCAACATCACGAAATACACCATCGCACATGGCCAAATCCTTTAGTATTTCACATCCCAATCCACCAGCTCCAACGACTAAAATTTTAGCATTGCGTAGACCAGACGACGACGGCGACGACGAAGCGCAGTCGAATTCGCCGATGGGCAGTGAACCAGTCTCATTCGCGTATGGACTTGGGCGCGAGAGGAGGGTGGTTAGTGTCCCCCGTTGTCGACCTGAGATGGTCATTGGCAATTGAAATTGTACATGGGCGGGAGGGCACTTCGTTTTTCGCGATGTGCCTCCGATCAAGGGGATGACGACCTCCTAAATTATGGTAGATTGGGGACACAAGATCGATCCATAGAACAAAACCCGACGAGCAACAACGCCATGAGCCATAACCTTACCCCCGCGAAACTTGCCACCCTCCGTGCCCTCCCCGGCAATGGAACCTGTGCCGATTGCTCCGCGGTGTGTCCCGATTGGGCATCATTGACCTATGGGACATTACTGTGCATTGAATGTGCCGGTCTTCATCGCGGATTGGGCGTTCATTTGAGTTTCGTACGAAGTTTGAGCATGGATTCGTGGACGAATGAGCAGTACGAACGAATGGTCAGGGGTGGGAATGATCGATGGAAAGACTACTTTTTTCGGCGTGATGGTGGTGGTGACAATACCACCACAACAAAAACGAACACCGACGGAAAGGTGGACCCAAAAACGGCAATGCGAATGAAATATGAAAGTGACACGGCTCGGACATATCGCGAACGTCTTGATGCTTGTGATTTATCGGAATCAAACGACGAATACGATAATGCTGTCGTCTCTACAACCACTACAGGCTCTGTCTCTCCCATACGACGCGCCGTTAGACTCGATAAGGATCCACCACCGACAGCTCGTGAATGTTATAATATACTAATGCGAACGGTATATGTGGTTGCAAGACGATCCAAGTTTGCCCGACGTGTCGTATTGGGATGGGCTATGACTGGGTTATCAATCGCATTGTATGGTACTCGATACGTCATCAGACGACGGCAGACAATGGTGGAGTGCAATGTGGTATCATCCTCGCTACCGAATATCAACCCCGCGGCACATAAATACATGACAGGAGGCACCACGTGCTCGTCGATGGATGACAATAAATTGCGCATTATCCTCGACGTCGCTATTGCTCCATGCATCGTCGCAGTCATATTTGTGGGTTTGCCCTACCTTCTAATACGTCATGGTATACGAAAAATGGCACTAAGTTATATTGACAATCGGCAAGAGTCATTCAAGTCTGCACGGAATCTATTAGTCGAACGCATCCAAATGGGACGTGCCAAAAGACATTTGTCGTGTGATGCATACTATCCTCCAAGTAATACTGAAGACGATGACGGGCCACATGCCAAATGTGGACTTGTGTTCTTCCCCGGTGCATTAGTCGACCGAGCAGCATATGCACCCATTGCTGCACTACTTAGTGATAGGGGGATACTCGTGGTAGTTGTTAATCTCGAACCATTTCGTTTGATTATGACAACGCATGACTATCCTCTTCGAGAGGTTACGATGCGTACAATCTGCGATGCCATGCTACTAAGTGATGGTGCTACATGGACGGTGGATGAATGGGCAACGGGTGGGCACTCTATGGGCTCGCACCTTGCAATTGCCGCCGTTACGAACGAACTGTCATCGAGTATGAAAAAGGTGGTTTTGTGGGGAGTGATGAGCTACCCATCCCCTTTGATATACCCCTGTGGAGATCTCCGCGATGTTGAGGACGCAAAGGCATTGGTCGTAAATGGTACTGAGGACGGTTTGATTAAGAGCACATACGGGGGAAGTCCTGAAGAGAAGGCAGCCGATTTTGAGGCGAGGATGCCACCGAGATATCTTTCAAAAGTATCGCCGACGACGACTGAGGAGGATGCGGTATCATCTCGAGGTGAGGAGCGAGGACGAGGAGGTTATACGTATTTTGTGACCATCAAAGGTGGGAACCACAGTGGATGTGCTCACTACGGACCGCAGATGTTTCCTATCCCTGATGGAGTAAGGAGTATAACGCTAGACGAACAGCAATTACAGATGGCGGAAGTGACAGCGGATTTTCTTCTCGATAAACTAATCATTTAGATGCATGTATCTTGCAGTTCGATTTGAATTGACGTCGTCATATTACACATCATCATTGTAGATCAAAGAAGTAAATATTCAACTGTGAATCAATTCATCGCACAGAGCCTTGTGCTTGGGCCAATCAGCTGCTTGGCATTCTCTACAACAGTATTGAACCACTTTACAACGCCCACATTGCATCAGTAAACTTAGCTCTTTCGACTGATTGCAGGTGTAACATTTACCAACCCTGCAAGGTTGAGACTTCTTAATCTGTGAATACATTGCTTTCAAGCAGGAGCAAGAGACTCGTTTCAAGTAGAAACGAATAATTTCCCGCTCTCTTCCACCACTGAGGTCTTGTACCACACTCGATGCTTTTCGTGTGGCTAAGTTGAAGCCATATTTGCCATCCCCGTTATATTGCTCGAGTATAGATATGAATATTGCTTGTGCAAAATAAATGAAGACTTTTGCTGATTCCAGCAAGATTTATAACTAGAGTTTGACCTCATCCAAAATGAAAATGTTTGTACCAAGGCCAACATGATATCCAATGCTATCTTTCGAAATGTTGCATTGTCCCAAACTTGTCGATTATTGTCAATTGATTTCAACAAGAAACAAATTGGCCCATTTTCATGGTCGCCAGCATCCGCCCACAGACCATCAATGAATAGTGAAACAACATGATCGGGAGCAGGAAGAACAGGGCATCCATGGATGCATCGATTATCGTCCTGCGTTGAGCCCACCAAAGCACATTTCCGCCATGGTTGAGGACGTACCATCGCCTGCTCTGCTGACGCGTTGCTGCTTTGTGCTGCTGCCTTGGCCTTCCTTTCTTTCCCTCTCTCTCGTTTCTTCCCCATGGTTGCGGAACGATTGACACCGTGGTGGTAAGCTTGGTAACGTAGCTCGATTTAATGGATAAGACGGGTGAGTTGGGTGGACGAAGAGCAAACAATGACAACAAAATTGAAATTAGGCGGGGGTTAGGGTCGTCGTGGACGTGACCTCTATGCTGGGAGTCACATAGGTACTCTGTACTCTCAAGGTTAGACACGAAGTTCTTCGCCGCCACGATCTCCAAACTGTACGGGCGATGGCCGCTGCACCCGCCGTAGTCACGAGGATTACCTCCCTCTTCGGCTGTAGATACCCCTTAATCTTACCCGGCATGTCCTGGATATCCCGTCCCGAGCTGGTGGCGGCAGTCTCGAACGCCGGTGAGAGATTTCTGCTGTCTCCAACAATATGTAATATGTATTGTGTGTCTATGAATAACTTACTCATCGTTATGCATTCCATATTGTCGGCGATAATGACAATTGATCTCAAAACTTTTTCCAATAAAGGTGGAGTTGGTATCCTAGCCACTGGTCCACTTACTGCTACCGAGACGCGTGACTCTATCCGTCGCACCCGTTCATTGACTGACAAGCCCTTCGGGGTAGGACTGACCCTACTTATGCCTGGCTCATCTGAGAATGTCGAGGTTTCGATCGAGGAGCAGGTACCTGTTATAAACATTAGTCTAGGGAAAGCTGATAAGATATCACCACGTGTACATGATTATGGTGGTAAGGTATTGGCGACGGTAACAAATGCCAAACATGCCGAGGCGGCAATTGGTTCGGGTGCGGATGCATTAATGATAACTGGTCATGAAGCCGCAGCGCATGGTGGAGACGTAACAAGTATGGTGCTAATACCCACAATGGCAAATCGGTTTCCTAATACGCCACTCGTTGCTGCTGGTGGATTTGCAAATGGGCGTGGTCTTGCAGCGGCACTTACACTGGGTGCTGATGCAGTCGCGATGGGATCTAGATTTGCAGTCACAAAAGAATCTGCATTGGCCGAAAGGATAAAGGAGGTGATATCATCCTCTCCTGACAGTACCGAAAGTGACACGTTGTATGGGAAGAACTTTGACGGAATACCCGCACGTGTTCTCCGGACGGAACAGTCATCATACCTAATGAAACATCGCCCATCATTCCCCACAGTCTTTTATCGTGCGATTGGAGCTGCACAGAAGATGGGGATACCACTCTACAAGGTACTACCGGGATTAATAACGCAGTGGGATAAGATGTATACAATTGCTCAATTCGGTGCCGCCACGGAATCATTGATGAAGGCGACCGTGGATGGAGATGATAAGAACGGTGTGCAGTTCATCGGTCAAAGTCAGGGACTCATTCAGGATATACCCACTGTGGATGAGTTGGTACAGAGAATTATGCTAGAGGCCGTCATCTTAATTCCATCAAAACCAACGAAGATACGCAACTCGTAGAACTCTGTTGGATTAAACAGTCTTGCCATGGTATTTTTTTATTAATCTTTACTGTGAATGACGCCAGTTCAACGAGGTGTTTGGGCCAGTACTTGAACTCAGCCCTTTTGTTCCCAATCATGAACTCGAATGAGTTTGGTACATGCAGGTATAGACGTGGGATTTCAGTATAAAGTTCTTTCAGCATGTTGTTCGCGATAAGTTTTTGTTGGGCATTCATTTCCTTGGCATCTACCTGATGTAATCTATTAATAATTACCATGAATACAAACCGCTCGTTGAATAAGCTGTGATTTAAGTGCTGGCATAGTCGCTCCACCCCTGCACTTAGATCACTCGAAGAAGTTCCTGCTCCATATTGAGCGACGCACTTTGCTACATCCGCATGATTCGGCTGAGAGAATAGGTTGATCATTTGCTCATTCAGAGAGGATCCGGATTTTGTTGAAAAAGTGAATGCTGGTAAATAGCATCCGTCTTTTCTCTGCAATTGTTTAGCTATTATTCCCAATTCAACGTTCTCGCTATCATTCTTTACTAGAACAAAGCTCTGGTCGCTCAATGTGGCACACCCTTGCTTTAATCCCACTCCATTCTCCCCAATATCACCCGCACCAGAATCTACCTTCGAGGGAGTGTCCCAATTGAAAGACAATTGGCTACGTCTCCAGATGAGGATGATTACTCTTCGTTGGATGACGATGATTATTATGATGATACATCCTCTGTAAGTCATCGCGGTTGTAATGAACGGTCATTACTCGATGAAGTCAAATATCTTCTTTTGGAGAATGAACAACCTATTATTGCATTAAACACACACGTTAAAATGTAATTATATATATATTAATTATCAATTGATTCAAAATATTCTTCAATATTGAAC
>Ga0247843_1005582_pt1 | contig 17355 bp, 12 predicted proteins | sample LaCruzMarch2017__FD_192420 | JGI IMG/M metagenome (GOLD analysis project Ga0247843, IMG submission 192420) | Freshwater microbial communities from meromictic Lake La Cruz, Castile-La Mancha, Spain - LaCruzMarch2017_8m | ecosystem: Environmental > Aquatic > Freshwater > Lake | place: Spain... | reverse complement strand
CTAGCCAAGGAGTTGGCGACGCAAACCGAGCGACTCGCCGCCCTCGAGAAGGAAGCCACCCAGGAGCCGGCGCCCTCGGAAACTTTCTCAGTCCTGTCCGGGGCGGCGTGGGTCCCTACCCGATTCCTCGACTCAACCAAAGACGACCCCGCGGTGCCGGCCCAGCATCACAGCACCGGACGCCGGACCGCACTGGCCCGCTGGATCACTGACCCGGCTAATCCCCTGACTGCACGGGTGGCGGTCAATCAGGTGTGGAACCGGCATTTCGGCGCGGCCCTGGCCCCGGCGCTGTTCGATTTCGGCCGCAAGGGCGGCGCGCCTGAACACACCGACCTGATCGACTGGCTGGCCTGCGAACTCGTGGACTCTCGCTGGAGCCTCAAGCACCTCCACCGGCTCATCGTCACCTCGGCCGCCTACCGCATGGACTCCACGCTGGCCGGCGCCAGCGCGGAACTCGCCCGCGATCCCGACAACCGACTGGGGTGGCGTCGCTCGCCCATCCGCCTCGAATCGCAGGTCATTCGGGATGCACTGCTGGCCCACGCGGGACGCCTCGATACGACACGAGGCGGGCCTACGGTCGGTTCGTCGGATCAGACGCAATCCCGCCGGCGCAGCCTGTACTTCCACCACTCCAACAACGACCGAAACCTCTTCCTCACCACCTTCGATGAGGCCTTGGTCAAGGAGTGCTACCGGCGCGAAACGAGCATCGTGCCCCAGCAGGCGCTGGCTTTGCTCAATGGACGACTGGTCGGCGACTGTGCCCCGGACATCGCGCGAAACCTGACAGCCTCGGCCCCGGCCCCGGGCGATGAAGCCTTCGTGCGCCACGCCTTCGAGCAGCTCTTGAGCTTCGAACCCGGGCCCGCTGAACTCCAGGCGGCCCTTGAGGCTCTGCGTGGGCCCTTCGCCAGATCTGCAGGAGAGGCGGGTGGCAAGGTCGGTCCAGCGACGGGCACATCGGCCGCAATGGCTCAGAAAACTCCAGCCCAGGCGCAGCAGGACGCCCCGATGCCCGCCCGGGCCCGACTCGTCTGGTCGCTGGTCAACCATGGTGATTTCGTGACGCTCCGATGAACCCCAGGCCGTCCACCCCATCCATCCCGTCCATGACTTCCGCTCCGTCGGTCGGGGCCTCTCACCCGCTGGCCCCCGCCGATCGGCAGACGCCGCTTCGCCCCCGACGGGCCTTCCTCGCCGACCTCGGCATGGGATTCACCGGTCTGGCACTGGGAACCCTATTCCAGCGCGAGGCCAAGGCCGAAGCCGGCACTCTATGGACGCCCCCCGACGGCCGCCCACACTTCACGCCGAAGGCCAAAAACGTGATCTGGCTCTTCATGAACGGCGGGGTCAGCCACATGGAGAGCTTCGACCCGAAGCCCATGCTCACGAAGTACGCGGGCAAGACCATCGCCGAGACGCCATTCGCCTCGGTGCAAGATCCGAAGAAGCTGGCCCTCGAACGCCTGGTGGTACCCGACGCCAACGGCAACCAGCGCAACACGCTCTTTCCGCTCCAGGTGGGCTTCCGCAAGCACGGGCAGAGCGGCATGGAAATCAGCGATTGGTTTCCCCACATCGCCGCGCACGCTGACCGCTTGGCGCTCGTGCGCTCACTGTGGACCACCGACAGCAACCACGGCGCGCAAACGCAGTTCCACTCCGGCCGTCACCAGAACGACGGCGACTTCCCCAACCTCGGCGCCTGGGTGCATTACGGGCTGGGATCGCTCAACGAGAACCTCCCGCAGTTCGTGTCGATGGGCACGCGGGAGTATTGGAACCAGCGCGACGGCCACTACCTCGGGCCCGCGCACGACGCCGTGCCGCTGCGGATCGATCCAGACCGCCCCCTCGACTACGCCCGGGCCGAGCACGCCTTGGTCGGAGCAGGCCAACGCGGCGGCATCGACCTCATCCGCCGGCTCAACGAACTGCGGGGCATCGAGTACCCGGACGATCCGGCCATCGCCGCGCGGATTGCCTCGTACGAACTGGCCTACCGCATGCAATCGTCGGTGCCCGAGGTGGTCGACTTCTCCAAGGAAACGGCCGAAACGCAGGCCCTCTACGGCCTGGACTTGCCGCATAGCCGCGAGTTCGGCCGCCAACTGCTCGCTGCGCGCCGGATGGTCGAGCGGGGCGTGCGGTTCATCCAAATTCAGCATGGCGGCGGCGGCGCCGGAGCCTGGGACGCGCACTCGGGCCTCAAGGTCAATCACGAGGGACTGGCGCGGGCCGTGGACCAACCCATCGGCGGCCTGCTCACCGACTTGCATCGACGGGGCCTGCTCGACGAGACGCTGGTGGTCTTCGCCACCGAGTTTGGCCGCACCCCCGGCACCCAGGGCTCCGACGGCCGCGACCACCACATCTTCGGCTTCAGCGTCTGGATGGCCGGCGGCGGATTGCGACAAGGCATCGTGCATGGGGCCACCGACGAGATCGGCTTCCACGCCACCGAGAACCGCCACTACGTCACTGACATCCACGCCACGATCTTGCACCAACTCGGCCTCGACTCCCGCCGCCTCGAAATCCCCGGCCGCAAGCGCCTCGACATCGACCACGGCCAACCCATCCGCGAACTCATCGGGTGAGCCTCAGCGTCACGGCGCAGTCGGTCACCTGGGCCCAGGGATGGGAGTCGGCGCAAATGGGTCGGTCCTCACTATTGACACAACACCTCACACTAGTCTCAGAAACCCCACGACCCAGGGTCGAACGTCCTATCTCGACTGCTCAACCCTCGTTGCTAGGCTTGGCGTATGACTCAACCAGCGCCTCTTCAGAAGGTGTCACGCATCCCACGCTGGATGCGCATTGCGTGTTGGATCTGCCTGGGAGTTCTTGCCATTCCAGTCGGCTGGCATCTCACGTGGCGCATCGGCAATGCCAGGGCGCAAGCACGGTGCGAATCGGAGGTCCGCCAACGTGGCCATCCGCTCACGCTGGAGGAGTTGGCCGCCCGCCATCCGCCGATAACGCCGGAACGGAATGCCGCGGAGGCCCTCATGAATTTGTGGGAGCGGGACGATCCCGCCTTGTGGCGCGCATTTCGCGCGGGTGCAGAACGCCTGCCCGAACGGACCACCACAGAATGGGATCCTGCGCTACCGTTCCTGGGCGCGAGGAAAACCGAGGTCAGTCGTTCCGCTGGTTTGGACCCGGAATCTCGCCGCGCTGCAGACACATTTGCCCGGAATTCGGCCACAAGGTTTGCCGAGTTGCAGACCTCATTGGCGCGGCCCGACTGCCATTTCCCGGTGATTATCACCAACGGCTTTGCCGCCCTGTTCCCGCACCTAGCCACCGCCAAGCAGGAGGCCCTGCGGCTTAGGGTCATGGCCGCTGTGGCCACAGATGAAGGTCGAATTGATCTGGCCATCACGGCCATGGCCGCGACCACGCAAATGGCCCGGCACCTGACCCATGAACCATTCCTGATCAACCAACTCGTTTCCGTCGCCTTGCTACAAGGGGTTCTGGACGATGCAAGCCGGCTGCTTTCCAGACGGGCATTGACCGCAAGTGACTTGGCGGCCCTTGAAGCGATGATCCGTCGCGCAGAGCGTCATGGCGCTTTGGAAAAAGCGGTTGTTTCAGAGATCCCGATGGGCATGTCCGTCTTCAACATGTCGAGCCATGAATTCGCACGGTTGATTTCCACGGAGGGAGAGCCAGCTCCTTCGGAAGCGGGAGTCAAAGCCGGGATGTTCTTTCTCGATGCCATCGGCTGGAAAAGCGCTGATCGTCGGTTGTATATCGAAACCTTGCTCAAGCTTTCCCGCCTAGCGACGGATGCATCGCCGAATGCGATCCAGGAATTTCAACAGGTGGTTGACGAGGCGGCAGCCAAGGCAAAGCAGTTTCCGCAGCGCCTCATCACCGGCATGATCCTGCCAGCGTTGGGCAAGGTACCCCAAAAATTTCTGTCGCTCGACGCCCGCCGCCAAGCCGCGATGGTGGCCCTCGCAGTCGAACGACATCGTCTAGCCAACGGCAGCCGGCCTCCCGAGTCGCTAGCCGCGGTATCGGCGGAATTACTGCCCACGATTCCCACCGATCCATTCGACAGTCAGCCGTTGCGCTACCGACGGCTCGGTCAAGGCTACGTCATTTATGCCGTAGGCCAGGACTTGCGAGACAATGACGGAAAGGAACGGCCTAAAAATTGGACCGACAAGACTGTGGGCCATGATGAGACGTTCTTCGTCGAACGCTGAAATCAACCCAGCCGCCACCGCAGGCCCGCGCCTGCCGGAGGCGCCTCGGTCTATCTTGAAGGGCAGTTCCATGGCGCAGCTCCTGGACCGCGAGGCCATTGAGTGTCTCACCCACAACCTCGCGCTCGTTCATCCGGGCTTCGATGCCGCCGGGTTCCAACGTGATGCCCACGAAGGCCTGGCCCCGCTGTCGATCCTCCGTCGCGGCGAACACCTCGCACGCGTCCTTCGGCGGCACCTGCCACCGGTCTACGACGACGCCATCGCCATCCTCACCCGCTCACTCACTCCGGCTCTGTCTCGCACCGAAGGGCTCGGGCTGGGGGTGTTCTTCTACCTGCCCCACGTGTCCTTCGTCGCCGTGTACGGACTCGACCCGGCTGAAAATGGCGGGCGCGATCCGTTCGAGACCTCCATGGCCGCCCAGTATGAGTTGACCCGCCGATTCAGCGCCGAGTTCTCCATGCGCCCGTTCCTCATCCGATGGCCGGAGCGGACCTTGGCCCGGCTTCTGGAATGGACAAAAGACCCGGATCCGCATGTGCGCCGGCTGTGCAGCGAGGGCGCTCGACCGCGGCTCCCTTGGGCGATCCGAATCCCTGCCCTAATCCGGGATCCGCGTCCGGTGATCCCGATTTTGGAGGCGCTGCGGGATGATCCGGAGGAATACGTCCGGCGGAGCGTCGCCAACCACCTGGGCGACATCGCCAAGGATCATCCCGAGCTGGCCTTCGAGATTTGTGAGCGCTGGGTGTCCGGTGCCAGCGAGGATCGCAAGTGGCTGATCCGGCACGCAGTCCGCCATCCCGCCAAGAAGGGGGTCGCCGCAGCCTTGAGACTGCGGGAGCTCGCCAAGGCAGCCCCGCGCGTACGATAGCTCCCTCTCACTCGTCATCCCACAGCACCCATCGGCCGTTCTTTTCAAACAATGGCTGTCCGGGTTGGATTCCGTCCTTTATCTGAAAATCTGGAATGTTGCTCTTGATTGACAACGCAAACAGTCTGTCGAAAAAGGCATCGTCCAACTGGGAAAACTCAGCCTGAAGGCGAGTTCGAAGGGCTGCAGACATCTTTTGAATCCTGGATTGATACAGTTCAAGCTCTGACTGATAAATCAACTCCGTGGAAACGCTTTGACCATGCATCTGAATCATTTCATCCCGTCGTTTCAACGCTAATGATTGGTATTCCCTCAGGCTTTCGAGTCTACCGAGATCCTCAAACGTATCCCTCAATTCTGCCACAGCCTGATCCTCATCCAAGTACTCTCGGAGCAGCGGCAATATCGATTCCAATTCTCGCTTAAAAGGGCTGTTCCCATACAGCTCCAGCAAGATGATGTCCTGCTTTTTCAAAAATCGATAAACCCGTTCTGCATATTTTGCATCAGTCTTTTGGCGATCTGGATCCAAGTACCATTCTGAATCCAATGTCTTTCCTTCCTTCGGCTTCCGAGGTTTCTCAGCCACAGAATCCGCATTATGACCCACCTTGGGTTGAACGGGATCGATCTCCCGCTGGGGAAGCGGATGGGAGCTCATGAATCCCGCAAACCTTCCGAGGATTAAAACCAGCAATCCCGCAATAATCAGTGTGTATCGGTTCATGGCTTCAGCGCCGGGTTGTTGCTCTGAACGACCGCAAAGAATTGGCCGATTACCTCGGGTTCCAATCGGTATTTCCGCGTCAACCGCATGACGCAAATATCGCGCCACGAAGTCAGTGCATGATCGGTGGCCAAGACTCTTGTTAGAGGTTTGTTTCCAGTTTCCACCACGGCGTGGATCAATGGACCGTAAATCAAGACTTCCTTGGCCAAAATGCGAGGCAATCCGTGGCTCTCAAGAAACAATTCCAACTCTTCCATCGACGGTTTTGAAGGGTCGGATTTCGCGGACCTCTCCTCTGCTACCCGGGCTGAATCTGGCCGCTGGGGTAACTCCAATTTGTGCGGAAATGGCGTTACCGATTCGGTCGTTTCCCGTAAATACGGTTGCGCTGACGTGGTCATTGCTGACTGAATTCTGTCCTGATAAATAGCAATTAATACTAAAATACAGATAACTAAACTAGGAAGCAATCGACGCATGATTTTTTATAAAAAATTAACCCGAGACAAAAATACAACTATTTCTGTTCAACAGAAACCTTGAATTTTGCTTCAGATGTTTGAATAAATGAGTTTGAGACATTCCACTCCGGTAAATCTGAAAAACTACCTCGCATGACTTTCCCATCAGTTTGGGTAAGTTTTAAGACTTGATCATTTTCACCAGTTGCACCTACGGTGACATAATCCTTTGACCGTTTTGTCCATTGCTGATCTAAACTAAAATCCTGATAGTAAACCGCATGCTTATCTTTTCTTACAGCCTCCCTGATTACAGTGTTTTTAACTCTAAACTGAGTTCTAATTATTAAACTATTTTCCAACGAATGCCCCTAAGTTGGCGCGAGCATTATCAACCTTCTAATTTACTCGCGTGAATGAATACCAAATGGAACCAAAGTAAAATTAATATTGCATCGCTTTGATTCTGTTATATTAATACACAAATGGCTTTCATTTAATTAAGAGGCCCAACCGAAAGAGAAAAACCTTATTAATAAATACGCCTGGTTAATTATGCTGGTGACTAGAATTATCAAAATCATCCGTTTTCCGCATCGCTGAACCCAGTGACCAAGAGCTAATATAAGTGGCAAAGCAGAGACCGATAATCGGCTAAAGCTGAGGAACCAATTAGTGAATGCTGGAACCAAAATCATTGGCAATGCCCAAAAAAACCACTTTGGCCTAGATTTCCAAACACTAATAACTAATGCAATTGACAAAATAAAAACTAATCTATCTAAAACTGAACCTTTTGGGTTGTGCCAACCGTCAACCGAAAAAAAACGTGAGAATAGTTCACCAGGAAAAAGCAAGTGTGATAGGCTTGGGTTGTTAATATAGTGTTTTTGGGCGCTGAATCCTTCCCAACAATTGCCTGTCGACAACCACATTAAAAGAAGATAAAAGCAGAATCCAAGTAAGCTGGCAATAAGTTGAATTAAAGATCTTTTGCAAGCTTCAGGATTCTTGTCAAAAAGACCTAGAAATGATACGGAAACAATAAAAATACCTACAGGCCTAGTAAGAGGTAGGAATAGAGAGGCAGCAACCGAAAAAATCCATTTATCTGATTCCGAAGTGCAAACAAAAACAACTGATAGAAAAAAGAAAATAGATTCTGTATATCCCAACCAGAAAAAGATTGAACTGGGTAATAATAAGTTCGCCAGAACCGCCCCCCAAGCGGTCTGTGAATTAGATTGGTTTTGAACCCACCGGTGTAGAAGAGTTAGGCCCAAGAGCCAAAAAAGACCCGCAAGTAATGTCGATCCCAAAGGGGCGACCCTAGAACCTGCTATGCCAGTCACCCCTAATAACCAGGGCCACAGAGGATAAAAGGCACACAAACGAGAACCGGGATTGTAACCGATCTCTGCAAGACGGAGATAGTCTGCAGAATCCGTACAAGCTAACCGTGACAGCAGTACTGCCCCCCCTTCGCTCGGCCAATGAGAATCATAACTATAAAACCTGTTTTCGTTTATTGGGGGACCGAATAAAAGTATTCCTAAATAAAGCAACACTTTCGCACCAAAATAAATAAGCGAAGCTTTTTTAATATTATATTCCAAAGGTTTTACTTCATTTGAGAACCAACAGGTCGCGCGATTAATTTTTCTAGCTATTAATTTAAATAAATTAATATGTTTTAAAATTAAACACCTAAATTTGCGTTATTTGGATACTCACTTTGTAAAGTTACCACCACATGTCCATATCGCGAGGGAGACTGGGCAGACTGCAGACGACAAAGTCGTGAGGGACCCAAACTTGCTGTTCATTTTGGTAGACAAACCTGACAATCACTCGGGTAGGCAACAGCGGCTCTCTCTGAATTACAGTGACAAGAACATCCGCGATAACGACGGATCCATTTGATTCTATTAAACTTTCGATCGAATCTTTCCAATCAATCAAAGAACGCTCACCGAAAGAAGCAATACCGAGATTTGAGAAACCTGATTTGACGCCTTCGGCCTGTGCTGGCACCTCTTCTTCGAAAGGGATCCTATCATAAAATGGCGGAGGAACAGTGTAGTTAGATATAATTATACTTGATTTTGATGGAATGAATTTTATCCACAGACCATGGTACCATGTGTCGCTGGACATATCGCGAGCCATTATTTTCCATTGGGAAAATAGGTCTTTCGGCGGATGAAATAAAGGTCGTGTTCCGTATTTATCGGAAAACTCCTTTCGGTGTGCGTCCAATGATTCACGCGTGGGATACCTTTCCTTAAGCCAGTCGTCCCAGTATGGATAATACTCGATGTAATCGGGTTGGCCATACTTTTCTAGCCATTTGTAAAACAAGAATTCCCCGGCTCCAGCGTAGATTATTCCGATCTTGAAATAGTTGGACATTACATTTTGTGCTCTATCCTTCCAAACCCATGAGACCCCCTTGGGAAAACGAAATCTAATGTAGTTGGATTCCCCTCCCTCGCTGAATGCCTTCAGTCCGTCTTTTATTGCGATCTGGAGTTCTCCTTTTTGCCGATCGCTTATAATAAAATTACTCCGGATTGGGATTTTCCTTATTTCTTGCTCGAGGTTGGTCGAATCTGATAAATCTGAATAATTGGAATTTAACCATTCGTTCAGAACTGTTTCTCGTTCTTTAGTAAATTGCTTTTCGTATTTGAGTCGATTGATTCTCGAAAAAAAGGCGATTCCAATTATAAAGAGTGCGGAGAGGATGCAAACCATCACCATTGTTCGCTTCATGTTTAAATGATGCTTGGTTGTTAGATCAAAAATCTTGAGCAACACCGAGTTGGTGGCTGGTTTTACCAGTATCGGCCAAAAAATCTCCTACGGTTAAAGAAATCTCCTGTTTTGCTAAAGTCATGTTCTGTTGTTGTCGTCGGTGGGAATGTGCTATAATCAACTCGTGTTACGCCCATAGTTGAGCAGCACCTTAGGCTTTCCTTGTAGCATCTTTGGTCTCTAGTTGACCAAGCGTGGTCGCAATTCAAAATCTGGTCTCCCAAGTGAAACTCTTTTTCTCTCGAATCACCGCATCTGTAGGCTCTTCTTTCAGATATAGGACAATCGACTCCAGCTTGATTGGAAATCGTGGCGAAAATTAGCAGTCCCATGATTGCAGCAGTTTTTTTGATGGCGTTCATTTAGGGTAGTTGGTGGTAAACGGCGATTTTTATTAATAGAAAGAGTTGTGAAGGAGTTTAATAAATTAGTATATTTTGGTGGCAGATAAAAGTGATTTAATGATTTATATTAGATTTTATAGTTATCCAAAAAATTCGATTTTAAAACACAGTAATATAGTATTTTTACTTGTATATTGATTTAGCTCACCGGTGTTGGCTCATCATCAGTTATACCTTGCACTTTTAGCGAGCATGACTTTGTTTTCAAGGTTTTTTTATTAAAATTAGTTACATTATATTTCAATAATCAGTATAATTTTTATATTGTATGGCTCTAATTTTAACCCGATTTCCATATTGTGTTCTTTATTGTAAATAATAATCACACAAAAATTATGGTACGTTGAGCGAAGCGATGGCGGCGTTCAATGTCGGTCGGCGTTCAATGTCGGTTCAGCCCGCGCATGAAGACTTCCGCACTGGGATCAGGTTGAACCCGTTGAAGGAGGTCGCGGCGTTCGTCAGACACCCGGTCGACGGCGACAGGACTTTCCACCGGCTTCACGGAAATTCCCCCGCATTCCCGGTTTCTCGTCTTGGCTCCGGGGGTGGTGAGGGCATGATCGGGGGAGATTCCTCATGAGCCAAGAAACCAACACGGTCGCCTGGTGGCGGCTCCTGAACCGCTACCAGTGGTTCGTTCTCATCGTCGCTGCCGCGGGCTGGCTGCTCGACTGCATGGACCAGCAGCTCTTCAACCTGGCCCGCACGCCGGCCATGAAGGAACTGCTCAAGGACACCTTCGCGCCCGATGCAACACCCGGCCAGATCGCCGCCTCGGTCCAAGAACACGCAGGCTATTCGACGGCCATCTTCCTGCTCGGATGGGCCACCGGCGGGCTCATCTTCGGCGTGCTCGGCGACCGCATCGGCCGCGCCAAGACAATGCTCATCACCATCCTCATGTACTCAGGCTGCACCGGCCTGAGCGCGCTGTCGCAAGCCTTCTGGGACTTCGCCCTGTACCGCTTCATCACTGGCCTCGGCGTCGGCGGTGAATTCGCCGTGGGTGTGGCCCTGGTGGCCGAGGTGATGCCCGACAAGGCCCGTCCCTACGCGCTGAGCCTCCTGCAAGCCCTGTCCACCGTGGGCAACATCGGCGCGGCCGTCACCAGCATGAGCCTCGGGCATCTGGAGACCACGGGTGTGCTCGGATCGTTGGGCGGATGGGCCGCCTGGCGCTGGATGTTCATTGTCGGAGCCTTCCCCGCCCTGCTGGTGGTGGTCATCCGTCGCAACCTGAAGGAGCCAGAACGCTGGGTGCAAATGAAGGCATCAGGCATGGACATGAAGAAGCTCGGCGACTACGGCGAACTCTTCGGCAACCCGAACTGGCGGCGACCTGCCACGGTGGCCGGACTGCTGCTTCTGACTGGGATTCTGCTGGGCTTCCTGGGGCCCGCATCTTGGAGCAAGACCATGGTTCTGCCCGGGTTTTCACTCATCAAGACGGTGGTCTTGGGCTTCTCGCTGGCGGCGCTGGCGGCGGGCTTGTGGGTGGTGTACGGCGGCGGCGGCGACACCCGTTACCGCAGTCGGGCGGTCGTCGGACTGCTGCTGGCGCTGGCCGGTGTGATCGGTGTCTGGGGTATTGCCTTCTTCAGCTTCGAACTGGTGCGGCTGGTGCTGACCCAGAAGTTCCAGGCCGAGGGATTTAGCGGAGCCCAACTGGCCGGCAAGCTGACCTACTGGACCGGCATCACCTCCATGATCCAAAACCTCGGTGCCTTCTTCGGAGTGTACGGGTTCGGGTTGCTGTCGCAGCGGGTCGGACGCAAACCCGCGTTTGCGGTGTCATTCATCCTCGCCATGACTTCCGTGGCTTCCACGTTCTGGTTCCTCCGCGACTTCGGCGATCTGTGGCTGGTGCCGCTCATGGGCTTCGGCACCCTGTCGGTCTTCGGCGGATACGCGATCTACTTCCCGGAACTTTTCCCGACCCGCCTGCGCAGCACGGGCACGAGTTTCTGCTACAACGTCGGGCGCTTCGTGGCCGCCAGCGGGCCTGCCCTGCTCGGGCTGCTGACCGGGGTGGTCTACAAGGACACCGGCACCACCGACCCGGCCATGCCCTTGCGCTATGCCGGCGTGACCATGTGTTCGGTGTACCTCATCGGCCTCGTTGCACTCAAATTTGCCCCGGAGACCCGCGGTCAGCCGTTGCCCGAAGAGTCTACCTCCCATTGAACCAACGCTGGCAGCCTCCCGATCGACCACCGATCGCTGTCGCACTCCATCACCCCGTCCCCCACTCCTACCCATGTCTGAATGGCTCTTCGCCGCACTGCTCGGCGTCATTGAAGGTGTCACCGAGTTCCTGCCGGTGTCCTCCACCGGTCACTTGCTCATCGCCGAACGTCTGGCCGGCCGCCACTACTCGGATCTCTTCAACACCGTGATCCAGGTGGGCGCGGTGCTGGCGGTGGTGGCGGTCTTCGCCGATCGAGTGCGCATCCTGCTGACCCGCTGGAGTGAACCGGCCAATCAGGACTATCTCCTCAAGCTGGGCGCAGCGTTCGTGGTGACTGCCATCGGCGGGTTGGCCATGAAAAAAGCGGGATTGAAACTGCCCAAGACGCTGACACCGGTGGCCTGGGCAACCCTGGTGGGCGGCGTGCTCTTCGTCGGCCTCGAACGCTGGCTGCACGGACGGCGCACCTCCGACCGGATCACATGGGCCATCGCCTTGGCCGTGGCCGGTGGGCAACTCATTGCTGCGGCATTTCCCGGGGCCTCGCGCTCTGGAACCACCATCCTCATCGCTCTGGCGTTGGGCCTTTCGCGCAACATGGCGGCGGAATTCTCCTTCCTGCTGGGCATACCGACACTCATGGCGGCCGGCGCCAAGGAAACCCTGGACGCCCTTCGTCACAGTGAACCGCACGAACCGTGGGCCATGATCGCCCTAGCCGGAGTGGTGGCGGCCGTCACGGCCTTCGTGGTGGTGAAGTGGCTCTTGGGCTACGTGCGCTCCCACACCTTCAGCGTCTTCGGATGGTACCGAATCGTCGCAGGCGTGGGATTGTTGATTTTGGCCTATCGGGCTTGAAGAGAGAGGACCCGGGCCGATTGACAGACCGATTGACAGACTGGTTGAAAGCAATGAGCCCGAGGCCCCGACTTTGAACGTCGCGTCCTCAGACGTCATTCCGGACGGACGCGGACCCGGAAGAAGCGGGCATCGGACGGTGACTCAACCGTCCCGGTCCAAGCGGCCAGACCCGTCGCTGGATAGGTGAGTTCGCCTGCAGCGACAGCCCAGGTCGATAAGTCGGCACTACGCTCGACCGAGTAGATGCGATTCGGGCGGATGGGAAATTGGAGCGTGGGTAAGGCCGCCGTACCTCCCAACGTGAGCCGAAGCACCTCCACGGCCGAGGTGGGATCGGTTCCGGCCGTCCACTCGGCCAGGTTCGAGGAACCGTCCCCATCGGGATCGCCTGAGCCTGCCTGCTCGAGGTTCCCAAAGGCCAGACGTTCCCAGTCGTCGGGCAATCCATCGCCATCGGAATCGGTGTCGCCGAGAACCAGACCCTCCACTTCCAGCACAGGGCCGGGAAAGAGATTATCTTCGCGGGTGGACCATTGCGGGTAAGCTCCGGTGCCTCCCAATCCAGTGCCACCTGGCGTGACTTGCTTGGCCGGCGACAGCGAACTGACCATCAAGGACAACCGTCCCGACGCCAGCGAGCGTGCCACATAGCCGGCGATGAGCGGATCGGACAAATCGAGATCGAAGCGAAAGGTGCTGCCCAAAGGAACGCTCTCACCGGAATTCACGCCATCGGTCAGACCCACGGCCCAGGGCCGGGCCTCGAAGGGCGGCTGTGTCCAAGCGGCGTTGGCCTGCCCCACATGGTTGGCGATGTCGATGAGTTCGCCCTTCGGATTGAACACGGCCGCGAACGAGTTGCGGGTGCCGATGGAGATGGTGTTCGAGGTGAAGGCTCCGACGACACCGAAGGGGCTGTCCTCCGTGTAACCCACCGCATCGAATCCATTGCGGAAACCCACTCCGAAGATCTCCACCGGCCGGCCTGCATCCTGGTCGGGTTGATAGGAAGGGTCTTGGGGAGCGAGGTGGGTTTTGTAGCTGTCGAACGACGGGTCGTACAAAAACGTCACTCGCTCTCCGGTGGCATTGTTCACCAAGTCCCGCCCCACCGTGAGGTTCAGGCGAACACGCTTCAGGACGTATCGGCTCGGGACACCATTGGCGGGAATCACCGATGCGGTCTGCCAGCCCAAGAGGAATTCGGCATCGCGGGTGTCGAAGCGCGGATCGAACGAGGCGAAGGTGGGGGCCACCGGCCGGGAACCGCCGGTGCCAAATTCGAAGGGGTACATCCACTTGTCCATGGACGAGCCCAACTGGGCTTTGAACTCACCCGCGATCAGCGCGGCCGAGCAGAAACCCGCAACGCACACCGGGTAAATTCCCCCACCCCACCGACTCGATATTCCTGAGCGCATGACAAAAGAAACATCGGAGTCTGTCCACCGACCGCAAGTCTCCGATTGCGTGATGCGCGAGATGAACGCGGCTTCTGGCAAGGAATCCGGCCGAGACCGCCCGCCCCAGACCCTATGGTTCAACGGGGCCTGGGTTCGAAGCGCAAATAGGCGGCCTTGAGGTAGCGGGCTTCGTCGAAGGTGGCCGGGTGATCCGGGGCGTGCCCGGTGTAAACCTCGTCGCCAAAGGGACGGCCGCTGCGTCGGGCTGCCTCGGTGACGGCGGCGTAGAACTCCTCGGGCGTCACATGGGCGGAGCACGAAGCCGCCAGAAGCAAGCCGCCAGGACGAACTCGAGCGATGGAATGCAGGGCCAACCGATGGTAAGCCTCAATGGCCCCGACTCGCTCGGTCTCGCGCTTGGCCAGCGACGGCGGATCGCAAATGACGATGTCGAATTGCTCCGTGCTGCGTTCCAACCAGGCGAAGGCATCGGCCTGAACCGATTCATGACGGGCGGCGGCAATGCGGGTATCGGCCGCGTTGAGTTCGAAATTGCGACGGGCCGACTCGAGGGCGTGCGGGGAAATGTCGAGGTCGGTCACACTGCGGGCGCCGCCGCGGGCTGCGTGGAGTGAAAATCCGCCGCTGAAGCTGAAGGCATTGAGCACGTCCATGCCGGCCGAGCACTGACCGATCCGGCGGCGGTTGTCCCGCTGATCGAGAAAGAAGCCAGTCTTCTGCCCCTTCACCACGTCGGACCAAAACCGAATGCCGTCCTCCAAGAAGACCACCGAACCCGAGGTGTCGTCGCCCCAGAGGTTTTGCCCATCCTGATAACCGGCCTGCTCGAAGCTCGTGGTGGCGTTGCGGCTCAACCGCAGGACAATGCGTTCGGGCTTAAGGAATTCGCGCAGCCAACGGGTCAGGTCTGCGATGCGCGGCAACCAGACGGCCGAATACAGCTTGAGGACCAAGGTGCTGGCGTACTGATCCACCACCATGGCGGGCCAGCCATCCGATTCGCCATTGATCCAACGCAGGCCATTGGTTTGTTCAGTCAAGACGCCTTCACGCCGGGCCAGTGACGCGGCCATCCGATCACGCCACCAGGCGTCATCCACCATCACGGGTTTGCCGGAGTGCAGGGCACGGAAACGGATCGGTGAATCCGGATCGTAGAGTCCCAACGCCAGGAACCGGTCCTTGCGGTCGTACACGACGGCGATCTCACCGGAATCTCCTTCCCGGTTTTTTTCGCGGATGCGTTCGGCGTACACCCATGGGTGACCGGTGCGGACCGCGTATTCGGCGGCCGGGGTGAGTCGCAGGCGCAGACGGGGCTTTGCTGGCCCAACCGAAATCGTCGGTGATGCGCTCATGCCTGAAGCGAGGCAAGCACCTCGGGGTCACGGACATCGACCCAACGGCCGGCTATTTGCAGCCCAGCCAGCACCTTGCTCTCGGCGATCATGGCCGACAACGCGTCGGTCAACTCGTATTCGCCGCGCGGCGACTTCTCCAACCGGGCCGTGTAGTCAAAGACCGACGGCCTGAAGAGGTAGATGCCGGCGTTGTACCAGACGGGCTTGCCCGGGCGGATCCAACCTTCAGCGCGGAGGGTCTCCAACTGGGCGGCGCTGGGCTTCTCGACCAAACGGGTCAGGCAAAATTGCGCATCATCAAAGAAGAACAGGCCTCCCTTGGTGACGTCCTCGCCAGCGGTCACCGTGAGCACGCCGTCGAATCGACCGGCTTGCCAACGTTCGATCATGTGCCGGTAAGTCTCGGGCTTCACCAGAATGTCGCCGTAGGTGAGCACGAAGTCGTCCTGCCCGACGAACTCCTTGGCCAGTTCCGGGGCCTTGCCGGTGCCGTCTTGAACCACCTGACGGGAATAACTCATCTGAACCCCGAATCGGGATCCGTCTCCGAAGTGCGACTCAATCACGTCGGCACGCCAACCGGTGATCAGGTGGAACTGGCGGATTCCCACTTCTTTCAACCCTTCGACAATGTGCTCCAAAATGGGACGCCCCTGCACCGAGAGCATCGGTTTGGGGATCTCCTGGGTGAGGTCGCCCATGCGGGTGCCCTTTCCGGCGGCGAGGATGACAGCCTTGGTCATGATGCCTGACAGTGTGAACGAATTCCCAACGGGAAGGAAGCCTCAGCCGGATTCGATCCTGACAAGACGAAGGGCTCCGGGAGTTGAAAACCCCTCGGAGCCCTGTCGTGAAACGAGTGAAACGGCGACGAATCAGGCCAGTTTGACGGCCTTCTTGAGCTGAGCGCTCTTCACGGCCGCATCGACGATCTCCTGACCGATCCGGCTGATGGCCAAACTCACCGGCCCTTCCAGCGGCACATTCTTGTCGAGGCAATGCAGCAAGTATTGAACAGGATTCTGGTTGGGATCCTTGGTTGCCGGTGCGGCGACCACATGCGGCACGGGTTGCTTGCGGGTCTGGACGGTGACGTAGTCGTCGTAATCGTAGCTGCTCACCGAGCCCTCGGTGCCCAGGATCACAAATCCACACTTGGGCTGCGGCTGGATGATCCAGGGGTCGGTGAAGGTACCCCAACGGGTCTCGAACTTGGACAAGCCATGCGCGTAGCGAGCCACCACGATGCTGTGCTCATCGACCTCCAGACCGGCGGGTTCATCGACAACGGCTGTGACCTCGATGGGCCGACGCCCGCCCTGATACCAGGTGCCCAGGGTGGTGCCGTAACCCAAGTAATCGAGCAGGGATCCACCGCCGTGCGCCTTCTTGTAGAACCAGGAGTTCGGCTTCTCCTTGGCGACCTGTGCGGGCGTCTTCTCATCCTTGTCGGCGCCATGGAACAAAGGACCTCGATTACCACCGATGTGCCACACGTTGAGCACTTCGCCGATCTTGCCGCTCGAAACCAGCTCGTAGGCCTTGCGATGCGAGGCGACCCATTGGAGCGGCCAGTTGATCATCAGGCGCTGATCCTTGCCCATGCACTTGACCATGGCATCGGCTTCCTTCAGCGAGGCGGCGAAGGGTTTCTCAACCATGAGGTGCGCCCCGTACGGAGCCACCTTCTTGACCCACTCTCCATGCTTCGAGGCCGCCGGGCAAAGCAGCACGACATCCGGCTTGGTCTTCTCGAGGCATTCCTTGTAGTCGGTGAATGCCCTATCCCGGGCGACCAGTCCCTTGCGGACCGCTTCCTCCATTCGGGCCGGCTGTTCATCGCTGATGCCGACGATCTCGGCATTCGGATGCTCGTGGGCGTACCGAAGCAAATCGCCCATGTGGAAGTGATCGAAGTTGATGCCAGCAATTTTCCAGGATCGTTTTTTCATTGGAGAAGTGAGGAGAAATCTGGTGCCAAAGACGCC
>Ga0247843_1005580_pt1 | contig 17355 bp, 13 predicted proteins | sample LaCruzMarch2017__FD_192420 | JGI IMG/M metagenome (GOLD analysis project Ga0247843, IMG submission 192420) | Freshwater microbial communities from meromictic Lake La Cruz, Castile-La Mancha, Spain - LaCruzMarch2017_8m | ecosystem: Environmental > Aquatic > Freshwater > Lake | place: Spain... | reverse complement strand
ATCCCCTCAGCTCTGTCCATAAGCTCCACCAATCCTTCTTTGATTGCTGAAGCTTACAGGGTTAGGGGGGTGACATTATCGCTGGAGAATTAAAGGGAGACAAAATCGCTGGAGAATCACAAAAACTCATAAATTGTTCCGATTTTACCGATCTACAGAGGGGGAGGATCCTCTGGACTCGGAACCAATCAATATCATCCTGCTTGAACCTGTGATCGACAGCATGGGCGCTGTCGCGCGCGTTTTGGGAAAGCTGAAGCAGTGTGAAGTGATGACCGTTCCCACCGCCGAAGAGGCTCTTCAGGTGGCGCAGCAGTTCCAGCCATGCATGCTCCTCGTTTCCCTTCGCGGGTCGCTGGATGGCGAAGAGCAACTTGGATTGCTGAAAAAGCTCGAGAAGCCGATTCGTGCGGGAGAGATCAAGGCTCTCGTGGTTTCCAGTGTCAAACGGCACCCGCTTGCCAGAGCGATCGCGGAGATCGGCATCACCGACTACGCGGAAGAGCCGATTCCGGTGAAGACGCTTCTTTTCAAGACGAACTTGATTCTCAAGGCCATCACCGCTCTCCGGAAGAAAAAGGAAACTCCACAAGAGGAGGCGCGTGTCTTTAAATCGACCGGGGAAGCAGATGCCGCAGCCGCTTTAGTTCAGGGCAAAGAGCTGGATCCAAAATACAAACCCGCACTTCAGCTCGGCGAAGATACTTTTGTTTTCAAAGGAGCGAAACCCAGAAAGATAGGCCAGAGCTATCTTCTGCAGGCTGAGGGGCCCTTGCCTACCACGGGCAAATGGGAGCTTGAGCCTGGCGAAGCCGAAGTGAAGCAGTGGCGCTGGGTGCCGAGAGCCGATCTCGACGATTCACAGGCTGCGGGCGATGGTTGGGTTCATGAAGGGGAGTTGCCAGAGTTTGATGAACGTCAGGGCAAGTGGCAGCTGAAAAGTATCAAGCCTCGCCTGGCTCTGCGCAAAGGGGGCAAGTTTATAGCCGCTAAGGTGGAAACCGATGCGGAGGGAAATGTCGAGATCGCGGAAGATTCTCGAGCCGCCATCGACAACCTGATGCTCAATAAGACTCTCGCTGTACAAGCAAGGGAGAACCTGATCAACGAGGCTATCGCGAATCAGGAAATCGAGAAGAAAAAAGTCGCGGAACTTTCCGAAGTATCAACGGAGAAAGACCTGACGCCACTTCAACAGAAGCGCACCAGCGACGCTGAAGAAAAGGCAAAGCTTCGCCGGGCTGAACGCGAAATGCGCGAGAAAGCAGAGCGCGAGGAGCGAGAACAGGAAGAGCGCGAAGCGGAGCGAAAACGGAGAGAGAAGAGGGAGGCGAGGGAGCGTTCGGAAGACCTTAGCCAGGTTTCTCGTAAGGCAGCCGAGCGCATTCTACGAGATAAGAAGCGCGCGGAGAGAAGCGCAGGCGAAGTTGGCAGCGACGAAACTGGAGCTGCTGCACGTGATCTGAATGATCTGAATCAAGAAGAAGTGAATGCGAGAGAAGAGCGAGAGAAATTTTCCCGCGAAGAAAGTGATCTGAAAGCCCGCGAGTTGGCGGTTGAACCCGAGACGGGAGAGAGGCCGGAAGGAGAGAAAGCGGCCATTGGCGAAAAGAAGCCCAAAGCAGAAAAGGGTGCTGCGCGCAGCACGGAAGAGCGTGATGCCAGCGAACAGCAGTCGGCAGAACGCGTGGAAGCGGAGGATGGACATAGCGGCCGAGACAAAAAAACGCGCGAGGCTGAGGCATCGACCGAACGCACCCGAAGCGCAAGCGCCAAAGCAGAACGGCGGGCCAGGGAAAGGATTTCGCAGCTTAAGCAACAGAACGAGGAAGAAGGCATCCACGAGAGCGAATCTGAAATCAGCCCAGAAGAGGAAGAGGCATTGCGGCACGGGCTCGAAAAATCCGGCGAACGTGAGGTGGCTCCCGGTGTTTTAAGGCTTCGAGCGAGGATGGAAAAACGCAAAGAGCGAAATAGGCAGATTCGGGAAATTGAGGACAGTCTGAAGGGCGAGGGGCTGCCGCTCGAGGCGCTGTTTCCAGAAGAAGAGCACGAAGAGGCCCCATCCGACTCGCCAGCCAATCTTGAAGAAAAGGAACGGAAGTTCCGCGCGATCGAATCGATCGACGAAGAGAGCGCGGAAGGTTTTTTTGGGAGCAAAAAGAAGAAGGACGAAGAAAAAGCCAAACCAGAGTCGTCTTCCCTCTTCGGGGAAGTATTCTATTTAGACCGCGCAGAAGTATTGCCGGAAGACGGAAGCTGGGAGAAGGAGGGGAAGGCACGCACCTACTTGCCAAATTCTGTTTTCGTAGATGGCTTTAAGAATGCGTCAGAGCTCTTGCCCCTCTGGGTGTTTGAGGGCCGCTATGAGCCGGAGCTGCTGGAAGTCGAAGCCAAGTGGAAATTTGTTGGCCTAGCTCCCCGACTGGTGAGCGAGCTAAAGGATCTTCCTAAGTCGCTAAAAGAGCTCTTGCTGAACCTGCGCAAACAGGCACAGCTTTCGCGCGGAGAGATCCCCAGCGAAAGTCCACTGGAAGAAGAGAGCAGCGAAGAGCGGTCGAATGTGGAGCGGCAGTCTGATTCAGCTGACAAAAATAAACAGTCGGAGGTTGCCCCTTTCCTGGATATCGATGCCTTAGAGCGGGCCGCGAAGCGCCTTGCTGAGAAAAACAAAAGTGTTGCTAAGCCGGAAATCGCAGAACAGGTTTCCCAAGACGAAGAGGAGAAACGTCTTGAACGCGAGCACGGGCTGGAGGCAGAAGTCGAGGCGACGGCGCAAAGGGAGAAAAAAGAAGAAGCCGAAAATCGAAGAAGCGATGCTGAATCGGAAAGCGGCGAATCAGAGCGAAAAGATGATTCCGAAGTCACTGAAAAAACGCCAAGCGGGCTTTCTGCATTTGAGCTTTTGGTGCTGGTGGCGATCAGCGACTCCAAGCGCACAAATGCTGCGCCGGGGGCGGCTATCAACGTTTCTCTTCGACTGCTTGAAAACGCCTGGCCTGGTTTCCGTTGCGGCTGGCGCGAGGAACCCGAAATCGGGCCACGGGTATTGGTGGGAGAGCTGCGACTTGCGCTTCCCGTTGGCCGAACGGAGCTTACTTCCAGAGAGCAGGAAGTGGCCCAGAAATTCGTGGAAGCACTAGCCGAACTTGAGCCCGCATCTGCGGAAAGCCAGTCGGCTTAGGGCGTGAGCACTTTCAGGAATGTTTTATCGAATGCGTCCATCACGGCGAACGAGAATTCATTGTAGACGTTTTTGCGCATGCGCTCGACTACATTGATCGTAGGATCTTTGGCAGCTTCCTTGACGATTTGCAGGAATGTATCGGTGATTCCGATAACCTCGGAAACCTGGGTAATACCGCCTGCGCCGCGCGCGTAGGGAAAGCCCTGCCCGGTGCGTCGTTCGTGATGCTCAAGAATCGTAGAGGGCACGATCGGGCTGATCATTCGGATCGAGCGCGACATTTCGTAACCCACGATAGGATGCGTGATGAAGAGCTTGAGCTCGTCTTCTTTCAGCTTCTTTTCATCTTCTTCCGCGAAGTGGGGGGGCATGTTCACGAGACCTATATCATGCAGGAAAGAGGCGAGCGCGAGCGTGTTGAGTACTTTCTCGTCCTTGAAGTTCAAGGCTTCCAGCATAAGCCCTGAAAGCATCGCGATCCCCGTGCCGTGCTCGCAGAGCGCTACATTGGATAGAAATTTGCGTAACATAGGACTTTTTTCCGGCTTGAGCGCCTTCACCAGCTTTTCGGAATGTGTCACGAACTGCTTGGCTGTCATGAGCGTCATCTCATTGAAGCCTCGGGCCTTGAGGAAATCGGTCGTTTCCTTCCCGTAGTTCATCACTTGAGCCACTTTTATATCCATCGGCACGGCCTGCTTGTGCAGAAGGATGCCAGTCATGCTGTCGCAGTACTGCAGGAAAACTTCCTGCGCCTCTGCTTTGATATAGAAATTTAGTACGCCCTTGGCGATATAATCGAGCACGCGCTTGGCGTCGAAATCGTCACCAGCTTTCAGGATCTTCACATAGCGGCCCGAGCTGAGACGCACGAACACGTCGAAGAATGACTTTGAGCCGCAAAGAAAATCTTTGGCCAGGATCGGGTGCATGGAATTGTCTTCGGCTTCCACAGGAGAGTCCACGGCCACGGTATCGCTCTTGGCGATCTCCAAGGCGCGCTCCATCTCGAAATAGGAATAGGGGAAGATCTTAGAGATTACGTCCTGCCGGTCGAGTGGTTTGCGCAACACGCCAGCGACATGCATCCCTTTCAGTACGTCGGGCTCCGGATCTTTTTCCTGTTCGCCCAGCATCACATAAACGGGCGTAGCCGGCCGATGCGCCTTGGCGAATTTTATGAGCGGAAGCCCACAGGGCGGGCAGCTGGTGGAGTCGATTACAATACCGGAAATGAAGTTTTTACGATCTGCGATGAAAAGCTGGGCCTCGGTGCGTTTCACAAAGGTGGCAAAACGAAACAACTCTTTGTCGGTTGGGTCTTTGAATAAATCGAGAGAGGTGTTGTCTTGGTCAAGCACAACAACGATAGGCTTTTCCATTTGCGTTCCTTTCCTCTCAGTGGTTCAGCAGAGCATTTTTTAGCTTTTCCGGGAAGTACTTTTCGAGACGGGAGAGCGCATCCTTTGGAGACAGGCCGTCTGCGCCATTCTCGCCTTCACAAAGATGAACGAGCTCATTCGCAAGAAACAAGTAGCGGGAGCCCTCGTGAAGTTCGCCAGCTTTGAGGCCACCGGGAAAGCCGGTACCGTCAGGGCTTTCGTGATGCTCCGCGACCATTCGGGTCACGTCTTTCGGAATTTCGTCGATCGAGGTTTCGAGGAGGTGAACGCTCTCACTCACATGGGCTTCGAATTCAGCCTGCTCGTTGGTGGAGCGATCCTGGCGATTTTTAGCCAGCACAGATTGTCTCACTTTTACCAGGCCGATGTCGTGGAATGTAGCGGCGCAAAGGAGGCGGGCAATCCATCCAGGATCGCTATGGCCCGCGGCAGCGGCGAGCGCGGTTGCAGCGCTGCCGACAAAAACGCTATGTTCTTGCGCGCCCTGTTGCGCGCGTAGCAGTCGCACAGCCTCGAACAGCGGGCTATCCTCAGCGGCGGCAGCAATGAGCTCATCTGCATAGGCCCGCATTTCTTCCGCCTGAGGCTCTTCGAGGAGCTCACGAGCTAGCTCCGAGAGCTCCTCAAGCGCTTCCGCCGCAAGCGGCTTTTCCTGCTTCAGGAGCTTTCCCGTGCGCTCGCGAATCTGCGCGGACTTTCCAAGCACAGGTGGCACGGAGTTCTTTGGAGAGCGGGTTTTGGCGACTACTTCCAGGAAGGCCTTCACCTCGGTGGCGTGGCTTTCGGGTACCCAGAGTTGCTCATGGTGTTCGCGCTGGAGGCGCTCATAAGTTTCGGGCCCAAGGGAGTCTCCCTCTTTGCGAACCTCCACCATTCGATCATTGAGCGGTAAATACACAAAAAGCGGAAACGGGGAGGGGAGCTCGGGATGAAGTTCCGAAAGGGCAACCGGGAACATTTTGTTCTTGTCGGCTTTCACCGGGGCCATCCCTTCTGTCGCTACTTCATTCGCTTTAGGCTGAAGGCGAGCAGGAAGCTGCCCTGCTTGGTTTCGCAGTGGAAGCGCATATAGCTGTTGAACTGCCCAAGGGGCAAAGAGATTTCCTTGCCGCAAATCGTGGAGGGGATCGCGGGTTGAAAGTCGAAGCCGGCTTCGTTGATTTTCACGCGCGCGGAAGCGTAGATGATGTTCAGAAGCTCGCTGCAGGCATCGGCGTTCTGATCGGAGATCTCCGCGTGCTTTTCTCCGAGCATGCTTTCGAGCACGTTGAGAAATGTGGCTTTAGGAAAGCCAAGCGCCAGTGAACCTTGAAAGCCCGTTGCCTTCACGCCCATGAGGCTCACAACATCGAGCAAAGAAACGGCCTGGCCCGTTTCCTGTGCGCTCGTGGTATTCACCGTAACGGTTGTTTCTATATTGAGCTGTACCTGAAAAGCATCGGTGATGGCCTGGCGGAGAAAATTCGGTATCGCCGCTTCATTTTTTTCAGACATGGATTAGCCTGCGACTTTCTTATGAGTTTGCTCGAGCTTCTGTTTTAAGGTGTCGGCGGTGAAGGGTTTGATAATGTAGTTCGTTACCCCAGCGAGAAGCGCTTCTTTTACCTGCGTGGCCTCCGCTTCAGCAGTGAGCATGATAAAAGGAACTTTCGCGTAAACGGCATTCGCGCGCACTTTCTTCACCAGATCGAGCCCGGAGCAGTTTGGCATGTTCCAGTCAGAGATCACCAGCTGAATGGGCGGCTGCGTGGCTTCCAGGATGGCCCAGCCTAGGTTCCCGTCGGCTGCCTCCTGGATATCGGTGAAGCCGAGTTCTTTGAGGTTTTTTATCACGATTTTTCGCATTGTCATCATATCGTCGAGCACAAGAATTCTGCTTTTGAGGTCGAACATCTTTGGATTCCTTTCGCTTTGGTTTAGAAGGTAAAAACGGCTGCGAAGTTAAAGCGCGAATCGTTCCAGGAAGCCTTGCTAACATTCACGAAACGATAGTCGACAAACTCGGAACGAAGTTCGAGTTCGGGGGCCAGGCGGTAGTGCACGGAAACCCCCTTTGCTTTTCCACTCTCAAGGCTGGCGTTGCTGGGGTCGTGGCGAATCTCTTCGTAGCGCACGCCGAGTAGGAGTGGCTCGAGCACCCGATAGGTTGCCAGTGCCAGATACCCTACCCCCGACTTCTCCTGGTCATTGTTGTTTGTCGAAGAAAGCGTGTTCTTGTTCGCGTCACTCACCTGTGAAAACTCCAGATCAAGTGTGAACGCGCCAAGAGTGGTTCCGAGGGTTGCGTCGAGAAGGCTCCGGCTGCCCATGCCGGACGCATTGGCCTTGCGAATCGGCCGGCTCATGTAGCCTACCTGGCTTCGTATATACTCATTTGAGTAGCCGAGCGCGACCCCCAGCTCGGTTTTGTCATCACCGGCGGTAGAGCTTCCGTACGATCCCTTGTTATTGGGATTCGCCGCAAATGCTTTCGCATAGGCGCCAGAGGTCGAATACTCCAGCATCGCGCCCGCGTGGGTAACAGGAAGTGTGAGGTCATACACGAGGCCGGTCTTTCCGAACACCCGATCTTTGGAATCGTTCAACTCTACGCCATAAATCGTGTCGAACTGGCCAAAGTTTACGATGAAGGCGGGCGTCACTCGGTATTTCAGGTAAGCCTGCGATTTGTCGAAACCGATGGCGAAATTCCCATTCGAAGACTGATTCGGCACAGTAGCGGAGGAGTTGATGTCAGAATCTTTGCTACGTCGAAAAGCGATGTCAAGAACTGCGGAAACGCGGTCTCTATCGTAGTTTGCGTAAAAGGCGGCATCTTCCAGGCCGAACCCAGATTCCGCGTTTGCGTTGGGAACGGTTGCGTTGTTATGAACACTCAGCCGGGTAAAGCGCAGGTCAAAAAATGCACCGAATTTGAAGGGAGAAGCGGGGGCCGCGGTTTCAGCCACAGCGGGAGCCGTCGCTGCAGCCACGGGGGCCGCTTTTGGTTCTTCGATTCGGGGCGGCATTTAGCGTAGCAGTCGGCGCATTCGCCGTTTGAACAACCACGGGAGCGTTCCGGGAGGATTTGGCTCTTTTCTCTTTTTTGCTCTTTTTAGGAGAAACTATTTCGGAGTTGGCTTCTCCGGGGGCTGCTTTTTTTTCTTTAAGGTAGGAACCAAAGCCTCCCTCTTCTTCTGCGAGCGAAGGCGGGCAAAAGGCCAGAGCGAGTGAGAAGCCAAAAAGAGCGTAGCGAGTGAGAGTCATTGTCATCAACCTTCCGTGTTTGATGATTTTGTTGCCGGCTTTTTGGCCGGTAATTACCTGGTTCGAGAGACTAAATCGAGTCAAGAAACCTTAACAGTCGCCCAAAGAATTTGGGCGATTTTCCCATCAATACCAGTGCGATAAAAGACACGTTAAGTGTCCGTTATCAATGGATACAACGATTGCTAGGGCATTCCGGTTTTCTTCTCTGGTTAGAGTAGCGAATCTCTGCCACTTCCTCAAAAGAAATCCTCAAGAATTGGGCTCTGTTTCCGATCCATATTCTGAGTAATTTCAACCAAAGGAATCTATGCCGACGAAGCAGGCTGGGGCAGCGAGCGCAAACTTATGGGTACCGTGTGGTGCCTCCAATGGGCTCGCAAAAAATGCGGGACTGCAGAATGGATGATTTCGAGAAAGAGCTCAGAGCCGGATTCCTTGAAGAGGCCGCCCAGCTCCTCAGCGATGCGGAGCAAAGTTTCCTGAGCCTGGAAGCCAATCCAGGCGATGCTACCATTCTCGACAAAATTTTTCGTCTGGCCCATAACTTTAAGGGCAGTGCGAAAGCGGTAGGTTTTGAGCAGCTGGGCGCATTCGCGCATGTATTCGAATCCTTCCTTTTGAAAGTGAAGAACGGCGATGTGGAAAGATCCACCGCAGTAATCAGCCTTCTACTTCGCACAAACGACTTTCTCACTGCCTCCGTTACGGCTCTTCAGGGCGACATGGCGGCAGTTCTGCAAGATTCAGAACTCAGAACAGAACTTGAAGCGGGAATTCGTGGAGAATTTGGGGCCACCGCCGAGCCAGTAAAGGGCTTAGGTGAGGCGGTGGCTTCCTTTAATTCAGAAAATACTGACGTGCCTGCGACATCAGGAGCGGACGAAGAAGCGCCAACCGCAGAAGATGCCGTGGCCTTGATGGCTTTGGAAACAGACCGCCGCATTCAGAAGGAGCTCGATGCGATCGAAGCTTCGGCTTCGGAAGCCGTGCCCGTAACTGCGGCACCGGCCGCTTTTGGCGGGCCAGCCAAAGCGGTAGCGGAAGAATCTATCCGTGTAAGCACTCATCGTCTGGAGCGATTGATCAATATCGTGGGCGAGATGGTGATTTTGCAGACGGTTCTCCGCGAGCAGGTATATTCTACCGATCCGACCTTGCTTCGCCGAACGGCTCATCAGCTCGGAAAAGTGACCAAGGAGGTGCAGGACATTTCCATGAGCCTGCGCATGGTGCCTGTGAAGCAAACTTTCCAGAAAATGCAGCGAATCGTGCGCGATACTGCGAACGTTTTGGGTAAAAAAGTTCACCTTCACCTGCAAGGGGAAGAAACCGAACTCGACAAAACCGTGCTGGAAAGCATCAGCGATCCGCTGGTTCATTTGATCCGCAATGCTGTAGATCATGGAATAGAGAACTCCGAGCGCCGCGCCAGTCACGGAAAGCCCGTTGAGGGCAACGTTCACTTGAGCGCTTTTCATGAATCCGGAAAACTCGTGATCGAGATCCGTGACGATGGGGGCGGAATCGACGGCGCCATGCTACTTCGCAAGGCGAAGGAAAAAGGGGTTTTGCCAGCTTCCGCCAGTCTCAGCGAGAAAGAGTCGGTCAACCTGATTTTCCATCCAGGCTTCTCTACCAAGCAGGAAGTTTCTGAAGTTTCGGGGCGAGGCGTCGGCATGGATGTAGTGCGCACGAATATTGAAATGCTCCAAGGCGAGATTCAGATCCAAACTGAAGTAGGAAAGGGTTCGACCTTTCGCGTGATCCTGCCACTAACGCTCGCCATCATCGATGGCATGGTGGTTCGCTGCGGCGAGGAGCGTTTTGTGATTCCGCTCGCGCAGGTTCATGAGTCGATGAGGCCCGCTGTGGGTGACGTGCATTTCAACGTGGGGCTAGGGGAAGTGCTTCTCCTTCGGGGAGAGTGCCTGCCTCTGGTTCGCCTGGGCACCGTTCTCGGCCGCAAACCCCAGCGAGAAGTTACTGACTCCATTGCCATCGTGATCCGCAGTACCGGAAAGCCCTATGCGTTACTGGTAGACGATATCGTGGGTCAGTATCAGATTGTGATCAAAAAACTCGGAGCAGAGCTTGCCCGACTGAAGATCTTCAGCGGAAGTGCCGTGTTGGGCGATGGCCGACCAGCCTTCATTCTTGATCCGCCAGAGCTCGCTAAGATAAGCGTGCCTACTGCGCCTCCAGTTCGTAACAAAATAATTGCCGAAAGGATGGCATCATGAACAAGGGTGCAGCAGGCGCCGTAAGCGGCGCATCGGAAAGATACCTGAGATTTTCATTGGGAGAGGAAGAGTTCGCGATTCCACTTTTGCGCGTGCGCGAGGTGATCGCCGTTCCCGACGTTACGCCAATCCCGCAGTCCCCGAACTACTTTCTGGGCGTGATCAATCTGCGCGGTCAGGTGATCACCGTTGTGGATCTTCGCACCAAGCTCGGTATCAAGCCGCTGAATAGCTCAGAAATGGCTGTGGTGATCTGTGATCTGGGTTCGATTTCGCTCGGAGTGGTGGTGGATTCCATTAACTCTGTAGTGACTCCTCGCGCCGAAGACATTTCGGAGCGGCCCGAGCTCAAGAATCAGAAGGCGAGCGAGTACATCACCTCGGTGTATCGCCACGAGAAGGGGATGGTGCTCCTACTTGACATCACCAGGCTATTTAGTTTCGAAGATCAAAATACGGCCGGACGGGCCAATCAAACCGGCAAAGCCGCTTAGTTCCAGGAGAGAACATGTTCAATTTTAAATCTAGATCCCTGCAGGCAAAGATCATGGCCATGAATGGCGCAATAGTGCTGACGATTGGCGCCTGTATTTTCTACGAGGTGTGGGAAACGGTTAGAGAGATGGAGAAAAATTCCTTTGACACCCTGGAAACCCTCGCCAAAACGGGCAACGAGGCGATCCAGGCCCAGTTTTCTGAGCGTTACGGCGACGTGCAGGCTTTTGCGATGAATCCGCAGGTTTCTGCGCGAACCAAGCAGGAAATCGTGGAAGCGCTGGATGCCTATACCGCGCTCTACGGAATTTACGACCTGATCATCGTGGCCGACCTGAACGGCAAGATCGTGGGAGTGAATGGGAAAGACCCTGCGGGCAAGGAAATCAAGAGCGGGCCGCTATACGGTCGTTCCGTGGCCGACACCGAGTGGTTCAAAAATACGGTGGCTGGTCGCTATACCGAGGAGAAAGAAAAGGGCTTCGTTAACACCTATTTTGAAGACGTGGGTGTGGATCCATACGTGACGGAAGTCTATGGCGAGAAGAGGATCGGCACCAGCTTTTCTGCTCTGATCAAAGACAAGGCCGGCAAACCAATTGGTGTGGTTACTAACCGCGCGGGTTCCCGCTGGTTTGAATCTGAGCTTGCCACGATCGTGGATTCCGCGGCATCTCAGGACATACCTCATTCGTCGGTTACCTTGCTGAACAGCAAAGGCGTGGTGATCGGAGAAGTAGCCCGCGATGAAAAAGGCGCGAACCAGGTTTTGCGAGACTTTGGTGTGCTTGGCGCTTTGAATCTGGCCGAAAATGGTGAACATCTTGCCGAAACAGTAACTAAGAACAGGAAATCCGGCAGCGGCTTCTCAATGAGCACTCGCAATAAACTTGAAATGGTCGGTGGGTATTCGCCCGTTGCCGGTAAGAAGTGGGTAGACTCCATCGGCTGGAGCGTGATGGTGCGTGACGATAAAGCCGAAGTGACCGCCGAATCTCGCGCCATGTTCATGAAGATCATGTCGATTCTAGGCGTGCTTTTTCTGGTGGCTCTTGCAGTTGCTTACTACTTCTCGCGTTCGCTGGCTCGCCAGCTTGGCGACATGGCGAAAGGGCTCACTGAAGGATCCCAGGAGGTGAACTCCGTTTCCCAGCAGCTGGCCACCGCCAGCACCCAGCTTTCTTCGAGCGCTACCGAACAGGCAGCAGCCTTACAGGAAACAGTGGCAAGTATTGATGAAGTGAGCGCGATGGTGGCCAAGAATGCCGACAATGCGAAACGCTCGCAGGAAATTTCTACTGGCAGCTCTGAATCAGCGCAGAAAGGTAAGGCCGCTGTTACCGAGATGATCCAGTCGATCGATGAGATCAACGAGAGCAATCAGGAAATCGTGAAGCAAGTGGAAGAGGGCAATCGCCAGATTTCCGAGATTGTAAAAGTGATCACCGAGATCGGAAACAAAACCAAGGTAATCAACGACATCGTGTTCCAGACCAAGCTGCTCTCGTTCAACGCATCTGTGGAAGCGGCGCGGGCTGGTGAGCATGGCAAAGGTTTCGCGGTTGTAGCCGAAGAAGTCGGAAATCTTGCCCAAATGAGCGGCAATGCGGCGAAAGAAATTTCGCAGATGCTGGAGTCGAGCATCGGCAAGGTGGATCAGATCGTGGGTGAAACGAAGGCCCGCGTGGAAAAGCTAACCATCCTCAGTAAAGAGAAGGTGCAGGCTGGAACTGTTACGGCCCGTCGTTGTGGCGAAGTGCTGGACGAGATCGTGCGCAGCGTGGGTGAGGTGAATGTGATGGTCGCTGAGATCGCCACCGCTTCGAAAGAGCAGGCCCAGGGCGTAAGTGAAATCAACAAAGCCATGAACCAGATGGATCAGGTCACCCAGGCGAACGCGGCTTCTTCACAGGATGCGGCGGCCAGCGCTGAGCGCCTGCGAGGCCAGAGCACGATGCTGAGCCAGATCATCTTTCAATTGCATAGCGCAGTGGAGGGAGGGGAAGGGAATCATGCCTCTCAGGCCTACGTGCCCGCGGCTTCAAGTTTTTCCAGAGAGCCAAGCAATGTGGTGCCATTCCAGAAGAAGACTTCCGCGCCACCCGCACCGAGAGTGAATCAGCGCGCCGTGGGCAGCGATCTCCCGCCCAGCCGCGACGATTCGCGATTCGAAGAAGTTTAGTTTAGTAGATTAAAAGAAGCAGCGGGAGTTCCATTGTCGTCATCCAACGCTAAGTTGCCGGTAACTCCTTCCCTGGTGGAAGAGGTTTCCCTCCTCATCCACCAGCGCACGGGTATCCAGCTCGGGGCGAAACAGGTGGCGATGGTGGAGAGCCGCCTCAAGCGCCGCTACTATGAACTCGGTTTAAATGGGCTGGAGGAGTACCGCTCCCATTTTAAGGCTCATCGGGAGAGCGAGATCGAGGCGCTGGTTTCGCTTCTCACCACCCACCATACTTTCTTCTTCCGGGAGTTCGTGCAGTTCGAGTTTTTGGAAGAGCAACTGCCACGGCTGATTGAAAATGTGCGCGCGCGTGGTTCAAAAACTTTGGAAGTTTACTCGGCCGCGTGCAGCCGCGGGCAGGAAGTCTATTCTCTTGCCATGCACCTGAAGAAACATCTTCGAGAGCTTGCGCCTGACATCAGCTTTCGTATATTTGGTTCCGATGTAGACCCGCAAAGCGTCGAAATCGGAAAAAACGGCGTGTACCGCCGCGAAGAAATTAAAAGTGTGCCCATTTCCTACTTATCTAATCACTGGGCTCGTGGAACCGGTGAAATCGCGGAGTTTGTGAAGGCCAAGAAGTCGCTCCGCGAGCACTGCGATTTTGCCACTGTGAATCTTATTGACCCAAAGGGCCTCGATGCGCGCAAATTCGACGTGATTTTCTGTCGCAATGTATTCATCTATTTTACTCCCGCACAGATCAAAGACATCACCCGCACATTGCTGAAGAATCTCTACGAAGATGGTTTATTCTTCGTTGGGGTTTCCGAATCGCTCCATTCGCTTGGTTTGCCGATCGAGGCCGTAGGGGCTTCGGTATATGCACCAAAGGTCGCAGTGAAGCCGGAAAGAATGAAGGTACCGGTTGCCGCTGTTGTGCCGATTCGCGCTCGTGCAAACCAGGTACCGAATCCTTTGAGGGTGGTATGCGTCGACGACTCCGCGAGCATCCTTACGCTGCTGAAGCGGATATTGGGAAAAGAGCACGGCTTCGAAGTGGTTGGGGTGGCTGGTAACGGCCAGGAAGCTGAGGAAGTGATCCGCCGGGAAAAACCGCACGTGATTACGCTCGATATTCATATGCCCGTGCGCACGGGGATCGAGTTTCTGGAACATACCAAAGGATCTTCTCGGCCACCCGTGGTGATGGTGACATCCGTTTCCCGCGACGATGCCGCACTCGCCTGGAAAGCACTCTCTCTTGGCGCGGCCGACTATGTGGAGAAGCCCGCGCTGAACAATCTCGAGCAGCGCGCGGATGAGATCCGTGCAAAACTCCGCTCGGCTTACAGGGTTCGTGAGAAGCCGGCAGCAAAAGCTCTCGACAAAGAGTTTGCCAAAATTTCGGTGATCAAAGATCCCGCCTCCTGTGCTGGTCTTCTGGTTTTCGGTCTCGGTGAGCTTTCCGCCTGCGCAAAAGTGATCAAGGAGCTTGGTGGAACGAAGGTTCCTCTGTTTCTCGCGATCGAGGGTGCTGATGCGATTCTGTCTTCGGTTGCCGAAAGGCTTGTAGCCGAAAGCGGGCAACCTGCCGGCGCCTTTACTCTCGGTGCACTGCCTGCGATGGCTGCGGCGGCAAAGGGAAGAGCGCTGACTTCGGTGATGGTATTCGGTGAAATTTCCCGGCACGGCGGCGACCAGCTGCTTGCCTTTTCGGGAGCGCAGCTTTTACTGGAAGATCTAGGTGAAGGTAAAGCCACTGCACCCCTCGCAGAGGTGGCCACCGACATCCTTCCCAGTTCAAGCTTTGCTTACCTCGCGTCACAGTTTTTCTCCGGGATCGCCGTAAAAAGGAAGCCGAATGGCTGACGCGATCCTCCCCTGGAAATGGATCCTGCCTGGCGATGGGCAGTTCGAGGCGCAGCTGGATCGTTCGGCGTTTCTCTTGATCTATCCGAAAGGCTCTGACCGTGAGCGTGGAAGTTTTCTGCTGCACTGCAATTCGGAGCTGGAGTCTCGGCTGAGGGTGCTTCTCGCGGAAGCCGGCGGCGCGCAGGGCCTCGAAGCAAAAGTGATTGTGCGAAGCGAGCAGGCTCCAGGCTTGCGTGCCTTGCTGCAAGCCAATGGTTTGCCGGTACGCAAGTGGGTCGAGCGAGCATCCAGTTTTCAGATTCGTTACGACGCAACCGCCGGTCGCGTTTTCGTGGCTGATGATGCTGTAGCAGCGCCAGCTCCGGTCGTGAATCCAGTTAAGTCGCGCATCAAAGTGCTTATCGTCGACGATTCGCCTACCATTCGTAAGTTGCTGCATAAGATTCTCTCTTCAGATCCAGAGCTCGAAGTCGTGGGTGGGGTAGGGCTTCCCTCCGAAGTGGAGCCGGCAATTGAGAAGCTACGGCCCGATGTGATTACGCTCGATATCCATTTGCCCGAGATGAACGGAGTGGAGCTGCTGCGCCGCTATCTTCCGAAGTATCCGATTCCCACGGTAATGATCAGTTCGATCAGTGTTGAGGAAGGTCCCCTCGTTTTGAACGCTCTGGAATCCGGAGCGGTAGACTATATCCAGAAACCAGGCGCGCAGGAAATCGACGCCGTGTCTCCCTTCATTGTGTTGAAGGTAAAGACGGCGGCCCGAGCCTCGCTTCAGAAGGCCAACTCCACGGGGGTGATCTCCCGTTCGCGTGTGGATCATCAACGGCTGGATCTTGAACGTGTGGTGGCGATAGGCTCGTCGACTGGTGGCACTGAAGCGTTAAAAGAAGTGTTTCTTCGATTGCCGGAAAAGATCCCGCCAATTGTGGTGGTTCAGCATATTCCGGCTGTGTTTTCGAAAGCTTTTGCCGACCGGATGAACCAGCTCAGCCCTTTTGAAGTGCTTGAGGGGGAAAACGGAATGGAAGTGAAGCCCGGAAGGGCGATCATCGCGCCTGGTGGCATGCAGATGAGTGTGCATCGAGTGGGTGCCAAGCTTCTAGTGAAGTTGGAAGACTCACCGCCCGTGAACCGTCACAAACCTTCGGTGGATGTGCTGATGGATTCAGTGGCAAAAACTTGCGGTGGTACCGCTATAGGCGTGATCCTCACTGGTATGGGTAGTGATGGCGCCAAGGGGCTCCTCGCAATGAAGAACACTGGATCGGCCACTTACGCACAAGATGAAGCCAGCTGTGTTGTTTTCGGTATGCCCCAGGCCGCCTTCAAGCTGGGGGCGACGGCCAGCCTCGTGCCGCTAAAAGAGATGGCGGAAACCATTCTGGGCGCTCTCGTTCGCAAAAGCCGAAGCGCTTAATTTTAGATTGTGCGGCGAATGGTGTTGTTGCGAAATTAAACACTGTTCGTAGCAAACTCGAACTACGTTTTACCTAAGCCCAGTAATTCCAGTCTGTTCCATTTCGCTACTACGGCAATTGCCTTGCTATAAGCCAGGCATGATTGATGAATATTCGATAGATCGCCAGTTGCATCGTGATTCGAGCCTAGTGCCCGCGTATTGTCCGCGGTCGAAATGCCGTAACCACCTCCCCGAAACGGCTAGGGAAAGGTTTTGGAGCCGTTATGGGCGCAAGATGCTCACCCGCTTTCCATATTTGTCCCAGCGTTACAAATGTAACGACTGCGGAGCCACGTTTTCGGCCAGTATTTTCAGGATCGACTATCGGCAGAAGAAGTGGGGAAAGAACGCGGAAATCTTCAAAATGCATCGGCAAGGCATTTCCAAGCGCGAAACCGCGCGGGAGCTGAAATGCAGTGAACGGTTGGTTCGTACAAGATTGCGAAACATGTCCCGATTTGCGGAACTAAAGGACGCCCACTTTCAGATGAATCTTCCCATTGCAGAGCCGATTGCATATGACGGTGTCGAAAATTTCGCCTTCAGTCAGTATGACCCCAATAATATCAATCACGCGGTCGGCAAGGACTCACTTTTCATTTATGACTTCAACTTTGCACCCATAAATCGAAAGGGGCGAATGAGCCCAAGGCAGGCGTTACGAAAGCAGGAGCTCGAAAAAGCCCATGGAAAATACAAGCCTGATGCAATCCGAATCACCACGAGAAAAATTTTCCAGCGACTTCATGATCGTTGCAAGGGAGCGCTAACCGTTTTTTCGGACAATCACTTCCAATATAGACGTGTGGTTGAATTGGATCTGCCTCACTTGAATATTCAGCACTTCAAAGTGAGCTCTAAAATTCACCGAAACTATCGGAATCATCTTTTCGCCGTCAATAATATTGACCTCCAGGCTCGTCAGGGCCTTGCGCCATTCAGGCGCGAGACAATTTCTTTCTCTAAGCATGAAATCGCAATGAATGATTGCTTCAGGCTTTATTCCATTTACAGAAACTACATGCGGCCAAAGTTTTGGGGCACGCATCGCTCCGACCCTTTGAGCGCAAAGAGATCGCCGGCGATGGAGCTCGGCATTACACGTTCAATTCTTTCCTTTGATGATTTCTTTTCAGAACGGGTAATGCCCACGCAAGTCCAATTGAATGAGGACGCTCAGGCAAGATACGATCGGATTTGCAAAGGAAGCCGAAGGAAAATAAATAGTGCCCCGGCGATTTGAGTCGGACTTTCAACACTGTCCGCCGCACAATCTAAGC
>Ga0247843_1005577_pt1 | contig 17363 bp, 12 predicted proteins | sample LaCruzMarch2017__FD_192420 | JGI IMG/M metagenome (GOLD analysis project Ga0247843, IMG submission 192420) | Freshwater microbial communities from meromictic Lake La Cruz, Castile-La Mancha, Spain - LaCruzMarch2017_8m | ecosystem: Environmental > Aquatic > Freshwater > Lake | place: Spain... | reverse complement strand
AAAGCTGCGCTATCTGCCGATGGCAAACATTACATCATCAATGGTCAGAAAATGTGGATTACCAATGCGGGTTTCGCAGACGTATTCATCGTTTTCGCTAAGATTGATGATGATAAGAACCTTAGCGCTTTCATCGTGGAAGGCAAAACTGAAGGTCTTACGCTCAATGCCGAAGAGAAAAAATTGGGCATCAAAGGTTCTTCTACCCGTCAGGTGTTTTTCAACAATTGCCATGTGCCAGTAGAGAATTTGCTTAGCGCACGCGGCAATGGATTTAAGATTGCGGTAAACATCCTCAACATTGGCCGCATTAAGTTGGGTGCTGCTGGTATAGGTGGTTCCAAATTGGCGATTACGCAAACCGTACGTTACGCTAATGAACGCGAGCAATTTGGTCGTCCTATTGCGAAGTATGGCGCTATTCGTCACAAAATTGCGGAGCAAACCATCCGCACATGGGTGCTCGAATCTGCTACCTATCGCGCAGGTCAGGATATTGAGGATTGCATCAATGCATTTATCGCTAAAGGTGTAGATGCCGAGCAAGCCAAAATTGATGGTGTAGCATCGTATGCCATCGAATGCGCCATTCTGAAAGTATATGGTTCGGAGGTGGTTGACTTTGTGGTGGACGAAGGATTGCAAGTGCATGGCGGCATGGGCTTTAGTGCCGAAGCTCCGATGGAACGTGCCTACCGCGATGCGCGCATCAACCGCATATTTGAAGGAACCAACGAAATCAACCGTATGCTTACAGTTGATATGATGCTGAAAAAAGCAATGAAAGGTGAGCTTGATTTACTTGGACCTGCTACCAAAGTGGCTGGCGAGTTGATGAGCATTCCAGACATGGGCGAGGAGGACAACGCGTTGTTCACGGCTGAGAAAAAATATCTTGCCAACTTTAAGAAAGCCGCATTGCTTGTGGCCGGAGCTGCAGTACAAAAACTGATGGCTACTTTGAGCAAAGAGCAAGAGATATTGATGAACATTGCCGATATGCTTATTGGTATTTACACCGCAGAATCAGCGTTGTTGCGTGCGGAGAAATTGGTGAGCATGCGTGGTGAGGCTGCTTGTGCTACCCAAATCGACATGGTGCGTGTGTATTTCAACGACACTGCCGACAACATTGCCAAATACGGTAAAGATGCCATCACTTCGTTTGCCGAAGGCGATGAACTCCGCATGATGTTGTTGGGCATCAAACGTTTCACCAAAACGGAGGTGTTCAACGCCAAAGATGCCCGTCAGCGCATTGCCAAAGTGGTTACTGACGAAAACAAGTATCCGTTCTAATTCTAGAACAATCTTTTTTGTTAGATGAATCAAACGGGGCGGCCACACAATGACCGCCCCGTTTCTTTTTTACTCTTGTACTGTTTAGTTTTTAATTCCTAATTTTTAATTCTTTTCCCCCATGTCTTATTCCCATTTTCTCCTCACCATTTCCAAAGGCATTGCCCATGTTTCCATCAATCGTCCCGAAAAAGTAAATGCCTTTAACCAAACTACGTGGGAAGAATTGAAAGCAATTTTTGAAGCGCTGAGTGACGACCCTGCGGTGCGGGTGGTGGTGCTATCGGGCGAAGGGAAACTGTTTTGCGCGGGCATCGACCTCGAATTGTTGATGGGTGTGAAAAGCATTGAATCCATTACCTGTGGAGGTAGAAGGAGCGAAAAGATTATCGGATTTGTAAAGCAATTGCAGGGCTGCGTGAATGCTATTGAGCTGTGCAGCAAGCCTGTGTTGGCCGCTATTCATAACGGTTGCATTGGAGGTGGAGTGGATATTGCGGCTGCGTGCGATATGCGCTATTGCACTGATGATGCGTATTTCACCATTAAAGAAATTGACTTGGGCATGGTGGCCGATTTGGGCACCTTGCAGCGCTTGCCCAAATTTGTGAAACCTGCTATGGTGGCCGAAATGGCCTACACGGGTCGCAAGGTAGGAGCCATCGAAGCCAAAGAAATTGGCTTGGTGAACAACCATTATTCTGACAAGGAAACCATGCTGCGCGAAGTGATGCAACTGGCAGCCAGCATTGCTGCAAAGTCGCCACTTTCCATTCGTGGCACGAAACAAATACTACTGCATACGCGCGACCATTCGGTGGCCGATGGTCTTGCCCACATGGGCGTGTGGAATGCTGCCATGCTGCTCTCGGACGATTTGACGGCTGCCTTTATGGGGGCGATGACCAAGCAGATGCCGGAGTTTAAGGATTAAGTTGCGACCAGCTTATTGCATCACAAGCTTTCCAGAAGCTTGGTGTCCATCAGCTGTTCTCAATTGATAGAAATAGACTCCAGCAGGGAGATCTTCTCTGTTAAGGTAAATTTTTCCTGTGGAGTTGGAAATGCTTTTTACTTGCTGCCCAGTAAGGGTGCAGATGGTCAGTAGCGCATTTTTTTGTTCACGGTTCTCGTAGGAAATGGTGGTGCTTTCTGCAAAAGGGTTGGGGTAAGCCGAAACAATAATTTCTGATTTCTCGAGGCTTTTCGAACTCTGCACCAGCTCGCAAATGGAAGGAATAGTAGGGTTGAGTTCAATTTCTCCCATCGGAACCAAATTCTGCCCAGACAATCCTGAATAATTGGAAGGATAGAAGTTGGCGCGAAAAACCAGGTTGTTGGTCGGCACAGAACCTTGCGCTACTGCGCCCGACATGGTAATCGGATTGATGTATTTCCACAGTGTTTGATTCTCTGAGTCAATTTCGAAGAAGGTGCCAGCACGACCGTTGGTAATCATGAACGAACCATTTTCCAAAGGATAGACTCCTGAAATATTGCTGCTGTAGAAATCGGATGCTGGATTTGCGGTATAGGTCCAAAAGAGCTCTGTGGGCAAAAAGGCCTCAGAGGCGGTGATGCTGTAGTTGTTCGACCCATCGATGGGCGGGTCAATCATATCAATAGACGAGAAATTGCCTGGTCTGTTGAGGCCATTGTTGAATACCAGAATTTTTCCTGCGTTGGGATAGCCGTTCGGAATCCAAGTAGCGTGATGTTGAGCATATAACTTCTTGGTGGTTGGATTTCCGCGTTGGTAGGTCTGCGGGTTTCCCCATCTGTAAAGCAGGTCGCCACCTTTCCCCGAATTGCCACCTGCGTGGGTGGCAGCCTCGGCCGTGCTGGTGCTGTGGTCAATAATCCATACCTCGTTGAAGGTGTGCGAACTGAACAACAATTGATCGAGATCAGGATTGTAATCGATGGAATTGAGATGAACCCAATCTGGACCATTGCCCGGATTTAGGAAATAGTTGAGGTCAACCAACTCAGGATGCTCGGAAACAGTTCCGAAGTTCGGCTTGCTAGCATCCTCTTCCTGCACCAGATGGTCCCATAGTTTCCATTCCCAAACCACGATGGCATCATTTGCGCCTACGGGTTGTAACTCCACTATCTTCTCACTCCATATCTGCTGATTCGGATAGGCGGGGTCCATGCCATTGGCAATACCCTCGGCTGTGGTGTAGCTATCCCAAACAATGCAGATGATGTTTCCGTTGGGGAGCGCATGTATATCGTGATGCAGGCAGTTGCTTTGGTCCGATAGCGTGTAGCTCCAGTTCAGGTTGCCATTCCAATCAAAACGTTCGATGATGCCACCACTCCCACCTTCGTCAAAATCTGGATTGTTGAATTGCCCCGTGCGCAGCAACGACCCATCTTCCAACAAATACGCAGAAAGCGCTGGGCGATAATCGCTAGAGGACCACGTGTTCACTTTTTGGCCACACTTATCGATCAGAAAGGTCTCGGTAGACGACATGGGCGAGAACAGCACATAACCGTCCTCATTGCCGAATTCATAGTCAATAAGACCAACCGTTTGCTGAGCAGAAGCGGAAGCCATGCCGAAGAGGAAAAGAGAATAGATAAGTTGTTTCATCCTTCGTCTTATTTAGCAACCACCAATCGTTGGGTAATCAACTCAGCATCTGTTCTTACTTGGAGATAATAGATTCCGTTGGAAAGGTCGCTCACATCATAGGTATTGAAGATGCCTGGCACAATGGTTATTGTTCTCACCAAAGCAGCATTCGCAGCATAAATGGAGGCAACAAAAGTTTCTTGCCCAGCAGCGGCCACTTCAATATGAAGCTGATTGGTTACAGGATTCGGGTAAATCTTCAATTCCAATGAACTTCTTTCTTCGGTAATGGAGGTGATGGGGTAAGTATAGGGAGTAACTGGTTCATTAATCTCCACGAAACCAGAATTCGGCCCGGTGTTGCCGTCTGCTGGATACACTTCTCCGTAATAGGCCGTTCCTAATACATAAGGAAACATCGGTTCAAGTGTGCTATTAAGTCCGTGTGCAACCCATTCAATAGTTGTATGGTAAGTGTAGATGCCGTTCGGATATTCGCTTGTAATTGAAAATCGTCCGTTGTGTTCATCCAAATCTCCTAACCCTGGCACATATTCATAGTCTTCCATGTAAGCGCCTGGCGGGTGTATAGCAAGACTGGGACCATATAGTGTAGGCTGCAATACTGTTCCGTCCTCAAGCGTGGTTCTGTCGGTGATGTTTCGCAAACGATAACTGCTTTTCAACCGAATGATGGGTGAATTGGTATCCATAGGGTCAGCATGACCATACGCACCATAAATTGGATAGCTATCGAAGGCATAACCTAAAAGTGGCGAAGCAACAAGACTATCTTCAAAACTATAAAGGCAAGCAGGACTAACGTGTGTATGATACTCGCCCGATCCATTTGGATGACCAATACATTCATCAAATGTTTCGCCCAATAAATGCTCCCAATACCAAGCGTTTTGAAACCAGACAGATGAATCCTGATAGCTCTTGGCATCTTTGGGATTGTATATGGAGCATCCGTTTTTCCATAACCCGATGTGTCCATATCCGGTTTTGGTTTCAGGACCCACATTAGGTGTGGGATTTAATCGAAAACGAAATTGATAATTCATGGGCACGGCAAACCACGGGTTGTTTGGCCAATCATACGCTATCGGAATCCATGAAGGAATGTCTTCTGTTTTTACATAAACATAGGTGGACGAATAGTTCACTTGTTGCACATTGGTCAAAGCATCTGCAAAGCCCACTTCAGTGGTGTTCTGCTGCCAGCAGGTGATAGCTGGCGAGAGCTGAGCATGCGAAAACGTAGTAAAAACAAAAATGAATACGGATAGAGTTGCAGTTCCTTTCATGAGCGATTCTTTTTAGGATTTCAATAGTAAACACGATTGAACGTGATACAGACTAATATCATTTAAAATGGTTTAATCTGCGCTGCTAATTAGGTATCTCAAAATGAGAAAAGCAAAGAAGTCAGGGCATTTGGAATGCTGCCATGCTGCTCTCGGACGATTTGACAGCACCCAGCATGCGTCAGTTTTCAGAACACCACCCGTTTGAGGAGCTCCTAAAGCATTGAGAAATCAAGGCTTTTAGAAAGGTCTTTACCAATGGGTCACCTCAGTAACTTACTTCAAACCCACCGAAATCATCCAAGAACTCTTGGCGAGACATGCGTCTGCCAATGGGCGCATATGCGTTGATGTGCTGTTGCGATTGAACCGCAGCCAAATTCGAAAAATTGCCAATAGATATTCGGGGTACCAGAGCAATATCACCCGCAAAACCTGCCGTGGTATATAGGTTTCGATAGATGAGCAAGAGTCCGGCATTGGGTTGGATTTCTTTCGCAAAGAGATTCAACCCAGCAGCTTTGGTGGTTATTTCTGCGTCTGGTGTGGCTATTACTATGTTCACAAAACCATCTGCCGCAACGATAGCATCTTCGTCATGCAGCGTGCTGAACGAATAGGTGCTATTATTACTTTGGGTTAGGCTCCAATACCGCACATCAGTGCCCACTTCTGGTGCTTTAAATCGAATCATGTACACTTCATCTGCTGCGGGTGTAATGGGCGTAGCTAAATATCTATTGTCGTAGTTGGCATACAATCCATCAGGATTGATGTTGTAAAACCAAAGTGCCGTATCTTCTTCTACCAAAAAGAATGGAGCCACCGCACCTTGCAACTGGGCAATATCTAAATTGGCACCTAAGGCAATGGAATTCGGTAACCCCAGCTCATTGCCCGAAGCCACATCAAATCCATATACCAAAGGCAAGTCTTTGCCGCCTTGCGCATCGCCTTCGGGCAAATAGTAGCGCAGCATAATAACTACAGAATCGATGGCAGCATCATAGGTTAGTACATTATCAAGCCCGGCCGAATTGCCATCGCTGGGCACCACGTGGATAACGAACTTACCATCGTCATTGGCACAGGATAGTATTAGTTCGTCAAGCAGTGCGCCTTCGGAGTTTTGGTTTCCCATGTTATACACGTTAACGCTCATATAGCGTGCTTGCGGAAAGTGCCCTGTCAGTCTTATTCCCAACTGCGGCATGCTGGCTCTACTGAATCCATAGGCCCAATAGTTGGCATAGCGGTCTGGAAAGGCGGGGATGGTGTCTGAGTCGCCCAAGTATGCCGTCCATACCGACCGCACTCCTTTGTCTTCTGCACATGGTGCTGATGGTTCACTGTCTTCATTACAGGCCGAAAAGCATACGCCTGTCGCTATGCCAATAATGAAGAGGGTTCTGAAATTGAATTTTAGGTACATCTGGAGGATTCGTTTGCTCAAAAATAGGTTTCCTAACCCAACCGTCAGATGGGTTATGTGATTGCAATGCGGGGGTAGTTGATTCTCCCTGTCTGATAGGATAGGAGCGGGAGGTAGGCTTCTCTATCAAAGTAGTTTTTTTCTCCGCCAGAGAGAGTGTGCACGAAGCAGGCTTTAACGTATTTCTTTAGGCTTTATTATTAGCTACCATCTTCACTACTAAAATTGTTAAACTAAAAGGTATCAGGTCCCTTGGCAATGACCGTGCGGGCTGCGTGCGTTAGGGATGGCAGTGGACATCCTTTTGCTTTTTGGAGCAAAAGATGGGAACGCACAGCCCGACCCCGCATTTTGGAAGCGGGGGAACGCCCAAAAAATAGAGGAGTGGGGTGGCGGTTTGCCCATTTGCAATGCTACTTTAGCGCAATGAACCCAAACGGTATGGCTCTTCGGCTTTTTCTGGTGCTTTTTCAGTTGTGCTGTGTGCTTGGCGCTATGGCTTTTTCGGTGACAGGGTTGGTGACAGACAAGGAAGGTTTGCCTGTGCCTTTCGTTACGGTGTATATAGAGGGCACTACCATTGGCACCACTACCAATGCCGATGGCAACTACCAATTGGAGTTGAAACCGGGCTACCACATTGTGGTGTTTCGCTATGTGGGCTATGGCACCGAAATACGCCCCATAACGGTGGAGGCGGATATGAAACTGGACGTTACGCTAAAACGTGTGGTGTTTCAGCTGGGCGAGGCGGTGGCTGATGGGAGCGAAGACCCAGCCTATCGCATTATGCGGATGGCCCGCGGAAAGCGCGAGTTTTTTCGCAATCAGGTGCAAGATTATTCCTGCAAGGTGTATATAAAAGGCACCAACTCGGTGAAAAACCTACCCAAGCGTGTGCTGGGCCAATCGTTGGATTTTGCGGGCTTGGATAAAACCCGTAGCGGTATTGTGTATTTGTCGGAAAGCCTTTCGGAGTTTCATTTTAAAGCGCCCAACGTTACCAAAGAGCGGGTAATTGCCTCGAAGGTGAGTGGCAAATCGCAAGGGTTTACTTGGAACAATGCCACCAGTTTGCAGTTCAATTTCTACGACCGCAACTTTAGCCTTGAGGGCCTTTCGGATCGCAATTTGGTGTCGCCCTTATCGCCCAATGCTACTATGTATTATCGGTTTAAATACAAGGGGTTTTATATGGAAGATTCCATTATTGTTAACCAAATTGAGGTGATACCACGCACCAAGGGGGTGCCGTTGTTTAAGGGGCATGTGTATATCCAAGAGAATTCGTGGCGCATTCATGCCTTGGATGTGTATCTTACTTCAGAGTCGGGCATTGAGTACGTAGACACTGTGCGCTTAAAAGCCGATTTTATTCCACTCACCAAAGATTTGTGGTTGAAAGGCGCGCTTACGTTCGATTTTTCGTTTAACGTAAAGCTTTTAAAAGTGAAAGGATGGGGTACGTTTACCTCTGTGTTTTCGGATTACAATGTGCGGAAATACAACAAAGACATGGCCTATCTGAATGGCCTTGTGCCGCAGCTTGAACCTGATGAGGTAGGTGAAGATGAAGCCCCAAAAGCCAAGAATACCAAGCAAGGCAAATCGCTATCGAAACTGAAGGAGCAAGTAGAACAGCAGGATAGCGTGGGCGCTGGCGCCACAGCTTTCGATTTCAAACAATGGGACAAAGGGCCATTGGTGAAGATAGAATCGGAAGCCAATACCAAGGATTCTACCTTTTGGGCGCAAATTCGTTCTATACCGCTAACGGCTATTGAAGCCAATGATTACAAGGTGAAAGACAGCATAGAGGTGGTGGTGAACAGTATAGTCTACAAAGATTCGATGGATCGGAAAAACAACCGATTCAAAGCGCAAGATTTGCTTTACGGATACACGTACAAAAACAGCAAGAAGAATTGGTCGTTGCAGTTTCAAAGTCCGTTTACCGCGGTGCAGTTCAATACCGTAGAGGGCTATCTTATCGACCATAAGATTACCTTCAATAAGAATGGGGATGATAAAAACACAGGGTTTGTGGCGAGCTACACCAACCGCTATGGCTTTGCTTCCAACAAGTATTATGGCAAGGGAACTGTGTTTTACCGCTTCAACCGAAAGAATCGAATGCGCATTTCTGCCGAAGGTGGGCACTACATCCGCCAGTTTCAGGATGATGCCGTGTCTGAATCCCTGAATTCGCTCTATACCGTTTTGCTGGAAGAGAACTACGCCAAGTTTTACACCGAAAGCTATGGCCGCTTGGGTTGGGGCATGGAGGTGCTGAATGGGGTTTCGCTGTCGGTAAACACCTATTACGGCCAGCGCAATGCGGTGCAAAATGTGCCTAAAGCAGACATAGATGGGCAGTATGTGAACACCGAAGGCAAGCAGTTTACCCTCAACCAACCTGTGAACGAGCAGTTGGCGTATGGCAATTCGCGCTATGCGGACAACCGCGCGTTCAAGTTGAAATTCGGGGTGCGTTTCCGTCCGTATCAGAAATATTTGGAGTTTCCCGACCGCAAAATCAATTTAGGTAGCAAATGGCCTGAGTTCAATTTGAATTACGAGTGGGGTATTCCGGAGGTAGGAGGCTCCAACAGCAATTTCTCTTTTCTTCAATTACAGGTGGAAGACGACCACAAATTTGGACTAGCAGGTAAGTTTGAATGGGCGGTGGATGCTGGTTGGTTTGCTTACAATAAGAATGTGGCTTTTACTGATTTTAAGCATTTCTATACTGCTCAAGTGCACGTTACGCCATCAGGTCTTAGTCGTTTCAAAGCGCTGCCCTACTATGCTGCAAGCACCGATGATGTGTATGTGTCGGCCCATGTGGAGCATCATTTTCCGGGGTTGTTGTTGGGCAAAATTCCGCTTATCAAGAAATTGAAATGGCAGGAAGTGATTGGGGCGCATTACCTCTACGAGCCCACTTTTGGCAACTATTGGGAGCTTACGGTGGGTATTGAAAATATCTTCCGCATTATTCGTGTAGATTTTGTGTTTCCCTTCCGCGAAGCGCAATATCAGCAGTTTGCCTTCCGATTCCAGTTGGGCATCTAGGACCATTTTACCACATAATTTTTATCCCCTCACATGAATACTTCTCGTATCGCCATTATTGGATGTGGCAACCTAGGACAAGCCCTCGCCAATGGTATCATTGCCTCGGGTGCGGTGGCTGCCCAAAACATTACCGTTACTCGCAGAAACCTTACGTCTCTTAGCGCTTTAGGTACGCTTGGAGTGCAACTTACCAGCGACAATAGAGAAGCGGTAGCCCATGCCGACCTCATTATTCTTGCAGTGAAACCCTACAATGTAGAGCCACTGGTAAAGGAATTTGCCGATTTGTTGGATGCCAAACGCCATGTGGTGGTGTCTGTAGCCACAGGCATTACACTAAAGCAAATAGGGGAGCACGTTCCTGCCGATATGCCGCTATTCAGAGCCATGCCCAACACGGCAGCTGATGTGCGCGAATCGGTAACGGCCATTTGCGCGGTGCATGCCACCGCTGCCCAGCGCGACCAAGTTTCGGCCTTATTCGATAGCATTGGTGTTTCGTTGTTTATAGACGAAGACTTGATGGAATCGGCCACTATTCTTGGTGCATGCGGCATTGCCTATGCGCTGCGGTTTATTCGCGCCATGATTCAAGGCGGAATTGAAGTGGGTTTTGATGCTAAGACCGCTACTAAAATTGTTAGCCAAACCGTAAAAGGTGCAGCCGAGTTGTTGATACAAAAAGGTGGTCACCCCGAACAAGAGATTGATAAGGTAACTACGCCCAAAGGCTGCACCATAGTTGGCCTCAATGAGATGGAGCACGCTGGATTTAGCTCTGCACTTATCAAAGGCATTGTAGCTTCTTACGACAAGATTGCCAAGTAATCGCACAGAAATCCATCGTGAATCAAAGCGCCAATTCGGATTCCAGTTTTTAAACAATTCAACCTCATATTTCCTTTATTTCGCACACCTAAAATCAACCATCCATGCAAGAGTTTATCGCACGTCCACTATTCACCGAGGAACACGAAATGTTTCGTCAATCCGTTCGCGATTACATCAATAAAGAAATTGTTCCCAATAATGCCAAGTGGGAGAAAAACCACATGGTGAGCCGCGAAAGTTGGGAGAAATTGGGTGCCAATGGCTTCCTCTGCATCCAAACTCCAGAGCAATATGGAGGAATGGGCATTAGCGATTTTAGATACAATACGGTTTTTACCGAAGAGCTGAGTCGCAGTGGTGCTGCGGGTCCTGCGGTGGGCTATCCGTTGCACAATGATATTGTGCTTCCCTACATTTTGGATTTCGGTTCGGAAGAAATGAAGCAGAAATGGTGTCCGAAAATGGTTTCGGGCGAAGCCATTGCCGCTGTAGCCATGAGCGAACCAGCAGCGGGTAGCGACCTGCAAGGCATGAAATGCTCTGCCGAAGATAAAGGCGACTACTACCTTGTGAATGGGTCTAAAACCTTCATCACCAACGGCTACCTCTGCGATATTGTGGTTACAGCGGTTAAAACCGATTCATCGCTTGGCGCCAAAGGCATAAGCTTGTTGCTCATCGAATCTACGTTTGAAGGCTTCACCAAAGGCCAACCGTTTCATAAAGTAGGCTTGCATGCGCAAGATACCTGCGAGCTTTTCTTTGATAATGTGAAAGTGCCGAAAGCAAATTTGATTGGCAAGGAAGGCGAAGGATTTAAATACCTGATGCACGAATTGGCGCAGGAACGCTTGGTGGTTGGCATTGGTGCTGTTGGAGCTGCCGAGGGTATTTTTTGGAAAACATTGCAATACACCAACGAGCGCAATGCTTTTGGTCGGGCAATTTCCAACTTCCAGAACACACGTTTCAAATTGGCCGAAATGGCGTCTAAGATTACCATGGCACGTTCGTTTCTGGACCAGTGCACGGGGCTTCATTGTGAAGGCAAGCTAGATGCAGCAATGGCTAGCATGGTGAAATACACTACTACAGAGCTACAATGCGAAGTGGCCGATGAATGCTTGCAATTGCATGGAGGTTACGGCTACATCTGGGAATATGATGTGGCAAGAGCATGGGCAGATGCCCGCGTTCAGCGTATTTATGCCGGAACCAATGAGATAATGAAAGAACTCATTGCTCGTAAATTCGTGGGTAAATAGTGGTCTTTTAAGTCAATTCCCATTATAACCAAGTCGGATTATTCGTAATTCAACATTCGTAATTCATAATTCTGTAGGTGGCTAAATATGTAAAATGGTTGGGTGGTACTCTTGGTTGGGCCTTTGGTGGGCCAATTGGAGCGCTGTTGGGGTTCGCCTTAGGAACCATATACGACAACGCTAGTGGCGATGTGGTGCAATGGAGCGAAGACGATGGTTCGCGCGAAAAGGTGCGGCCACAAACTACGCGTGCTGATTTTGAAGCGTCTTTGCTCATTCTAACGGCTGCTGTTCTGAAAGCAGATGGTGCGGTAAAAAAATCGGAACTTGATTTTGTGAAGCGCTTTTTCGTTGTTCAGTTTGGAGAGAAACGTGCTGGCGAGTTGTTGCTTTCGCTGCGCGATATGCTTCAAAAAGAAATTGAAGTGGCATCCGTTGCTCGACAAATCCGCAGTTTTATGGATCAAGCTTCGCGGTTGCAGTTGGTGCATTATATGTTTCAACTGGCCAAGGCAGATGGCGTTGTGCACAGCCAAGAGGTTGAGCTTATAACCCAGATTGCGATTAACATGGGGTTGAGTGCTGCCGACATCAATTCCATCAAGTCGATGTTTGTGTCGGAAACAAAGGAGAGCGCTTATGCTATTTTGGAAGTGGAACGCACCGCCACCGATGATGAGGTGAAGAAAGCCTATCGCAAAATGGCGGTGAAATATCACCCCGATAAAGTGAGCCACTTGGGCGAAGAACACTTGCGCATGGCCAACGAGAAGTTTCAGAAGCTCACTGAAGCCTACGAGCAAGTGAAGAAAGAGCGTGGAATGAAGTAAATGCTTTCGGTGGTGTTGAAAGCCTATTCCAAGTTGACGTGCGCGCCTACGGCATCTTCAAAAAAATGATGCAGTACTAAGGTTTGTTCTGCGCCAATGTTTCTTCCCATTCGGGCAATGGCCCAAAGGGCTAAAGCAACAAACGCACAAATAGGCAAATAGGCGAAATAACTCAAGTCTTGGTGAACCCACCATTCTGACATGCCAGCAATGGCAATCATCAAGGCCACAATTCCAATCATTGCTCGTCCGTAGAAAAAGAATGCCCAAACTCCAGGGTCTGGTCCATACAGTCCGCGAATTAATGTGCCTTCGTCCGTTTTTTCGAAGGAAACACTCAACTGTGGCGACCAAAAATGCCGCTGAGAAGCTGGAATTTTAAGTACAATGTAGCCTTCTACAAAATGCCCAACACAACGGGAATCGGTAGCGTTGAGGCGCTCTTTAATACGGGTTTCCACATCGTTTGGAACACAATTGCATTGCTTTCTGAAACGCGGACGAACGGCAATTGCTGGCATGGCGTGGGGTTATAGAAGAACAATTCCGAAATAGGGGAGTATCTCCTTTTCCACAAATGACTTAGGTCATGAGCTTATAGTATTCGATAACCTCCAACTAAGTTCTATTTTTCGCATCTAAATGGCAGCACTATTTTTTATTCAAGTTTCATGGCGCATCGGCATTTTATAGTTCATAAGCCGTTCGGCATGATTTCCATGTTCGTTTACAATCAGACTACGCGAAAAAACAAACGCATGTTGGGCGAACTATTCGATTTTCCGCAAGGCACTATGGCCATTGGTCGGTTGGATGAAGACTCAGAAGGGTTGCTATTGCTAACCACCGATGGGATGGTAAGCGAGCAAGTGCGCAGTAAAAAAGTGGAGAAGGAATATTATGCGCAAGTAGATGGAATCATTTCTGACGAAGCTATATCCCACTTGCAAATAGGAGTGGATATTGGATTTGATGGCGGTGTGTATACCACTTTGCCATGCACTGCTTTCCGAATTGATCCAATCCCAGATTTTCCGCCACGCACCAAAAAGATTCGAGACGAGCGTCATGGTCCAACCTCATGGGTTTCGATAACGCTTACGGAAGGCAAGTTTCGGCAGGTGCGCAAAATGACCGCTGCTGTTGGGTTTCCTACGCTTCGCCTTTTTCGCGTGCGCATTGGCAACATCCACTTGAATGGAATGCAGGCTGGCGAAGTGGTGGAAGTAGATGCATTCGAGGTTTAGCTGGGCGCTAAATCCCTTGCAAATTCAATGTGTCAGAAGTCCGGAATTTAAACCAACGTTAGTTCCTTTCCTCATAAATACTGCAGGTACGCCAATGGGAGCTCGAACTTCCTGCCATCGATTGCCTAGAAATGTAGTTCCATAAAACAGATGTATCCACTCTCCTTCTGGGAAATAGCCGCTAACTGTGGAAGCGCCTTTTTCGGTTACGGGCAGCACTAGAACATCATCGCCCACAAAAAACTGATAGTTCGTGTTCAAACATTCAGGGTCGCTTGGGCAAACTAACCACGGATGGCGAATTACGGGAATTCCAGTTTCTGCGGCTTCCTGAATTAGCTTTTGGAAATAGGGTTTTAGTTCGAGGTGAATTTTGGCGAAACGCGCAAAGAACTGCTGCGTCTCGTTGTCAGAATAATACTGCACCATATCCTTTGGGAGCAATCCTTCATGGGTGCGATATATTGGCGTGAATGCTTCAAATTCAATCCAACGAAAAAGCAATTCCTTGTTTCTGAGATACTTTTTGAAAATGGGATAGTTGAGTGCGGTGTACCCTCCAATGTCCGAATGATTGATGGCAATACCTGAAAGCCCAGACGAAAGCATGGCATTGATAGCTGATGGCAATCCATCATTTGGTTGAAAACTCACCATCTGATCACCTGCCCAAAATAGGGTGCTTATACCCGAAGAACCTGTCCATCCACTTCGACTAAAGAACACCACTTCGCCTTCCTTGCCTGCTTCTTGTATTGCCTCTCTATTTATCAAGGCCCAATCTGCTGCAAACCGATTGTGGTAATCTTTTGGGGCAATGCCCGAATGTAACTTAGCATCAAAAGGCGACCATTCTGCAAAGTCGGCCATCCAACCACTCAGCCCATTTTCAATCATATTGGTGGTGATGATACGCTTTATCCAAATGCGTGTTTCGGGATTGGTCAGATCCAAAATGTAGCCGTCAAACCCACCAAACGGAACGAGATAAGGCGTTCCATCCGCGTGATGAATAATCAGGTTGCGCTTCAAAGCCTCGTTGGTCATGGCGGTGCCTTCAAGCAAAAATGGATTGATGTAGCCCATCACCTTTATTCCTTGCACATTCATTTCTTGGCAGAATTGCTTGAAATTTGGATAGGTTAGCGTGTCGGGCTGCCATTCCCAGTGCAAGCGCGAACCGATGGGTGTTTTCTTTTTTCCTACCCAATCTTGAATCCAAATAGCAGTAATTGGATTGCCGAAGCTTTGCGCAGTTTTCACGCGTTCACGCACCACATCTGCCCCGCCTTGAATGCCTAGAATTGTTCCGTACGTCCAATCAGGTAAAATCGGCATTCTTCCTAAATGCTGGGATATTTGAGTGATAAGTTCTTTGGGAGATTCTGCCTTCCAAACCCGAAGTTTTATGGAATTATCGTGCACTTTTAAGCGAATTTTTCCCTCTTGGCTTAAATCAATCTCCGAAAAACAATCGTTTTCAATGAGATAGGCGAAATTTTCGGAGTTAATTATAAGTGGGATAGGGAGGTAGGAACTAAACTCATGGCCACCCGCACCTACAATATTCGCGATTCCCGTAACGGGCTTGTCTCCACGACCAATTCCATTTTCTTCAACAAGAAAGGGTACTTTTTTTCCTGTCAATTCTACGTAGCTAAACTGTTCTCCACCTCCAAAAAATCGGATGTTTTTCGAAACATCAAATTCTAGAACTGTGACTGTGACACGCGGATTTTTAGAGGCTACGGTTACTGTTAACGCCCCATTGCTGGCGGCAACATCCCAATCGGCTATCATGTCTGACTTGCCTTCATTGTAACCAATGCCTTCCTTCACTTTAAAGGACCCTAACTTGCCTTTGTAAGTAATAATAGCATCAGAAAATTGGACTTTGGAGTTCAGCAAAAAAGGGATGTCTTCGCGATAGATACTGGTTTCATTTCCGCTGGCCATAATTCTGAACTCTTGGCCCTGCAACTCAGAAACGCACAAAAGCCCCGCTAACATGCAAGTAGCGAGGCTTCTGGAAAACATCATTTTATTATGAACCATATTTTAGTCAATCATTACTTTATGTACCACACTGTTTTGACCATCAAGACCTGAAAGTTGAAGCAAATACATGCCGCTTGGTAGGGCTTCCAAATCGAAGTCCAAACGGTTGGCATTCGTAATATTCATAGCAATCACTTTCCGTCCGTCTGTGGTGAATACTTCTGCCAAACGAAAGCCTTTGTTATCGCTCCATGTGGCGCTAAATTTTCCAGTGCTAGGCTGAGGAAATACTTGTATCTCGTTTGATTCGGTTGCAGCAATTGCTGTGGTTAAAGGAGGAACGGAAGTCCATGTGAAATTCTTTGGATTATCCAAAGTATCAAACGATAATTCTGCCAAAGCAAGACCAGATTCTTTGCCAATCCAACTATAAGAAGTAGAAGTGTCTTTTCCAGTTAAACTAGCTTGCAAGGTCCATGTTTGTTGGAAGGAAAATAATTTTGTCCAAACTGAATCTACAGTGTGGTCGGTAGATTTTACACGAAGACAGTCATAAGTACCCACAGGTGTTGTAATCTGGCCGTAGCCATCCGTGCTATCATATACATGGCCATAATGGCGAAGTCGAGCAGCATAAACACTCAAAGGAATTCCAGCAATCGGCACAGAAATATTGTAGGCAATTGCTTCGAAGTAGTAGGTATCATCTGAAGCATCATCGTAGTTACGTGGCAAATTATGTACTGTCAAAGGATTGCTAAACGGAACCTCAACAGTGCTTCCGTTCTGCAATAAATCACCTGCTGTGCCAGTGGCAAGCATGCTATTGGCCGAAGTTGAGAAATACAAATACGACACATTATCGTTGGTCATCGCCAAATTGCTGCTGGGAAATATAGAGGGATTTGGAGTTGAGGCTGGCGAAACAATACTTGTGGTAAACGTTTCGCGGATTACAGGTGCTGGAAACGACCATTGTTGATTTGGGCCAGAAGGTCCAGGTCCATACTGCGCAATCGTGTCGCGATAGCGGGTTATTTGTTCACCAATGACAGGCAAATCACTGGCTAAATAAGAAATCTGTGCTTGAGCCAATGTTGAACCAGCAAGGCATAATACTGTGAATGCGAAGTAGAGTTTTTTCATGATTAAAATGAGCGGTTGAGGTGCACTAAAGTATATAATATCGAAGCGGTACGAACACGTCAAACCTGCCATCGCTTTAATACTTTTGCGCCTCTTAAAATCAAAACTATCAAACCATGAGCGCAACCGCTAATCCTAAATGTTTCTTTGATATTGCCATAGATGGAAAGGCCGCTGGCCGCATCGTTTTCGAACTTCGTGCTGATGTGGTGCCAATTACTGCCGAAAATTTCAGAGCATTATGCACTGGTGAAAAAGGGTTTGGTTTTAAAGGAAGCAAGTTTCACCGCGTTATTCCTGAGTTCATGCTTCAAGGTGGCGATTTCACTAACCACAATGG
>Ga0247843_1005572_pt1 | contig 17376 bp, 11 predicted proteins | sample LaCruzMarch2017__FD_192420 | JGI IMG/M metagenome (GOLD analysis project Ga0247843, IMG submission 192420) | Freshwater microbial communities from meromictic Lake La Cruz, Castile-La Mancha, Spain - LaCruzMarch2017_8m | ecosystem: Environmental > Aquatic > Freshwater > Lake | place: Spain... | reverse complement strand
TGGCCAATACTCGAGCCGGAGCAACTTTGGAGTCCTACAAACCGGGCGCCGAGGAGCTCGCCCGCGTCAAGAATGTTGCTTCGCGTCTGGCCTTAATGGGTGTCCAAGTGGTTGGGTTTGATCTGATCGGGGGCTACATTTCTGAAATCAACCTGACGAGTCCCCGCCTTTTACTGCCGGCCGGGGATGTAGCCACAGAGCAAGCCGTCTATGAACGGCTTGCCCTGTGGCTGGAGCGGGATGCGGGAAAGGCGATGAGTCCCTAGATACACTGTTGGATGTCACGCCCTGCAAGGCGGTTAAGGATCACCACATCCAAGGCAGACTTTCTAGCAACGACCCTGTTCTTGAAAACTTCGACCTGGGCCTCTTCGACCTTCATGGTCGCATAATCTCGCTTGTACTCGTCCATGGTGATGGCTTGTTTTGCCAAAAGCCTGTTGGAAGTCTCGAAATTATGTTGCGCCAATGCATATTTGGCCTCTTGTGCGATCAACTCGCTGTTTGCCTCGTCCAACTTAGATTGATACATCACAACGAATGGATCGTTATTGATGTCGGAATCGTCAGCCTTCAGCGGCTGATTCATTCCGGTCAACAGCAGCACCGCCACAATAAAATTTCCAAACAGGATCTTTGATACCTTCATCGCCATCCCCTCAATCTTTGCTATCCAACTTTAAAATCAGCGCATAATCCGGGTCAGTGTTTGAGCGAAAATTTTCTCAACACCGACGCGAGCCCAGCGTCCCTGAGCCATCAATTGCTGCTGACCCATGCTGGATTCGACAGATTCCTGCATCGTGTATTCGGCGACACCAAAGTTCTTGCCGTTGGCGATGGCCACGACGATTTGGTCGCCAGTGCGAATGGCGATGCCTTTGAAGGTGAATTCCTGAACCTTGAAGGACATGTCATAGGTTTCGCCCTTGGCAACAACTTCGACGGTGCCCTGCACTGAACCAAGAGCCTCGGTCTGGGCCGTAAAATTGAACTTGCCTGTCATCGCATCCAGGGACATTTCTGGAATGCTGACGGAACCTTGATCAGGATTGGAGGAACCGTTGAGCATCGTGCCAACCATTCCGCCCTGCTGTGATGACTCGAGGGTGGCGATGCCAATGTCTTGGCCCCTGACGTTCCAAGCGGCAAGGAGTCTCCCGTCCACCAAAACTGCGGGGCCAGCAAACTGAGTCTGTCCAAGATTGACACCCACTTGAAGGTACTGGCCCATCGCACTGATGGTCATCTTGCCAGCCTGTGCTTCGTGTCCTTGGAACGCTGACTTCCATTCCCCTTTGAATTCGTTGGGAATGAGCCATTCAATCCAAAGCGGTGCCAGCTGCTTGCTCACTTCGATGTTTTTTCCCTGGGAGAAGAAAAAGTGCATTTGCTCGCGTCCGTCCTGGGTTTTCACCAGAGCCGCGGCGACACTTTTCTGGCCTTCTTGGGTACTGATGTCGCTAAAATACAAGATCGGCTTCGCAATGCTCTGATCGGTAACCTGAGCCGGGTAACGCCAAGCGTTGGCCAATTGCATTTGTCCAACCTGAGCAATCCCAGGCATCGCAATGTTTGCTTCCTGACTTACTTCCAGTTGGGTGGCATCGCCGGTTGCCTGACCAACAGGCGCCATACCGATTTCTTGGGAAGGCGAAGAATAAAGCGAAAGACGCTTCACTTGATTTTTGGCTTCGTAGGTCTGCAGTTCAGACCATTGTTCGACGCTCAATCCAGAAACCCAGAGTCCCTGATTATTTTCAAAAAGGAGCTTGTCGTTCGTCAAGACGATCGCCGAGTAGCGCGGCGCTCCGTCGCTGGATTCCAGACCCAATTGCTGATTCGACTGAATCTCTCCGCCTTGCGTTGCAACAAAACGGTCGTACGCCACACCCTGTTTTTCCAGGGCTTCCGTGGCTAATGCGATGCCCTGATCTGCGGCCAAATTGTCCGTCGCCGAAACAATCAGAACCCGCTGCTGCGATGCGCCCTGGCGGGAGTCGCTGGCTGAACGTGGGACGTCATCCCGCCCCATGGCTGGCAAACCGGCACCAAGACCGGCGGCAAAAAGAACAGATCTCGACAGTATTTTGGAAACTTGCATTATTCTTCTCCTGTATTCATGAACAAGACATCAGGCCGGGCATTATGCAGGAGGCGTGCCGGAATTATAGATTGAGGAGGATTGTCCCTGAGCGGGCATCGAGCCACAATTCATCAACCATCGCTCCATCATTGAAGGTCGGGTCGGCTACGCCCTTTATTTTCTTCATCGATCGCGGAAGTTTCAAAAGCACTGCACTCTGGCCGGGATTCACAAAAGCGGACCCGTGTTCAAAGGCTCGCCACCAGGTCAGCCCACTTGCAGCGGCATCCGCGCCGGGAGTTCCTTCGTCCATCAAAGCGCTGTACAGCGTTTTTTTCGCATCGTTAAATTCAACAGCTTCAGACATGGGTTTGCCAAGGTAGCCTTTCGTTGATGAGCCCTGTTCGGATTGACCCGTCTCCAGGTTCACAGCGTACTCATCAAACCACCATGCACTGGCATAGGGCCTGTGGCCGTTTGATGCTGACTGCTCGTTGGTAAAGCAGAAATAGCCATCAAACATCAGGGTCGAGGCCAGCGCAAAACGCATCGCGCCGAAATCCCTCTGGGAATCAGAACTACCCATGACAATCGATACCCTTGGTTCGGGGGCCGTCCGCATGAAAGAAGCATAATTACGCATGATGGCGCGCCATCCAAATTTTGATTGGTCGACCTTTTCGGCTCCAAGAAATTGTTCGACCATGATCCCATTGAGATTATGGACATACGGGTGTCCCGAATTCCATCCACCATTGCCGACAAGAATCGTCTCGGGCGGAAATAACTCGCGCGAATTCTGAATCATATTTTTATAGCCTTGGGTCCAAGCAGCGTCGGTGGCAACATCCGAAAGGGGATGACCGTCGCCATTGATTGCGATCGCTTGGTTGCCATATTGGTTTTTTAACCACGCGACGGAAGAGGTCGCCCAGTCAAAAAAAATCCCGTCCACCATTCCCGTAACGATGATATTTTCATTCACGAATCCCGGCAGAAATTTCTGAAGGCTCGTTGTCGGATTTTGAGCGTGATGCCAGACGCCAGGACGCGGTTCGAACATGCGAATGGGACGGCCATGCGCATCTCGCATCAGCCATTCAGGGCGCAATTGGGCGACGTACTCTTGAAACAAAGTTGTCGTGGATTGATTCGACCAGTCGGTGGGGACATCACCCGCAGAGAAATGGGCCAACGTGACGATGTCGGGGTTGCGTCGGCGCCACTTCCCGTCTGGACCAAGATAGGCCGTAAACCTGCGGACAGCCTCGGAATCAACGATACCCAAATCCCACAGGTGCAACTGGTCAAAAAGAATTTGAGCCTCTCCTCCCGGAAGTCCGTATGGATCCGAGATCTGATAGATGTTTGCCAGCTTGGGAAATCGGTGGCGACTCAAACGGGCAGCCGTCGATGCGTCACGTGCCGTCACGGTGGAACCTCCCTTGCATGGGAGCGTCAAAATGCCAGCCAACCCCAAGCCCACCAAAAGGCAAAGGCTGCCGAGGAAGATTAGAAGGCGGACAGTAAACAGGGACTTAAGTTTGTTCATTTCGTCTCCACAGCTGCGGGCGACATCCACAAACCGTGCCGTAGAGGGCCAAAGCGGAGACGAGGGGAGGAGAGAGTCGGGCGTGATAAAAAAAAATATCAGCGAACTTTTGCCGGTCGATGTCGCAATCTATGTTGAAGGGACGTACCCATTCTTGATCGGCGGGGTCTCTTCTGCCATCCATGGAATCATCGAAGGATTGCCGGATGTCAGGTTTGGGATCGTACACCTGGCGTGGACCAGTGAAACGACAGGCGAAATGCAGTATCCGCGACCGGGAAATCTAGCATGGATAAAAATCATCAGGCTTGGAAAATTCATCAATGCCTTCGCTGACCTGGCGGGTGATGCTTATCCCGTGGCCAAGGTGCATCATTCCCATACTTGCGGACTTGCGGGCCTCGCCGCAACCTTCGCCAAGGATCAACATCCGGGCAGCCGCATGATCCTCAGTGAGCACAGCCTGTACGTGCGCGATGTACTTCAGGCCTTGGAGAAGGCTGGGTGCAGCCACAGGCCGGGACAGGACCTGATCGCTGCGAATGAGGTTCCACCCATCGGTGCTGGCCAGGGAACCCTGAATGAAATGAGGGAGGCGGTGCTGGCCACGGGGAGGCAAGTGTATGAAAATGCAGACACCATGACCTATCTCTACTCCAGCATCAGAACGGAGGCGCTTCAATACGGTGCTGACCTGACTCGCACCATGATCATCCCAAACTCCGTCGATTCGCAAAGATTTGAAAGCGTCTCCCATAATAGAAAGCCGTTCCATGCCCCTTGGCAGTTGGCTGTCATTGGCAGGGTGGTCCCGGTGAAGGGAATTCTTGAGGCCATTGAATGCGCCCGTGAACTTGCTGACAGGGGCTTTGACTTTGAACTGAACATCATCGGCCCCGAAACCGAAGTGCCTTGCTACGCAGCCTTATGCCGGGAAAAGGTTGCCCTCTTTGGCCTTGAAAACCGCGTCATCTTCAAGCCCAGCATGCCGCCAGAAAAAGCCCTCGAAGGGATTGATCTGCTGTTGCTGACGAGTCAGTCAGAGGCCATGCCCCTTGTCGTCCTCGAGGCCATGGCGGCGTCGGTTCCCGTGGTGGCCCATGATGTCGGAAATGTAGGCGACCTGCTTGGCTCGAATTCGCGAAGCGAAACCACCAGTGCCCCGGCCGGAATCATCGCACCATCGGTTGCGAATCAAAGAAATCCGACGCCGGCCGAACTAGCTGGCGTCGTCATCGACGTCTTGGGAAACGAAGGGTCCTACCGCGCCATGCGCGCCGCGGGCCCCCAAAGGGTAAAACAATTCTTTGGTAGGATTGAGACTTCCAAGGCTTGGAGATCCCTGTATTCCACCTAATTGTCGGACGAATCATCCGAAACTTTTACGAAGGTGACGTCAACGGGATTTTTCCGACTACCGATTACATATTGACCAGTGATCTTGCCGCGCTCAAGCAGACCCCGGAGTTGAAAGAACACCGTACGCTGCCGGCTGGTCAGATACACGACTCCGGTTTCCACGTTGAAGTAAACTAGATCAAGGGTGACAAGATGCTTGTGTGACTTCGGATCGATCATGACGCTCGCAACATGGGCTCGTCCATTGCTGGATATTTTTAGAGATGCATCGAAGTCTAAAAATTTACCCTCGTATGTTCCTTCGAAATCTGAGAACGACATTGGTTCGCCAGCCTGAGTGGCAAAGAAATTTGCTAAAGGCTTCGTCCTTGTTCCAAAGAAATTCTGTTCCCGATGTCCAATCCTCAGTGTCCCCTTGACCGATAAATTACTAGCATCAGACGGACCGGCCGAAATCCGGAATAGTGCATGTTGCACAGGTATATCTAGCTGTCCTGATCGGGCGTCACTCAGCGCTGCCGATTCCAATACACTACTCGAATAGATCATTCCCACGTTCCGGTCGAAGCCTGTGTAAGACATCGATGCCGTTATGTGCCCATAGCTTACCGACACAACAACTCCCATGATGTCTGAACGGGCAACCGAAAAGATTCCCGGGCGGCCTTCGATCTCAATTTCGTAAATGCCTTCCAGATCCTGCTCGTTGACCATGGCACCCAGGTCGAAGTGGTCAGCCAAAGATCGCATCATTTTCTCTTGGGACGGCATTCCGTAAGCGCCGTACCGTGCTGACAAGTCTCCGGCAATTTCTGCGAGGAATCTAAATTGAGACGGCTTTTGTCGAGCCAGATCGAGGGCGCGAAAGCTGGCTCCAAGCGCGTCAAAATGACTCGGGTCCATAATCGCCATGGCCTGCTTGCCCACCTCAACTTCAAGAGACCCACCGGTGTCAATCAGCTTCAGGATAATCAAAGAAACAATCGTCCCCGGTCGTATGGCGACCTCTTCGGGAACATGCCCTGGCAACTGGTCCAACCGCAACTTCGTCAAGACCAACATCTGGGCAATCTTTGAGAGCAGCGTCTGGTCCTTTTGAAGGTATACAGAACGATTAAACGATTCAAAGGCACTCTGGCAGACCATCGGACCGTGAACATTACTCAAGAATTTTTCATAGTCCGCTACCGTCAATTCGGCCAAATAGTTCTCGACCAATGTTTGATGCAATCGGGCCTGAACCCTCGAAAAATCATCCGTCGATGGAAACGGAGCCTTGGTCAAGGGTAACGGCTTGTTCAAGGCTTCGATAATCTTCCCCATCCGATCGAACATCGCATAAATCTCCTTGATCCCGCTCGCGCGCGCTGCGATCTTTTCCTGATTCAAATTGAATTTCATGCGGGTAAGGTCCTGGGACCAGCGGGCAAATTCGATCAGAAGCCAGTCAGGATCATCCGCAATACTCAGCTGAGGCTCAATTGCCACGGTCATCTTGTCTGCCAAGTCCGTAATCATATCAATGTCCAGCGAGCTGAACCTCAGCTCAACTTGAATTTCAAGGAGCTCGTCGAGAATCTTGAGATAAGGACCTAATTTTTCTTTCGGCATGTCAGGGACTGAAGACCGCAACTCAAAAATCACGTCACTCATCTCGCTGCGACTGACCCTAGCGCGTTCGATAATAGCTTCTGGTGAAGGTAAAATTTCTTGTGCAGTAAGTGGCAAGGCCAGGGGAAAAAATGCTGCGCAGGTGAACCCAGCGATTCGCATCAAATGGTAGATTGGCTTTAAAAAAGTTCGCACTTTCATCCCTTCGCAATAAAACGTTTGTGTCCGCATGAGGCAAGGCGCCGCAACAGCCCCTTAACGAAAGCAATTTCCAGTCCGTTCCAAAAAAACAGTCCAAATGTGGAACAGTAATTGCTCTCGCCTAGATCATTGTTGTCATTAGATACAACTCTGGAGAAAGATGATGATCTGTAGGAAAGTTGCCAGTGGGCTCGTCGTGGCCGCTTGTTCCCTGATCGCCCTGTCTCACACGAAGAACCTGCCGGCGGACCAATCCATCGGTGAAGCGTGTGGCTTGAATTACAACCCACCAAGCCCACAACCCGACACACAGCCGTTTTGGCACGGTGGCGCCATCCCGTTGGACTTATCCACCTCTGACGCAGAAATTAACCGGATCGCAATTGATGAGACGAAGGGGTCGGCAAATTTTCTGAACACACCCGAGCCATGGATACGGAACGCCGTTGAGCGCCCCGCGGTCGGAGAGCATCTGATCAACCCGGCGGGACAAGAAGTCGAAATGAAATTGCTGCTGCTTTCAGCAACCCGGAGCAATAATCAAGAGCCGGCCCTCCGTCTCGTCAAGGAGGCGCTGGACGGCATTGGAATACCATTCAACCACGTCCACCTGACGGTGGACGGCGCGCGTATTTCAAGTGATCCCCTGGACTTGGAGTTTCCGTCGCAAGGCGCAGCTCGGCGTGGACGGTATTATGGGATCGTCTTGATCAGTGATCTATTGGCTTTCCAGGATAAGGAAGGGACATGGCTTAGCTCACTAACGATGGACCAGTGGGCGCAACTCAGGGAGTACGAAAAACACTTTCAAGTCCGTCGCGTCGCTGTCGCTGCATATCCGCGCCCAACCTATGGCGTGGAACCATCGGGAGAACCGTTGACCGTAAAAAATACAATTCTTATGCAGAAGTCCGCCGAACGCTTCTCCACCGGGATGGTCAAAGAGGCCACGTTGCCGCTGATAGGCTCCTTTCAAAATCCTGCCAAAGTCATCGATCCAACCCTCGCAACACCCATCGCATTGTTCGGCAATCCTGACTCCAATGGCAACCCCAACCCTGTCGCCGCGGCGATCACTAATTTTCCTGACGGGAGGGAACAACTGAATTTCTACTTTGCGCAAAGTCCATTTCTAATGGCGAGTTACTATGTAGCACCGCTCTGGATCAATTGGGTGACGCGTGGCCTTTACCTGGGGAAGCGCCGTATCTATCTTAACTTACAGGTTGATGATCTCTTCATGCCGAACGGAATGTGGAATGTGCAGAAAAGAATACCGATGGATGACGGACACAGGGAATACCGCGCCACACCCGACGATTTAGATGAACTCGTGCTCTGGCAAAAAGATCAGCTCCAGCGTCTACCGAAGGGAAGCACCTTCAAGGTCGAAATGGCTGTGAACGGAAAAGGCGTGTGGGAGCTTGGGGGCTACACAAAGGACGCACTTTATAAATCTGCAAAGAAAAATATTCCCGAATTTCACTGGGTCAGCCACACATTCAGCCACCCAGATCTGGATCGCATTTCGTTCAAACAGATGACCGCAGAGATCGTTGCAAACCAAAACTTTTTGCAAGATTTCATTGATGTCGGGCATAAAAATTTTTCACCACACTCACTTGTAACGCCGCACATTAGCGGGATTTTCAACAAGGAAGCACTACGGGCACTATTTGAGAAAGGTATTTACAGCATCGTTGGCGACAACAGCCGCCGTGAACTCTGGCCACTTAATCCTTTCCATGGATTTTTTACGGCTGAACAGACCAATGGATTTGAGGGGATTTTCGTTATACCGCGCCATGCCACAGTCGCCCCCGTAAGCGCCGGACCGGTCCAGTACCTGCACTCATTTTACAACAGCCTCTATCATGACTTCTGGGGTAAGGACCTGACTTCAGCAGAAATCTTGCAGCTCGAGGCCGAGCGCGTAACCAAAGCGATCATCGCCTGGCGCCACGATCCGTATATGTTCCACCAGGGAAATCTTTGGTTCTTCAAGTGGATGGACAACCCCGGGCTCGATGGCCGAACGAGGCACAGCATCCTCAGTTTATGGACGGAGTTTGTGCTGGCTGAGCTCCAACGGTATACAACCTTGCCGGTTCTCAGCTTGAAAATGGATGATATGAGCCTCGCCCTTCAAGAACGAATGCAAACCGATCGTTGCGACATTCGCCTATTCCTGTCAACAAACCCGCGCCGTCGAATTCGAGTTCATACCAAGTCGGCTTGCAAAGTGCCTATCACTGGACTTTCCGTTTCTGGAAATCCTGCCGTGACACAGGATGTCTACGGTCCGGACGTGACATCCGTCATTAGCGCTCAACCAAATACTTCCGTTGAATTTATCCTTCCAACCGACAACCGGATCTAAAGATATGACCCAGCAAAAAGTTCCCCTCATGATTTATTTTCTATCTGCAGTTCTGCTTCATTCGGGAGTCTGCTTTGCCCAAGCCATACCAGGCGCGGGGCGTGGTGCATTCCTTGAAAATTGTCTTGCCGGCAACACTAAGCCTGACGTCATGCACACCGTGCGAGTCATCATGAAAGCCGTTGGCGCTAACGATTGCGAAGGTGCAAACCGAATCCTGAGCAAAACCAAGGAGCTGATTATCACGTCCAGTGAAATTTCAGACCTGACGCCGATTGCGGATCTCACTCACTTGGAAGTTCTTTCCATTGACGATAATGCAGTGCATGATCTTTCGCCCCTTCTCGGACTCACCGCGCTGAAAGGCCTTTCCATCATTCGAAACCATGTCGCGAATCTGTCAGGACTTGCGAACGCAACGAAACTTGAGTGGCTTTTCCTTCAGGACAACCATGCGCCGGCCCTTGATTTGTCGCCACTCCATGCCATGACCAGGATGCAAATTTTAGATGTCTCAAGAAACTCTGTTGGTTCCGTTTCTGCCTTATCGACCATGAAAGGTTTACGAAGCCTAATTGCCAACCAGGCAAAGATCTCCGACATCTCTCCACTTGAGGAGCTGGAGACGCTAACGAGCGTGTCTCTTGGGAACAATGAAATCAGCGATATTCAGCCATTGAATCGATCGCCTCGCCTGGAACGGATTCATATGCGAGAAAATCGTGTCGCCGACTTGAGCGTGCTGGCATCTCTGCCTCAACTTCGCGAGATTGATTTTTCAGGAAATCTCCTCAAAGACTTGAGTCCGGTATCAGGCCAGGATTTTCTCAGCAATATAGACATTTCCAACAACGGCATCGAATCCCTCTCGTTTATTGAAACATTGCCCAGACTTCAATGGTTGAAGGCCGGTGGCAACATCATCAAGGACCTCACACCACTCACGCAGTCCAGCGGTCTCCTGACTGTCCTGGACCTTTCAAGAAACAAAATTGTGGACCTCACGCCCCTCACAGGCATGAGGGAGATTGAGTGGCTTGATGTTTCTGGCAATCAAATTTCAGACATAACCACGATTGGTACCGTCCCTTTCTTGAAACGGCTCAACATCGCCAGAAACCAGATTCAAGATATTTCGGCACTCGCAAAGCATCCGACCCTCATGATCCTCGACATGTCGGAAAATAAAATAGTCGACCTCTCGCCGATTGCCAAAAAGGCCCTGATGAAGAACTTGATCCTTTCGGGAAACGAAGTGGTTGACGTTTCGCCCATCGGAACGCTGCGGGTCCTCAAGCACCTTGACGTTAGCCGAAACAAAGTTGAGGACTTGTCGCCCCTGCTTACCTTTGAAAATTCTGGGATGAAGGTTTTTACTGCGGACGCCAATCCCATCATCAAAGACGACGCCCACTGCCCCAGGGAGGGCGGTGCCTATTTGATGCGCTTGTTTTGCCGTGACTATTTAAAGTAATCGCGAATTTCAGCTGATTCATGCCAGAAAGGGCCTGCAATGAGTTTATTGTCCCACGTGCCGAATTTCGATGTGAAACACCTGCTTGACCGGCCCCTGAAGGCGATCGATGAGGCCATGGTCCGGAATTATTTTCTCGGGAAAACGGTCCTCGTCTCGGGGGCTGGAGGCAGCATCGGATCTGAAATTTGCATGCAGGTCGCCAGGTTCGGAGCACGTAAATTGATCATGGTCGAATCGTGTGAATTCAACCTTTATCAAATTGATCTTAAAATCCGCGAATCCGGAATCGCTATGGATTCGGAAATTGAAATCCATAGCCTCCTGGAGTCGGCTGCAAACCGGACCGCTATCCGGCGGATATTCAAGCAGCACAGGCCCGATACGGTTCTGCATGCAGCGGCCTTTAAACATGTCCCCCTTGTTGAGTGCAATCCAATCGCCGGGATTAAAAACAATCTGACCAGTACAATGATCCTCGCCGAGGCGGCACTTGACTTCAAGTCATCCGCGTTTCTATTGATCAGCTCGGACAAGGCCGTGAATCCAACGAACATCATGGGATTAACCAAACGCTGCTGCGAGCTGGTGATCCAATCCATGGACCGAGCCCACCCGGGGCGGGTCCGTTTCATGGCGGTACGGTTCGGCAACGTCTTGGCAAGTTCTGGCAGCGTCATTCCTCGATTTCTCACCCAAATTCAAAATGGTGGCCCCGTCACAGTCACGCACCGGGATGTAACACGCTTCTTCATGATCATCAGTGAAGCCGTTGGTCTGGTCCTGCAGTCAGTTGCCATGGCGTCGGGCGGAGAAATCTTCGTTCTCAATATGGGAGAACCGGTTCTCATTAAAGAGCTCGCCGAGCAAGTGATCCGGTGCGCTGGGCGGGAGCCTCACAAAGAAATTAAGATAGAGTTCACGGGCCTTCGTCCCGGCGAAAAACTTTACGAGGAGTTGATCCTGGAAGGTGATGAAAAGGCCACAACCCATGGCGACATCTTTGTCGCAATCCCAAAGGCCATTGATCACGCAGAAGTTCTTGCCTCGATACGCCACCTGCTGGACCTTGCTGAAAACGAGGATGCGGGACCTTGTCTGACTGCCATTCGCGAAATCGTTTTCGAGGGGCGTGAGGATACCCTGACTGCAATCATGCAGAATGTTCAAAGGGTACGCATGGCAGATCTGGTATCTGGTAATGTTGGTTCAGGTAAACTGGCAAGCTGAGAAAACCAGCCGGCAAGATCTTCTGGATCTTGTCCGCGTCTGCGCAGCTAAACTTTGGCCCGGGGCGAAGCGCATGCACAATCTTTAAACTTGGATTCGCGCGTTGCAAAGTAGAAACAATGTCTGCAACCTTAACGGCCTTGCCAGTTCCCACGTCGAATTCATTCCATACGCTTGAAGAAGTCGCAACCGACATGATTGCCCGCGCCGCGTCGTCAACGTGAATGAAATCACGCCATTCCTCTCCAGCGTTGTTCAATACAAAAGGACAATCTGATCGTATGGCCGCATCCAAATGGTGCAGGATCGAAAACCGGTCGTGGCCTCCGTACAAATTGAATACCCGGCACATCACATGCTCAATTTTATTTGCGGCACAAAAGGAGTCGATCATCATTTCGTTCAATTTTTTTATTTTTCCGTAGGGCGTTGCCGGAGGCTGGGTCGTGACTTGCCGTCCTTCCTGGTCCTCGCCATACACGGCACAGGTGCTGACATAGCAAAACCTGCTGATTCCATGCCTCTTTGCGGCCGTCAGAAGGCGGGCTGTCGTCATGATGTTAGACTGCACCACCGACTCGGGATCAGAATCAACCCTTGCGGTCAGATCATAGGCACCATGGATGATCGTGTTTACTGGCCTGCCATTTCGATTTCCGCCGCTTGCTCCAGAACACAATCCGTCAAGGTCGGTCCAGTCCTCGCGATTGAGCTCGACAATCTCAAAATCTGACTGGGCAATGATCGCGCGGCCCAAATTCCCCTTCGCCCCTGACAACAAAATCTTCATTCGTGCCTCCGATGAGGTCGGGGTCAAAGCAAAAATGATTCCTGAATCGGGCTTTTTGTTAGCCAAAATTTACGGCTGAATCTGGTACGGAACGTGCAGCCGAATCAACTCACGGAGGAATTGCCCGGCATGGATCCCAATCAAGAACCGGTCGACGTCGTGATGGTGACCGAGTGCGGATATCCATACGTGAAGGGGGGAGTCGGGGGGGTTGTCAATCAAACGCTACGAGGCCTCCCCGAGACAACGTTTGGCGTGATCCATTTGGCCTGGAACAAAAAGACAACCGATGCTAGACGGTACGAAATTCCCCCTAATGTGAAGTGGATTCAGGACATCTATTTATCACCTGAGGAATCCGCGCATGCGCCCCGCCGGATAAATCTCAGATTTCCATTTCGGAAGTCAGAAAGAATCCACAATGCATCGCTTGCACTGCGCTTCTTCGAATGGATCGATGAAGCAATGAAGGGCAATTACGAGCCTCTTATTGATGCCTACTGGCGCTACATGAACCCGAAGACCAGGACCGTGGATCTTTGGCAGATGTTGCGGTCTCCGGAATTCGTTGTGGAATTTGAATCCCGTATTGCGGACTTCGGAATGCCTCTGACCACAACCTTTTGGTTGATGGAAAACTTCCTTTCCATTACCCGAAATCTTTGCGGGCGCATTTATCCGGTGGGCCAGGTTTATCACTCCCAAACCCAACTGTACGCAGGCCTTGTCGCAGCACTTGGAGCCATGCAACACGGCCGGGAGATGATTCTCACCGAGCATGGACTTAATGTTCGTGACAGCATCCACTACATCCGTGAGGCAGGCCACGGCGTTCCCCCAAAAGGACGACCGGGGGATCCAATCAAAGACGCTTGGGTTTCATGGTTTTGTGAACTTGGCAGATTTGTCTATGGGCAGGCCACGTTTGCCACCTATCAATACCAGCGTAACGTGGATGAGGCGGTTTCCCTAGGTCTGCCCAGGTCAAAAGTCGAAATGATCTCCAACGGAATTGTTCCCGAGGATTTCGCTGCAGCCCGCAAGCAACGTCATGTGGCAAACACGATTCGCAGCGCTGTACTTGATGAAAGGCGTCTGGGGCATCTTTGGCGGCTCGCCTACGTTGGACGCATGATTCCTGCCAAGGGAATCCATGATCTGATCGAGGCAGCAGGGATTTTGTTCAAGCAAGGAGATGTTCGTTTCGCACTTGATTTCATTGGTCCGGCGGAAGGGGTAGATGATTTTCTTGCAGAATGCAGAAAAGCCATTGCCGCACTTGGAATCGAGGAGATTGTCAGTTTCACGGGAACAAAGGATCTCACGCACGCCTTTGGCGCAGTGGATATCATGATCCTGCCAAGTCACGCCGAGGCCCTGCCCATCGTGCTCCTGGAAGCGATGGCTTCCTCGGTTCCTATTGTGGCCACGGACGTCGGCAGCATCATGCAGGTGATTCATGATCCGGTGGCTTGCGAAGGTGAGTTCCGTGACTCCATTGGGCCTGCGGGCTTGGTCGTTCCCCCCATGAATCCCGTTGCGCTGGCAGATGCGATCTCACACCTAGTCTTGAACCGGGACTTGTATGAATCCTGCTGTGAAAATGGGCCCCTGCGAATCGCAGAAAATCACCGTGCAGAAAGCGTCATGCAACAATATTTGAAGCTCTACCAATCCGCCGCCGAACGCCAAAATGCAGCGTATTCTGGCAACGAAGTTGCGCGCCTTGCGGGCAGCAGCATCCAAATCACGCCAAGACCAGCCCCGACAAAAGCAATGATGTTGAATAACTCGAAAGTCGGTTCAATCTGACCCTGGAAAACAAAGGCACCAAGAATCGCGATTTGTGCGATCACAAAGCCGATGGCAGGACCCTCTGCGTTGAGCAGGTAAAGGTGGCATGCCAGAATAAATACCAGACTTGAAAGTCCCGACGAATAGATAAGCATGCGGTATTGGTCTAACTCGCTGGGAAATTGCCAGGAAAAAATTCCAAGCGTGAATATCCAGGCAACTTGAACGGCAATAAACAACTCCAGACACATTCCAAGGAACATCACTGAAAGATTTTTTCGTGTGGCCTGAAACACTGGGACGCTGCTTTCAGACATCGCTCTAAATACAATAGTCCACATCCTCGTCATCCCCGGCGCCAACCGGAGGAAATACCAGTTGCAGAGGATGATCGCAGGCAGCGTTGCTGCAAGAAACTGGGTCGCATTGTGTCCGCCAGTAGCCATTTCAGGAAAAAGAAAGAGGATCAGGATCTTGTCGCCCCAAAATATTGACCCGAGGACCAGACCGCGTTTGATCCGGGTCCACTTCAAGGACGGCGAGCCGAACTTCAATGCGTCAGAATCTGCATGCCTTCCAAACGTCCGGGCATCAGATAAAAATGGCCCCGACAAAACCGCACATGCCGCCAATGGCGGAAGAAACCAAACTTCTGGCAGCACGGCGAGAACCAGAGCATACGCCGTCCACGCACCAAGATAGACCTTGTGTTTTTGTTGGGCGAAAACGTTGACCATCATCAAGGCGAGCAAAAGATGCAGTACTGAAGACGTGATAAATTCAATTTGGAAACCGGAATCTGTTCCAATGGCGTGGGGCCTGGGGAGTAATATTCCCAACACTGCGGCCATAACGGCTCCTGCAATCATGGCCCACGGGATTCTTTTCATCAGACAATAGGCCGACCCTGCCAAACCCCGAAGGAAAATGTCGTCACCCAAGGCCAAAGAGACTGGCATGACGATCACGTACGCCAGCCACGGCATGGTCGATCCAGAAGCAAGCCAAAGATCAATTACTGGTGTGCCGCCAATTCCAGCACAGGCGCCGGCCTGGCATTTGGCGCCTCCCGCTGCAAAGGCAAAAGAGACCAGGACTACGGCCATCAACTGAAGGCAGGCCGCCCTCCACCATCCGGATTTCAAGGAATCCCCGGGCAGGGTTTCCGGCATTCCGGACAATTCCAACTTGAACCGGGTCGTGCGAAACCGGGAGTTCAAGGAGTCGACAAGCAGCAGGGCGGACTCGCGGCTGAAACGTGACGGGAGTAGCAGGGAAAAAATCCGCGATCCCGATTCATTGGTGAGGCTGAACCAGCTGCCCGCTTCTTCCCTTGGGTCAAAAGGCCGCGGACAATTCGCGACCACCAACTGACCTGAAGCGGGTGAACTGATCGTCATGGCCTGTCCCCGATATCTCACCTTTAGGGGCTGGCCATCGTGGAGTGGCAGATGCGCATTTTTCTTTTCATATTTGTCGGGATGCAAATCGAATTGCCGGCGCATTTCACGGATGACTCCGCCGTTCAAGGCGGCCTTTTTTTTAAGCAGACGCGGCCATAGGAAAATTCTCGCGAGCAAGGCTGATAAAGCGAGCACTGCTGTGTGGAGTTGAAATTCGTGCACGAGACTCCCGCCATGGCTGCAATCCGGTCATAAATTTTCTTGTGCAAGAACAGGGTCAACGGCAGGGATCTTGCAGAAAAATTATTCAGCTAAAGTTTCGCCGCCGGAATATCGAAGGACCGCTGCGACTGAGGTATTGGCATTCGCCGGTTTTAAAATATTTCTTAGAGGAGAAACAAAATGGTCAGAAGAATCTGGTGTGCGTGGATATTCGCATCGACTGCGGTATCCCCATTTCTTTTCAGTGCCTGCGGTACTGAGAATCTTTCTTCCAATCGAAGTTCTGGTGCGGGGACCGCTGCTAGTGGGTTGGACGCATCAGGGTCCATGCCGGCCATTGATCTTACATCAACGGCTGTCACCACGCTGGTTCCTTTATCGATTCAGGTAAAGCGCGGCAGCGTGAGCAAGCAACCCCTTTCCGTCCTGGCCAAGAAGGAGCAATCCGGGACGGCCGATGACTGGAACACCTATCTTGAATTTACGCCTGCAAGCACCGGGGCCGCTGCTGTTTTTACCTTTGCGGTTCCGTCCACGATCAATGTATCCAGCATCACGTCCATGAAGGTTTCGACAAATTACAAAGGTCCGGGGCGCAGCACGCAGCAGTGGTCTTTTCTTTTGTATGATTACACCGCAGCTAAATGGGTGTCGGTCGGGAATAATAGCGCGGCTGGAACATGGACGTGGACTTCCTTTGATTTGACGGCGACGGGGATTCTATCGCGCTTCATAAGTGCGACAAAGAAAATCAGTCTGCGTTATGAGACCTCTACGGCAGTGGATAGCAGCGATATAGATTATCTTGTGGTTAATGTTGATGCTGGTTCTGCTCCAAATCCGACGCCAACCCCAACTCCGTCGGCATCGCCAACTCCGTCACCAAGTCCATCGGCATCTCCGACTCCAACCCCCACGCCTCCCGTCAATGGAACGTGGTGGAAGCCCGCCATCGGCACGAGCTGGCAGATGCAGTATAGCGGCACCATCGATACCAGCCTGAATGTCCAAGTATACATGCTGGACATGTTCGGCACCTCGGCGACAACCATCAGTGCCTTGCATGCACGGGGCGTGAAGGTTATTTGCTACATCGACGGCGGCAGCTGGGAGAGCTATACGCCAGACGCGGCAATCTTTCCGGCTTCAATTATTGGCAAAGCTGTCGGAGGATGGCCCGATGAAAAGTGGCTCGACATCCGCAGCAAGACTTTGCTGTGGCCGATCATGCGAGCCCGTTTGGATTTAGCGAAGCAAAAAGGCTGCGACGGGAT
>Ga0247843_1005571_pt1 | contig 17377 bp, 11 predicted proteins | sample LaCruzMarch2017__FD_192420 | JGI IMG/M metagenome (GOLD analysis project Ga0247843, IMG submission 192420) | Freshwater microbial communities from meromictic Lake La Cruz, Castile-La Mancha, Spain - LaCruzMarch2017_8m | ecosystem: Environmental > Aquatic > Freshwater > Lake | place: Spain... | reverse complement strand
TTACTGCAACAGGAAGGAAAAACAACCAAGTTGAAAATCACTATTAGAAAAAAAAGGTATTTCATGACAAAAAATTAATGCCCACAAACCAAAACGCTTTTGCTTCATAAGCTGGTTTTTGACTACTAAAATGTAAAAGTAAGCCCCCAACTCAAATTTCCAAATCATCTAGCGGCGTTTTATTTTCCCCCAACTTATTTTTGGTATTAGGGCGAAAATTCTCCCAACCCCCAAAAAAAATATGGAATCATATTGCCACCCCCTCCCGAGCTACGCAATATGATTCCATAAAATCCAAACCCAAAATCCCCCCAATCACCTTACCACCGTCACATCCCCTTTTTTCAACACGACTTCCCCATTGGTCAGTTTCACTTCCAGATAATACACAAAAACCCCCGGATTCACCGGATCGCCCCGAAAAACGCCATCCCAGCCGGGCCAGGCATTGATGGGGAGCGGATCTTGCAGGGAATAAACCATATCGCCCCAGCGGTCAAAAATTTGCAGGGAATTCAAGGTCAGCACCGAAGCACCGCCATGCACCGTCCACAAGTCATTTTCGCCATCTCCATTGGGAGAAAATACATTGGGGATGTAAATATCAACGCGGTTTTTTACCAATACCCGCACGGAGGCACTGGCCGAACATCCGGCCTGATTGGTAATCACCACCTCGTAAATACCCGAATTGGTGGGTATCCACTCCTGCCGCAGACATTGGGCGCAGGAGGTGTCGGGCGTAGGGGTCCAGACAAGGCTTTGCCAATTGCTCAGGTTGGTCTGGGCTTCGAGTATCAAGGTTTCTCCTGGGGAAACACTCACTTCGGAGGGGAGTGTAATCAAGGGTACATCCAAAAAACCTATGCTCAGCATCGTGTCTGCCGTGCAACCGTTTGCGTCCTGTATTTCAATCAGGTGATCACCTGTGGGAATTGTAGGCATAAGTCCCTCTGCGGTAAAGGCTCCATCAATATAAACGCTGAACGGCTCCGCCCCATTGACAGGGTTTATCTGGGCACTAGTGCTATTTTCTCCACATACCACATTGGCCAAAGCAATATCAAATCCTAGGGCGGGCGGATCCTGTATTGCGACGGAACTGGTAACGGTACACTGATTCGCATCCGTGACCGTGAGTTGATAAATACCCGCGCCTACACCCGTCAGGAGGGGCGAATTTTGCCCTGCAAGATTCCAGGTGTATTGATACTGCGGAGTTCCGCCGTTAGCAGCCGCGTTGATGCTGGCATCGGTGGCGCCATTGCAACTCAGCGCATATTGCCCAAAAACCAACTGGGCAGTAGCCTGTGCGGTCAAAACGGGCGGTGCATTGACCACCGCACTCAGGGTACTCGTCAAGCCATTGGATCCGGTAATGGTGACGGTGTAAGTTCCGGCTGCAAGGTTCTGAATTTGAATCGGGCTGCCAGTATTGGGGATGAGTCCGCTCCCGCTTTGAAACCCGTTGGACCAGTTGTATTGAAACGGGGCAGGTCCGCTCGTTACGCTGAGCATCAAAATTCCGTCGGTATTCCCAAAACAAGTCACCGTGCCGTTGGACAATACCGGCGCAGGAATACAATCAATATCCAAGGTAGTAATGGTGGTGAGGATGCTGTCACAACCCGCAGCATTGGGGAGGATCGTGGTGGTCGTCCCCATTTGTGCCGGATCGCAGCTAATTACGTTTACCGTGGAAGCCGTGGGCTGTAGAACGGTCACCGTGGTAGTAGCAGTAGCGGCACAACCATTTTCCAGAACAGTGATCGTATAGGTACTGGTACTGCTCGGCTGAATGCTGATCACCGCAGTGCTTTCCCCGCTGCTCCAACTGAAACTGCTGCCGCCGCTGGCCGTAAGTGTCGTTGGATCTCCATTACAAATGCTTGTATTTCCTGCAATTGCGGCTACCGGGTTCGGAAGGACCGTGAGCGTAACTTCAAGTCGTGTGGTACTGGTGCAACTGCTTGAAATCTCCCGGGCTTCTGCATAAAATCTGTAAACGCCGGGCGTCAGGATTCCAGCAGGGGTGTAACTCGTATTCCCGGCCAATACGGGCGTTCCTCCACTGGGTGTTGCATACCAATCTACGGTGTTGCCAGATAGCGTAGAGACGGTCAAGGCCGGATTGGGAGCGCCTTCGCAAATGCTTGGATTGTTCGGTTGGGTCGCGGCATTTACAGGCAAACAATTGCAATTCGGTGCATTCACCGTTTGCTGCTGCGTACAGCCCGTGGCCGTATTGGTAACCGTCAGCAAGGCATTGGTACCGTCCGGAATACCGGTGATACTAAAGGCGTTTCCACTGTTCGTTACGGTGCCCACACTGGCGGTCAACGTATTGGCATTGGAACTGACATAAATGGTATAGCTGCTCAAATCACTCGAACAGTTTATACTGTCCAGTACGAGACCTGGAATCGGATTGACCGTAAGGACGAAGTTTTGCGCCGCTCCAGTGCAGCCGTTCAAACTGGGGGTGACGACCAAATTGGCGACCACTGGAGCATTCCCGCTATTGGTCGCCAGAAAACTGATATTGCCCGTTCCGCTGGCGGGCAGTCCGATGCTGGGGTTGGAGTTCGTCCAATTCAAGGTGGCAGAGACGCTTCCCGTAAAGTTTACAGCAAGCAGTGTGCCCGCACAAACGGCCTGATTTGCGGGTGGCATAACCGTCGGCAATGCATTTACGGTAAGCGTCACCTCCAGCCGGGTCGCGCTGGTGCAATTGCTGGCTGTTTCCCGGACTTCTGCGTAAAAACTATAGACTCCAGGAGCCAGGGTTCCGGTAGGTGTAAAACTCGTGCTGCCCATCAACAATGGACTGCCGCCGGTGGGTGCAGCATACCAATCCACCGTGTTGCCCGCAGCGATCGTCACCGTAAGTGCCGGATTTGCAGCGCCTTCGCATATACTCGGATTATTCGGCAGGGTAGCCGGACTGACGGGCAAACAATTGCAGTTCGGTGCATTTACCGTTTGTTGCTGCGAACAACTGGTCACCGTATTGGTAACGGTCAAAACCGCATTGGAAGCAATCGGGATGTTGGTAATTACAAAATTGGGCGCCGTGCCCGATACCGTTCCAACGCTGGCGATCAACGTATTGGCATTGGAATTGACAAAAATGGAGTAGTTCGTCAAATCTACAGAGCATTCCGTGCTATCTACTGTAAGACTTGGAAGCGGGTTGACCGTAATCGTGAAATTTTGGGCGGTTCCAGTGCAGCCATTCTGGCTGGGTGTAACGACCAGATTCCCGACCAGGGGTGTGCTTCCGGCATTGGTACTGATAAAATTGATGTCTCCCATGCCGCTGGCGCCCAATCCAATATTGGCATTGGAATTCGTCCAACTGAAAATAGCGCCGCTGGTTCCCGTGAAATTCAGTGCCACCCCGCTGTCCACACAAACGTTTTGACTGCTGGGGGCATTAACGCTGGGCACTGGATTAATGGTAATACTAAAGTTCTGGGTAAGCCCCGTACAACCTGCCAATGAAGGAGTTACCGATATATTGGCCAGGGTCGGGGTCGTTACATTTGCAGCGATAAAATTGATATTGCCCGTACCCGTTGCGCCCAAACCAATCGCCGGGTTCGAATTCGTCCAATCGAGCGTTGCGCCGCCCGTTCCGGAAAAATTGATGGCAATGCTTGTGCCGCCGCATTGGGTCAGATTCGTCGGGGCGGTAAGCGTTGGAATTGGATTGACCGTGATGGTGAAATTTTGAGCCGTTCCGGTGCAGCCATTCAGGCTGGGCGTGACCACCAGATTGGAAACCAATGGCGTGCTGCCCGGATTGGTCGTCAGGAAACTGATATCTCCGGTACCATTGGCGCCCAAGCCTATATTCACATTTGAGTTGCTCCAGTTCATGGCTGCGGAAGCGGTTCCGCTGAATGGGATACTGATCTGTGTGCCGGCACAAACGTTTTGATCCAAAGGTTGAATCACAGAAGGCACCGCATTGACCGTCAAGGTAACTTCAAGCCGGGTTGCACTGGTACAATTACTCGACACATCGCGTGCCTCTGCAAAAAAGCTGTAAACGCCCGGAGTCAGCATACCAGGCGGGGTATAACTCGTATTTCCGATCAACAAGGGCACACCACCCGAGGCCGTAGCAAACCAGTCCACCGTAGAGCCGGGGGCTGTAGAAACGCTCAAAGTCGGGGTCGGCGCTCCTTCACAAATCACGGGCGAATTGGGGCCAGTTGCTGCTGAAACCGGCGGACAATTGCAATTCGGAGCATTGACCGATTGCTGCGATTGACAGCCCGTGGCAGTGATGGTGCTGGTGATGGTCACGTTCGTTCCCGCAGGAATTCCACTTATGGTGAAATTTCCGCCACTGCCCATTACGTTTCCGGCTGTGGAAGTAATCGTGGTTCCGCTGGAATTTAGGTCAATACTATAGCTCAGCAAATCGCTGGCACAGGAAACCGCATTGATCGTAATGGTCGGCAGTGGATCAATCGTTATGTTAAAGCTCTGCGATGTACCGATACATCCGTTCAAACTGGGCGAAACAATGATATTTCCGGCTGTTGTTGCGCCAACATTCGCGGCGCTGAAACTGATATTGCCTGTGCCACTGGCAGCAAGACCAATGGCAGTTTCGCTATTCGTCCAGGAATAAATGGCACCTGCCGTTCCTGTAAAATTGACGGCAACAGCAGTCCCAGCACAGGAATTCACGTCCAGTGCCGGATCCACCACGGGCAATCCGAGCACCGTGATATCAAACGTTTGGGGGATGCCCACACAACCGTTTTCAGTCGGGGTGACGGTAATGGTTCCTAGGCCTGCATTACCTGCCACGAAACTAATATTGCCGGAGCCGCTGGCTGCCAGACCAATGCTCGTATTGTTGTTTGTCCAGTTGAAAACAGGGTTATTGGTCCCGGAAAAAGTAGCCGTTACCTGCGACCCTGAGCAAATGGTTTGATTGGGTTGGTCTATTACCGTGGGAGTTGGATTTACGGTAATGGTAAACGTGAGCGGAGCACCCAAACAGCCATTGGAAGGTGTAACGGTGATGGTCCCGACTTCCACGACGGCTACATTAGCACTCGTGAAATTTAGGTTGCCACTGCCCGAGGCCCCCAGACCAATGGCGGGATTGTCATTCGACCAGCCAAAAACAGCCCCTGGTGAACCCGTGAAATTTGCTACGACCGCTGCGCCCGAGCACACGGTCACATCAGCGGGCTGGTTGACATTGGGGATAGGGTTGACGGTTATAGTGAACGTCTGCGCTGGGCCGGGGCACCCGGCTTCAGTGGGGGTTACCGTTATGGTTCCTGTGGTGGTGGCCGCTACATTGGCGGCTGTAAACGAAATGTCGCCCGTTCCATTGGCGGCCAAACCAATGGCGGGATTGCTATTGGTCCAGATGAAAGTAGGATTAACAGTGCCTGAAAAAATAACATCCACTGGTTCTCCGGCACAAACGGCTTGGTTAGGCGGACCTGCCACAGTAGGTATCGGATTCACCGTAATTAAAAAGTTTAACGGGCTGCCCAAACAACCATTGATCGAGGGCGTGACTGTAATATTCGCTACTTCCTGACCCACTACATTGGCCGTGACAAAGTTCAGGCTGCCGCTTCCAGAAGCGCCCAGACCAATAGCAGGATTGTTATTTACCCAATCAAAAGTAGCACCCGGAGAACCCGTGAAATTTGCTACTACCGGCGCGCCTGAACACACGGTCACATCCCCAGGCTGGTTGACACTGGGAATCGGGTTGACGGTTATGGTAAAGCTCTGTGCCGGGCCAGGACATCCGGCGAGGGTAGGAGTCACGGTGATGGTGCCGGTGGTGGTGTTCGCTACGTTGGCAGCCGTAAAGTTGATATCCCCGGAACCATTGGCGCCCAAGCCAATGGCAGGATTGGAATTGGTCCAATCGAAAGTTCCAGTACCACTGAATATAACATCCACGGGGTCGCCGGGACAAACCGTTTGATCCGCCGGATCGGCAACACTTGGCAATGGGTTCACGGTGATGGTGAAGCTTAGCGGGTTGCCGGGACAGCCATTGAGCGTTGGCGTAACCATAATATTCGCTACTTCCTGCGCGGCCACATTCGCCGAAGGGAAATTCAGGTTTCCGGTTCCGGAAGCGCCCAATCCGATGGCAGGGTTGTCGTTCGTCCAGCTAAAGGTAGCGCCCGGCGAACCCGTAAAATTGGTCACTACCTGATTGCCCGAACACACGATCACATCGCCGGGCTGGTTGACGCTGGGAATCGGATTAACCGTGATGGTAAAGTCTTGGGTGGGCCCAGGGCAACCCGCTTCTGTGGCCGTTACGGTGATGCTACCCGTGGTGGGGACGACCACATTGGCGGCAGTAAACGAAATGTCGCCCGTTCCGCTGAGGCCCAAGCCTATGAGGGGGTTGTTGTTGGTCCAACTGAAAGTAGGATTAACCGTCCCGGAAAAAAGGACCTCTACCAGCTCTCCCGAACAAACCGTTTGGTTCATCGGATCATCCACCATAGGCACCGGGTTCACAGTAATGGTGAACGTTAAGGAGATACCCGGGCATCCGTTGTTTATAGGCGTAATGGTGATGGTCGCCACTTCCTGCACGAGTACATTAGCGCTCGTGAAGTTCAGGTTGCCGCTTCCAGAAGCTGCCAGTCCAATAGCAGGATTGTCATTCACCCAGTCAAAGGTAGCGCCCGCCGAACCCGTAAAATTCGCCACCACCGGTTCACCCGCACATACGATCACATCATTGGGCTGATTGACGCTTGGAACCGGATTGACGGTGATGCTGAAGCTCTGTGCCGGGCCAGGGCATCCGGCGAGGGTAGGGGTTACGGTTATGGTGCCCGTTGTGGTGTTCACCACGTTGGCAGCCGTAAAATTGATATCCCCGGACCCATTGGGGCCTAAACCAATGCCAACATTGGAGTTGGTCCAGTTGAAAGTCCCGGTTCCACTGAAGATCACCTCCACAGGATCGCCGGGGCAAACCGTTTGATCCGCTGGATCTGTAACGGTTGGCGTTGGGTTTACGGTAATGGTAAAGGAAACCGGGTTACCTGGGCATCCACTGATCGTCGGCGTTAGGGTAATAGTTCCCACTTCCACCGCAGCTACATTGGCTGAAATGAAGTTTAGGTTTCCGCTTCCTGCGGCGCCTAAACCTATGGCAGGATTATCATTCGTCCAGCTGAAGGTGGCACCCGGCGTACCCGTAAAATTAGCTACTACGGGCGCTCCTGCACACACGCTCAAATCATTGGGCTGGTTGACGCTGGGAATTGGGGTGACCGTTATAGTAAAAGTCTGTGCAGGACCGGGACACCCGGCTTCGTTGGGCGTTACGGTGATCGTTCCTGTGGTAGAAACTACCACATTGGCGGCGGTAAACGAGATGTCACCCGTTCCATTGGCACCTAACCCGATGGCGGGATTGTTGTTGGTCCAGTTGAACGTAGGATTTACGGAGCCGGAAAAGATAACATCCACGGGTTCTCCGGCGCAAACGGCTTGGTTGGGTGGATCCACCACCGTAGGCACCGGATTCACGGTGATGGTAAAACTAATGGGGGCGCCCGGACATCCATTGAGGGTCGGCGTAAGGGTAATAGTTCCGACTTCCACGCCGGCTACATTGGCAGAAATGAAATTCAGGTTGCCACTTCCTGCCGCCCCTAAACCAATAGCAGGATTGTCATTGGTCCAGTTGTAGGTGGCGCCTGCCGTACCCGTAAAATTTGCAATCACGGGTGCTCCCGCACATACGCTCACATCATTGGGTTGGTTGACGCTGGGAATAGGGTTGACCGTTATGGTAAAGGTTTGTGCAGGACCTGGGCACCCGGCTTCATTGGGCGTCACTGTGATCGTTCCTGTGGTAGCAACCACCACATTGGCGGCTGTAAACGAAATGTCGCCCATTCCACTGGCGCCTAGTCCGATCGCCGGGTTGTTATTGGTCCAGTTGAAAGTAGGATTAACGGTGCCGGAAAAAATTACATCCACGGGATCTCCGGCACAAACGGCTTGGTTCGGCGGATCTACCACGGTAGGCGCCGGATTCACGGTAATGGTATAGGTGATGGGTAAGCCAGGGCAACCGTTCAGACTGGGCGTCACTTCAATATTGGCTACTTCCTGACTGCTAACATTGGCGGCAGTGAAGGAAAAAGTACCTGCTCCCACCACAAAACCAGACGCGCCCAAGCCAATGTTAAGATTGTCGTTGGTCCAGGAGAAGGTGGCCCCCGGCGTACCCGAAAATCCGGTTGTTACCGAGGCTCCAGCGCATACCTCCAGGTCGGGTTCGTCCATGACGGTTGGGGTAGGATTTACGGTTATGGTGAAATTTTGGCTGGGGCCGGTGCAGCCATTCTCCATGGGTGTAATCGTGATGGTTCCGGTGGTGGGTGCTGCTACCGAAGCAGCGGTAAAACTGAGATCCCCCATGCCATTGGCGCCCAAGCCAATCGCTACGTTTGAATTGGTCCAGCTTACGGTTGGGTTGACCGTTCCAGTAAACGCCACATTCACGGGCTCATCCGCGCAAACGGTGATATTGGGCGGGTCGTCCAGGGTCGGGCCCTGGTTTACCGTCACATCAATGGTGCTGCTATTGGTGCAGGCATTGTCGTCCGTAGCGGTAAAGGTATAAGTGTTGGTGCCCAGCGGTGCGCCCGTAACGTTTGTGCTCAGGTTGGTCGGCGTAGCGATGGTGCCAGGACCCGTCCATAAAGTGCTTGCCACAGAACTGGGATCCGTGAGTGTGCTGCTCAAGTCAAAAGGCAAGCCCGAACAAACGGGATCAGGATTGGCCATCAGCGTGGCAGAAGCATCCCAGCAGGTTATGGTAATATTGGAGAAAGTAATGGTTTCATTGGCCGCCCAGGTTTGGGTTTGCACAATCAGCCCGGCATCGGTGGCGCCATTGGTGCAAACTGGACCGTATGTAAAAGTTCCTGACTGATTGGTACTACCTGGCACTCCTACCAGTTCGGTTTGAACGGTGACACCCCCAATCTGAAATTGAACATAGAAAAAGTCCCAGCAATTGGCACAGGCACCTCCAGACGGGTCGCTTGGATCCCCCGCACAGCCGGAACCAAAGGGGCATTCGTCGCTCGATTCCATATTCCCGCTTCCAGGATAGGGCAGGGAAAAATTGTATTGAATGGAAAAAGAGATGGAGGAACAGTTGGATACGTCTACCGGCCCATAATTGTCGTTGGTGGCGGCATCTGTATTGTTGTAGGAGGCCCCAGGATTACTGTAGATAACTGTTTGAGCATGAATCAGGAGCGGGACAATAAAAAAGGCAACAGCCAATAAAATCGGAAGTTTGGAAGGTCGCATGATAAGTAGTGTTTGCAATTCAAAGTGAGTCAAAAGACCCCGACGGCGGAGATTAAATTGCAAAAGTAGCTTGGTACGGAGCGGGCAAGCGCGGACTTGTTTAGACTTAACCTAAGAAAAATATTGGGTTGCACGATTCGTATGACGGTGGGAGGCCTTGTGCTGCCGACGGCAAACTACAAATACTGTCTTGCATGGGTCTTACGATCCCGCATACACCCCCACCAACAGCACCAAAACTGACACCGCCGTCAACCAGCCCAAAAGCGGCAACACAAATTTTAACCAGCGGTCAAACGTAACATCCACCATCGTCAGCGAAGGCAAAATCAGGCCCGTGGGTGTAATAAACGCCATCAATCCCATCCCGTACATGTAGGCATCCACCACCGCGCTGCGCGGGGCGCCCACCACATCCGCCAAGGGGGCCATGATCGGCATCGAAAGCACGGCCAGGCCAGAGGAGGAAGGTACAAAAAATGAAAGCACCCCGAACAAGCCCATCATTACGGTGATAAACAAACCTTTGGGCATGCCTTCCACCAAATTGGAAGCGTAAAAAAGCAGGGTGTCCGAAATACAACCCTCTTCCATAATGATCGTCACGCCCCTTGCAACGCCGATGATCAGCGCCACCGAAAGCAGATCATTGGCGCCCCGGATAAAGGCATCCACAAAGGTCTTTTCTTTCATTTTGGAGACCACAAACAGAAGTAAAGACCCCAGAAAAAACACCGTGGTCATCTCCATGAACCACCAGTCCAGCCGCGAAACACCCACGATCATGACCACAAAACAAAGCAGGGCAATCATCAGGGAAAGTCGGATGCGTCCATCCAGCGACACCGTTTCCAGGCCTTCTTTTCGCAGAAACATCGCTTCAATGGCCGCTTTTTGCTTGAATATCAAGGAGTTTTCGGGGTTTTTGCGCACTTTTTCGGCATAGCGAAGGATATACCAAATGCAGATACCCGTCCCTAAAACCAGAAAAGCGATCCGACTCATTTGTCCGCTTGTCCAATTGATGCCCGCTGCATTGGAAGCAATGATGACACTAAACGGGTTGACCACAGAAATCATGGTGCCGATGCTCGAACCGATGTAAATGCAAGCCAAAGCCGTGATCGCATCATAACCCGCCGCCAAAAATACCGGCACGAGGATCGGGTAAAAACCGATGGTTTCTTCGGCCAAACCAAAGGTTGTACCACCCAAAGCGATCAAACCCGTGATGACATAAATAAGCAGTCGCTCCCGCCCTTTCAATCGCAGGGCCAGCCACCCAATGCCCGCATCAAAAGCACCCATGGATTGAAGCAAACCTATAAATCCGCCCAAAATGAGCACAAAAAGAATCACATCAAAAGCAGCGGCAATGCCCTTGAGGGGCGATTGAACCCAGGCCAAAAAGCCCTGTGGCTGGCTCTCCAGTTGGTAGTAAGTGCCAGGGATGCCGACCGGTTTTTTGATCTCCCCATTCGTGAATTTTTGGACCTCGGTTTTAATGCCCAACTGATCGAGCGTTGCCTGGACGGGCGGAAGCGCAATCGTCTGGGTATCCGATTTCTGATGCAGGAACACCTTTTGATCGGCATCGTATTTCAAGGTCTGGTATTTCCCGGCCGGAATCAACCAGGTCATCAAGGCCACGATGGCGGCGATCAGCAATAAAACCGTGTGGGCGGTAGGAAAGGAGAATTTTAGCATGGGTGTGGGTCGGGCGGGTGGGTGGGTGGGTTGTGGGGATAAAGGAACGGGGAAAGAATAGAAAAGTGGCTGTTTTTGATGTCCTTTTGACAGCCCCAAAAAGCTAATTATACAGAAACCGATAAATTTGAAAACCTGACACCGGGGAGCCATACCGTCAGATTAATGGACACTCCTGGGCGTACATTGGAAGCTATTGCCTTACTGGTTGAACCCAATCTTCTGACGATAGATCTGGGCGCCAATACCCTGATCTAACTCGGCAATCCGGTTTCCCTCATGTTCTCTGGATGGAAAAACGCCAGGCTAGGTGTTTGTCGCAAGTCAAAACAAGCCCGAATTTTCTACTTTGAGTTGTCCTAATCATGGGAGGGGCTCAGAAGCCGACAAAGGGATTGTTTTTTGTGTTAGCAATAAATTGGGGTGCTTGACCGCATTCCACCAGGAGGTGTTGAGCTTAGTATTTTGGTTGGATAGATGAAGACGACCAGAGCTAAATCTATACTTTATTCTGGTTGTAGCCTGGAAAAAGAAAACGACCAGCGGAGATGGGTGGTGTTTAAAATACAATGCCCACACCAATATTAAAGCCCCAGAAGTCTCTACGTCCTTTGCGGTCAGGATTTTTTCTTTTATACCCAATTGACTGGAAACCCAACCCGATCTGACCAAGCACATTTGCGTTTTCATTTCTGTTGAATATTCCACCAAAATTTATATGCGCAAAATGTCCACCCCTATTGTATAAACTCTCATCGGAATCAAAAATGCAGATCGAATACCCAACCTCAAGTGAAAAAAAAGCCGTACTCTGATCTATGATTTTATCTTCTGGATCGATGTATCTAAACCCTAATTTTTCTTTGCCAATAGAGATTTTTCCAACAATCGAAAGAGGAACAAGGTATGTGTCTAATGAATCATCATCGCTGCTGTAATGGGAAATGCCCGAACTAGGCCCAACCACCATATTTCCCCCTTTCCCTTTTATAAGTCTTCCATGAGTATAATTGATCTGATATCCGGTGGGAGCACTACCTTTCAGTTCTACGAAAGATATCCTTTGCTTAAAGTTAACTAGCTCGTCTATACGCTTTTGCAATGCCAATTTATCGGCCAACAAGAGCTGATTCGTCAAGTTAGCGGTTTTTAATAAAACAGAGAGTGAATCATTGTTGCGATTGGACTCCATTAAATCTGCTTTCAATTTAACTTTTGCCTGGGTTAACGTGTCAATCAGCGATTTAAAAACCTTCTCTTGTTTGCCAAGTTTTTCAATGTCTACTTGTAACTTTTCATATTCATAAGTTAGGTCGTTCATTTGGCTTTGAAGCACCAAAATTGACGACATTTTGTTCTTGACCGAATTTTGCAGCTCTTCGATTTTTCTCCTTTGAGTAGCATTTTTTTTTGAAAGCCTCCTGATATCATTATTCAGTTCGCTGATTTTTATTTGTTTTTCATCACTTATTTTTCTAAGTTCATATATGCGTTCGACAACCTTATTGTACTGGCTTTCCTGGCTGATGCCTTTGCTATTACAAATTAAAATAAGTGACAAAATAGTTAGCAGGTGTTTCATTTTTAATTAATTTTTTCTATTATTTCTTCGACCTTGTTTATCTCACTTAAAATGGTTTCGGCATGCTTGTCGTCACAAACATTTTTACTGGATAAATATTGTTGAAACCGCTCCCGGTAAACGGAAAGCACAAGAAAATCATCAGATTAGTCGCTTAAATTTTTACACGTTTCATCAATACTTTTTTCTGAAGTAATTAATCGTTTTTTTAATGAACATTCAGTCTCCGTATCCTTAGACTTATGAAAGTATTCCACATAAAACCAGCCGATGGCACCCAGGAGCAAAGGTAAAGATGTCAACATTACTTTTTGCCAAAAGGACGAACTTGTGTTATCAGGGTCGCCTTTAGGGTTAGTAATGGACGGAATGTTGGTATTATTAATAATTATTTTCGTCATATTCTCAATGGATTGGATAGTGTTAATATAAAGCCTTCAAGCAATGGCGGTTTTATTTGTGAATATGACGAACGTTACGCTTTACGAATTTGCGACGCTTAGGAGTAATTTTCGTAAAGCGATTGTTCGCTTTAATATTTTTTATGGGTCAATCCAAATTTCAATTTGCTTTTTTGGAGCAGGAACATTTCCCAAGTAGGTCAAATTAATCTTATCTGAATCCAAATTATTTTCTTTATAAAACTGAACGGTCATTTTATATAATTCAGATGCCGCACTTAAATCTTCGCGGTGGAAGTATACAATTTTGTTATTAAAATCTCTATCTATTTTTTGGATTCCGGCTATATTAAACCCTTTGCTTTCAAGGTATAATTTTAGTTCCTTTGATTTCTTTCTCTGCTCAGGCATTCTATCGTGCATATATATTGTAAAGTTTTTATCAAGTATATTTTCGTTTTGTAGTGAGTCAATCATTGAGATTAAGGAGTCTTTATGTGTTACTAATTCTGCTAATTGTAAGGTGACGATTTTTAGATTATTTCTTTCAATTTCTAATGCGTTTTTCGTTTTATCCAAATTAATGGAATAAAATACTGTAAGAATCGCAAGTAACAATGAAATAAATACAGCGATTATTAGCCGAATTCGTGATCTTCTTTCGACCTTTTTTATTTTGTTAAGTATGTATGAAGGTGCTTGTGATTCCATTTTTTTACGATTTGAGTAAAGAATTTTCTAGCATGTTCCAAAAAATCTTATTGACTTTTTCGATTTCGTCTTGGTCATAAGACCTATTTATTAGTGCCTCAATTTTGAGTATGAGCAATTTTAAAACTGAAATTTTTTCAGTTCTACTCACAATTTCTTTAATCGGGAAGCCACTTAAACTTCCAACAAGTAAAGTTCCTAATGATTGGATTATTCCCATATTATCTTGATAAAAGCTCCAAATCGCGAAGCTAATTGCAAGTAAAATCGGAATAATTGCAACAATTGAATAAATTCTTATAGATTTATTTTGGCTTTTAATTATTTCGACAACTAAATCTTTCTCGATTACTTTTTTTCTGTTCTCTTTTTTTAAATGACTTAGTTCTTCATTGTCAGTACTTGTATCTGAAATTATTTTAAGTAGTGACTCAACGACCTGATTATGAACCAAATCAGAATCTTTTTTGTCAACTATTCCTAATCCTATTCCTCTTTCATTTTTTCTAAATCTTGTTTCCAACATTAATATATCATCTGCATTAAAACTGTCAATCAGTTTTAATGCGCTAATTGCTTCCATAATTTTTCCATCAGCAACTAGTTCCTTAATATATTTCGTTTGTTCATTCATCTACTCTTAATTGAAGCGACGTTTGTTCCCTGCCCTACCGCCGCACTTGGCGAGCGGTTGACAGGGAAGTGTTAATTCGTTTCATTAATTATTGGTTTATCAAAGTTCCTTCAACATTTGAATTAGCTCTGGTTGAGGGTGTGAATCTGATTTGTCTGTACGGTATGAAACATGCGTCCATATGCCCGGATAGCCTTTTAAAGCATTTTCTGATACATTCCACATATCAGAATTATATTCTAAGAGTATACCATTTTTTTCATGATGAAAAAGTATTAAGTTTCTTAAAGATTCTATTTCCTTGTCAGTATATCGTTCATACCAATTAAAGCCTTTAAATCCATCTTCGTATAAAATGGCTTTACTTTTGGGTACTTCGTATTTGGATATCCAATTATTACTTTTGTATGCTGGCCAAGCATATAATTTATTGTTTTTTTCAATCAATGCACCCCAATTACACAATTCGACTTGAATTGCGCGTGAATTTAGATGATTGTCATGTTTGGATGTCCTATAAATATTGTTTACATCATTGCCTGGCGAATTTACATATAATGCATAACCCCAATAATTTGAATCAAACCCTTGATATATGGTGCCGTCGTCTGTAATTCCATAGCTGGTACACACCCTTCCTTGTGTATCATGGGCCCAGTTATCGAACATCTGTCTAGCATCATCCCAACCTGCGGAGTGATGAATAACAAAAATATCTTTTAGTGTTTCTTCCTCTACAAATTGATTTCCGGGAAAAAAAATTTTTTTAATATCCATGATTGTGTGAAATGATTTATGGTTTTGAAAATCAGTTAATTATACTTTTTTGATTGAAGCGAACGTTTGCTTCCTTGCATACCGCTGCGCTTAGCGAGCGGTTGGCAAGGAAGCGTTAGTTAGCGGCGTTCTATTTTTTTAGAATTTTTATGCATCTGTCACCACCACCCAAAAAATATATTCCACTTGGTTGGCTCTCAAAGTCTATTGGATTTATTTCTTCGTCCTTAACGATTTTTGACCAAACAACCCTACCCAAAATGTCGGCAACAAATAATTTTGTCGGAAAATTTGTTTTGCTTGAAATAGTTAGCATATTTTCAACAGGATTGGGAAAAGCGTGGATAGATTTATTCGTTTCAAATTCATCCGTTATTTCCGTTGTGAGGCAATTGAGAGATTTGTTTTTGAAAAAATTCCAGATAGCAGCACTCGCATGAATATCCTCATTGGTCTCACCCGCTATCAATTCGTAAAATGGATTTTCAACACCAGGCCATGTATGTCCACCACCATTAACCTGATATAGAATTGTTTGAACTCCACAATTGCAATTATTGTATTCAAATCTTGTGATTGTTGAATTGTCTGTGAGGTTTGTATTGGCAAGGTTTTGACTAATTGGAACAGTGTAACAACCATTTTTCAAAGCCCAAAAATTCATTAGCGTGTCAGTTGGGAAATAGGTAAGTGGCCAACCATTGTTTGTAAAAGTGGCACCGCTATATGGGACTAAAAGGTCAGCTGTTCCATTAATTACGAACACCGAAATTGATCTTGTCGGATTGCAGGATATCATTTGTAGAGAGTCTAAGTTAGAACAAAGCGGTGCTACTGCTGCAATACGGTTACTTAGCTGACAGGCTAGTCGTTGGCTCATAAAGCCGCCCTGTGAAAGTCCGGTTGAATAAATTTTGTTCGTATCAACATTGAATTGCGTTATCAAAGTGTCGAGTAGTTTGTTGAAAAACAAAATGTCGTCAATGCCTAAAGTGTCTGATGGCGAACCTACACCTGCTGCCCAACTGCAACAATTTGTTCCAACTTGTGTCCCCTGCGGATAAACTACAATAAAATTAGCCGTGTCAGCAACATTATTCATTTGTGTAAAACCAACCGTTCCTAATGCGTTTCCTCCGCCTCCATGGAGTGTTAGAACAACAGGCCAAGGTGTTATTCCATTATATGCAGCTGGTAAGTATGCTCCGTAATATCTATACTGAGTTTGATGATAAATGCTGTCAATTACCCAAGTCTGTCCACTTGCAGTTGCCCACCAACCCAGGGAAAAAATTATCGTGATTAAATATCGTTTCATTCTGTGTTCAGTTTTGGCTCAATGCCTGCCGCTACGTGGGCATAGACGCTGTGCTGACCTGCGGTTAGCTTTGCAGGTTGGGCTTGGGCAGCATAGCCGTGCCATGCAGTGTTAGCGGTAGTTTTTTCTCCATACTGTAATTGAAAGTCCTGTAACAAATCCACTATATTTATAGCCTCCAAATTGGGTATAAATGTCTCCACCGCAATAGAAACCTAAATTTTTCGTCAGATTCCATTGAACAAAACAATTAAATATTGTCATGTCTTTTGAGTTTGGTCTTAGAACATATGCCCATTTGGCAATTACATATCCATTTAAAAGAATTCTTAGAGGAAAATACCAATCTCCACCGAATAAAAATCCACTTTGACTTGTATCTTCATTTGGGCTCAGAAAATCACGGCTCATATATAAATAGCCAATTTCTGCACCTAACCCCGGATGCCATTTTTGAGCTTTAGGCCCTGCAAAACAGAATCTAAGGTCATTCATAAAATAATTATTGCTTTGTCGGTATAAATATGTCGCAGTATTGAGCAACTCAATCTGCTTTATAATTACAATATTGGATTTTGATTGAATACCAATTAAATTAGGGACTATGGATGCATTTAATTGATTGAAATTAAGTGTTTGCTCAAACTTTATCGAGTCATTAATTATTTGAGCACTTAATCCTGAAACCAAGAGAGTTAAACCCAGAGTCAAGATATATTTATTTTTTACATTCATTTTTTCGTAATTTAGTTAAATTTACCGCTAACGTGAGCACTGCTTGCGTGGCCGCGCTTAGTCGGCCATGAAAAGTAGTGCATTGATGGCGGAGTTATTTGAAATCCACTTTGTAGTTCAGTCTTTGAAATATCTCTTCTAACTTCTCAAAATGA
>Ga0247843_1005569_pt1 | contig 17382 bp, 18 predicted proteins | sample LaCruzMarch2017__FD_192420 | JGI IMG/M metagenome (GOLD analysis project Ga0247843, IMG submission 192420) | Freshwater microbial communities from meromictic Lake La Cruz, Castile-La Mancha, Spain - LaCruzMarch2017_8m | ecosystem: Environmental > Aquatic > Freshwater > Lake | place: Spain... | reverse complement strand
GCAGCCATCACATGGATTCCTTGTTCGTTTAGTATCCTAGCTATATTTGCAGCCCTTCGATTTTGTTCCATTCGGTCTTCCTCGGTGAATCCAAGGTCCTTTGAGATGGTACTTCTCAATTCATCCCCATCTAAAACAACGACGTTTTTTCCTTTCCTAAGAAATTCCTCAGCTAAGGACTTGGATAGGGTTGTTTTTCCCGCACCAGATAATCCGGTAAACCAAAAGGTGTGTCCTGTTTGCATCTTTATCAAAGGTAGGAACTTTTGTAAATTCTCCGCATGTGTAACACTTTGATTATCTTTGAAAAAAATTGAACTATGTTATTAAAAGATAAAGTTGTTATTATCACCGGCGCCTCAAGAGGGATCGGAAAGTCGATTGCTCAAACGTGTGTAAATCACGGGGCCAAGGTTGCCTTCACCTACCTTTCTTCAGATGAAAAAGCGCGTGCACTAGAAGCAGAACTAACGGCACAAGGAGGCGTTGCGGTTGGGTTTAAATCCGATGCATCTAATTTCGACCAAGCCCATGAGCTCGTAGATCAGGTGATTGAGCAATTTGGAACGGTAGATGTTCTTGTTAATAATGCCGGAATTACCCGAGATACACTGATGATGCGTATGTCGGAGGAGCAATGGGACGAAGTAATCAATACGAACCTAAAGTCTGCCTTCAATTTAACCAAGGCAGTTATTAAACCCATGCTCAAGGCCCGATCTGGATCGATTATTAACATGAGTTCCGTAGTGGGTGTAAAAGGAAATGCTGGACAAGCAAATTACGCGGCTTCTAAAGCTGGTTTAATTGGTTTTACAAAATCGATTGCTGCCGAATTAGGTTCTAGAAATATCCGCTGCAATGCCATCGCACCTGGTTTCATTGAAACAGAAATGACGGAAGTTCTTGATCCTGCTGTGGTAGAACAGTGGAGAAATGCAATCCCCTTGAAAAGAGGTGGAAAACCAGAAGACGTGGCCAATGCTACCGTTTTCTTAGCTTCAGACATGTCTGCATATATTACCGGTCAAACACTCCACGTATGCGGGGGTATGTTAATGTAATCCGATGGTAATTAGACCAAGAAGAAACCGAAAGCATGCGGCCATACGAGATATGGTGCAAGAGAACTTTTTATCCGTAGAACATTTGATTTACCCGATGTTTCTCACGGATGGAACAGGAGTCAAAGAGGAAATATCCTCCTTGCCAAGAAATTACCGATGGTCCTTGGATTTAATGTTAAAGGAAATCGAATCCTCGCTAGCCCTAGGGTTAAACAAATTTGTGTTATTCCCAGCGGTTTCAGATCATTTGAAAGATCAAACAGCCACGTATAGTTATGCAGCAGAGAATTTTTATCTGCATGCGATTCGCGCCATTAAAGAACGATTTCCAGAGGCAATCCTTATGAGTGATGTGGCCATGGATCCGTATTCCTCTGATGGTCACGATGGGTTTGTTCAGGACGGGAAGATTTTAAACGACGAAACGCTGCCAATTTTGGCTAAAATGAGCATTGCTCAAGCACAAGCAGGAATCGATATTATTGGTCCAAGCGACATGATGGATGGGCGCGTTGGGTATATTCGAGAAGCCTTAGATTTAGAAGGATTTACAGACGTAAGTATCATGGCGTATTCAGCGAAATATGCCAGTGCATTTTATGGTCCGTTCAGAGATGCCTTGAATTCTGCACCAAAATCAGGCGATAAAAAAACGTATCAAATGAATCCCGCAAATAAACGAGAAGCCTTGCTAGAAGCTTCCTTGGATATGGAAGAGGGGGCAGATTTTATTATGGTAAAACCCGCATTGGCCTACTTGGATGTGATTCATTTGCTTAAAGAACACAGCACCGTTCCTATTACGGCATATAATGTAAGTGGTGAATGCGCTATGGTATACGCCGCCGCAGAGAAGGGATGGATTAATTATGAAGCCATTGTTTCTGAAATACTCATGAGTATGCGAAGAGCAGGGGCAGATGGTATTCTAACGTATTTTGCGAAAGATTTCGCAACCTTTTCCAATAAGTAATGGCTCAATTTACAGTGAATAATCAGTGGATAACACTGGAGGAATTAGAGGCGGTTTTGAACAGTTCAATCGAGGTAATTCTAGGCCCTCAGGCTATCTTGGCCATCGAAAAAGGGTACGATTTTTTGCGCGATAAAATAAATGAATCTGATGCGATTTATTACGGGATTAATACCGGTTTTGGCTCGCTTTGTAATACCGTGATTTCAACGGAAGATTTGAATCAACTTCAAGTCAATTTAATCCGTTCGCACGCATGCGGTATGGGCGCAGAGGTGCCTACCCATCTTGTGAAACGCATGCTGTTACTCAAAGCGATTGCCCTTTCTAAAGGGTATTCCGGGGTGCAATTACAAACGGTTGAACGCCTGCTTTTTTTGTATAATAACAATTTAATTCCCGTGGTTTATGAGCAAGGAAGTCTCGGTGCTTCCGGAGATTTAGCTCCCTTAGCCCATCTCTGCTTGCCACTTATCGGAGAAGGACAATTACGAGTTCAGGGCGAGTTTATGTCTGGATCTGAACTCCGCAGTAAATACGGTTTGGAACCCATAACCCTTCAAGCGAAGGAAGGCTTGGCCTTGTTGAATGGAACACAATTTATGAATGCGTATGGAACCTATGTTGCTAGCACGGGAATCAAGCTCTTTAAGCAAGGCCTTATGATTGCAGCATTGTCCTTGGAAGTCTATGACGGCAGACAAGAACCTTTTCAAGCGAATGTAAATGAATTACGGAAGCAACGTGGACAAATAGAGGTTGCTGACATCATGCGTAGCTTATTAACTGTTTCAACACGGGTTAAAAACCATGTACAAGACCCATATTCTTTTCGATGCATTCCACAAGTGCACGGGGCATCCTTAGATACCTTGAATTTTGTTAAGACAACCTTTGAGAATGAATTGAATGCAGTAACCGATAATCCCACCTTGTTTCCGGAGGAGGATCAGATTGTTTCGGCAGGAAATTTTCACGGACAACCTTTGGCTTTGGCTATGGATTTTCTAGCCATTGCATTGGCTGAATTGGGGTCAATAGCGGAGCGTAGAATCTACAAGTTGATTTCGGGTACTCGAGATTTACCTGCGTTTTTAGCCAAACATCCGGGATTGAATTCAGGATTTATGATTGTTCAGTATGCCGCGGCTTCCATTGTGAGTCAAAACAAACAGTTATGCACGCCGTCCAGTGTGGATACCATTGATTCCAGCAACGGACAAGAAGATCATGTGAGTATGGGGGCAAATGCGGCCACGAAAGTATACCGCGTGCTCGACAATGTGATTTCTGTAGTGGCCATGGAGTGGTTAACGGCTGCTCAAGGGTATGATTTTAGAGCGGGCTGGGAAATCGGGGCAGAACTAGATGCCTTATACCATCAGTTAAGAGGCGAAATTTCCTTTATGGCAATAGACCGCTACCTTCACGAAGATATTATATGTGCTCGTAACTTACTTGTAAATCGTTTAAGCTAGAAGTTCTTACTGCTTTACAAACGATTTTTTCAGTTGTTTTCCGTCGGTTTCGATACGCATTAAATATGCTCCATCCGTGAGTGATTTAAGCGAAATGGCTTGGTTTTTAACAATCGTTCCTTTTTGTTGAACTTTACCATGCATGTCATATATGATATACGTTGCAGAACTAACTAACTGTTGTATCCGAATTTCATCCGAGCTTGGATTAGGGTACAGGGTAATTCCTTGTTCAGTCGTCAATGAAGTAAGATCAAGTAATTCATTTATTGCGATGGTTCCGTTTTGATTCACGATCCAATTGCTCGGGTCAATTATAATGGAATTATTGATGGTACCGATTCCCGTAATTTGAAAGGTGTTTGCGTTTGAGGTGATGTCAAAACGAATGGTGGTGTCTGAGTTTCCTGGACGGGTAAACTTAAAATCTATCGGATTGGTAAAGGTAGGCGTGACATTAGGCATAGAACTCGTATGGGATATCTTAACAAGCGCACTTGAACCCAATTGCTTCCATTCCACGGAATACGTTGGGAATCCTTCCCCGAAATACCATTCATCAAAGAATGGGGTATAGTTAATTCCTGAGGCTAGTGCAAATGCATCTCGCACATCAATTCCGTAGGCTGTTGAATAGGATTTACTCGTTAAAAAATTCTGGAGGGTTTCAAAAAACAAGCTATCATTATTCATGATATAGCGCATGCTGTGAATAATTGCAGCGCCTTTGTCATAGGTTAATCTCCCACTAAATATTCTACTTTCATTTAAACTGTCTAGCACCCACACACTTCCACCGGCTTGAGACATCACGTTGGTGTGCACATCGGCCATGTTTTGTACTTCTTGACCAGGATATAGGTTTTCCAACATCAATTGTTCGCTATAGGAAGCAAAGCCTTCGTTTACCCAGATGTCGCACCAGGAAGCACAGGTCACGTAATCTCCCCACCATTGATGGCCAAGTTCGTGCGCGGTAAGGGCAGGATTGAAAAACCCTTGAGTAGTCATGGTTTGATGTTCCATTCCTCCAGAAAATGGAGCCATACAATGTCCGTATTTTTCATTTTCAAAGGGATAAGGACCATATAATTCATAGAATAATTCCATAAAATCTGCAGTTTCATCAATGTCGGCTTGAAAATTCGGGAGGGTTTGTGGATTGTTATAAATATAGTTTTGAATTAGAATAGGAGCAGGGGCACCCACAGGATTCGCATAGAGATTATACTCTACATATTCAGCAACGGCTACAGAAATTAAATAGTAGTCAATGGCATACCGATGCTTCCATTCATAGCGGCTGGTTCCGTTGCCTAAATTAACCACTTGTATCAATTTTCCGTTTGATCCAGCTTTACATGCATTCGGAACAGTGATATTCACATCGCATGAATCCGCTTTATCGGTCAAACTTTGTTTGCAAGGCCACCATTCGTATGCGCAAAACGGCTCAGATAAGGACCATACCACCTCATTCCCCCATGACTGCGAAGTAGCATTTGACATTCCGCTCCCACCAAGCGGATTGGTTTGTGCGGTTGGCGGGGTGCCGCTGTAATTCGTTCGTACAGTAAAGACGGTGCCCGCGGGATAATTAACGCCAATCTTTACGGCAGAATTAGATCGCACAAAAGGAACGTTTACTCCATTTAAACTGACCGAAGAAATGGTGAGGGTTGAAAATAATTCATAAAGAATGGTGTCCATAGGAACTAAAGCGGTAGCCTTCATCTCTGCATAGCCTGAAAGTGTCGTTGTGGTATTGCTCATATTCAGGTCGAGCTTGTAGTAGCTGACATCATAGCGTTCCGTGAGCGCAATTTGAGAAACGCTGAGGCTATTGCTTTTCAGGGTATGATTGTTAAATCGATCGCGTTTACCGCATTGGGTTGAATTTTCTTTCTGGGAGTAACTAACAAATGCAAGGAAAAGTAAGGGTAAAATAAGCAGTTTCATGCGCGATAAATTTGCACTAAGATATGAAATAGATAGAGATAAGTTTCTAATATTCCCTACATTTGATTAAGCCTTTCGGATTATTTTTTGATCCACATTGAAAGGATTTTAAAAGAAATAGTTAAATCAATACTCCTATGAAACATATCTTATTTGTCATTCCCATATCGATGTTATTAGCCGTGGTACTTTTCTCGTGTGAGAAGGAAGGTGCCTGTGATGAATATAATGTCAGCGAAATTAATGGAGATGATAGCCACAACTTTGGCAATAATTGCATGCAATGTCATCAGGCAGGTGGAGAAGGTGAGGGGTGTTTTATCACTGCAGGCTCTGTTAAAGATTCATCATTAACGGCTCCAGCAACCAGCGGACAAGTTGAATTTTATACACTGCCCAACGGAGGAGGTACCTTAATGTATACTTTACAAATTGATTCCAAAGGAAATTTTTACTCAACTGAAGCCATGTCTGTAACAGGACTTTATCCGGCAATTAAGAATGCTAACGGTACCCATTATATGGGGAATTCGCTTTCAACCGGTGCATGTAATTCATGTCATGGAAATTCCACGGGTGCACTATACGCAAATTAATAACTGCCTAAGGCTCATTTGAAATTGACTAAAGAACCTTCTTTAGTTTTTTTGTAGCCTTAGCATTCAGCTTAAACTCGTAGAAATAGGGATTAGAGGGACTGATTTCGAACTTGAATCCTTCAATTGGAGTGTAGCACGCAATTTTAACAAGTCCGGTTGAACTGTTGTACAACAACAAGATACTGGTGTATTTTTCCGCATAAAAACAAATGGCATGTGTCCCATTTTCGAAGGGTTTATCTGAACTAGAAAAAGACCGTGGATTCGACAAGGATTTTAACAGGTGCTTTGCTTGAGATCGCGATAGATTGTTTTTGGAAGCCACCAAGGTAGTATAAACAGAACCATTCATCCAATTGGCCACCTGATCTTGTTCTATTGGGATTTGCATGACCACCACGGAATCAATTTTTAAGGATTTAATCCGTGGAATTGAGTCGTTTTGTTGGGCAGTTAAAAGTATACTTGCATTTAATAGTAAAAAGCAAGTTAGTAGTAGGCGCGTTTTCATGTTAAGTCGTTAATATTCGTCCTCGTTGAACAGAAAGTCCTCCCGAGATGGATAATCTGGCCAGATTTCTTCGATATTTTCATATACATCACCTTCATCTTCTAATAATTGAAGGTTTTCAACTACTTCCAAAGGCGCTCCAGTTCGAATCGCAAAATCAATTAATTCATCTTTTGATGCTGGCCACGGAGCATCTTCTAAGTATGAGGCTAATTCTAAAGTCCAATACATTATTTGTTGTTTTAGTACGTGTTGTTTTCGGCAAAAGTAAATTTTATTTTATATCTACCAAATGAAAATGAAGATTTTGATGATTATTTAATCCAAATACGTGTTTTAGTGGTTTGGTAGCCACTTAACTTCCTCTTTTCCAAATTCTTGTAAAATGAAACGCGCGAGGACAAATAAATAGTCACTTAGGCGATTTATATATTTAATTTCTAGTCCAAAACGTTGATTCGTTTCATCCATAGCAACCACGGATCGCTCTGCCCTGCGGCAAACGCTACGAGCAATTTGAGCATACGAACTCACGACATGTCCTCCGGGTAAAATAAAGTGCTTCAGTGCGGGTAAGGATTCGTCCATATGGTCCATCCACCGCTCTAATTGCTCAATGGCATTCCCTTCGAGTTCTGGTAGTGACATGGAGCTTCCTTTTTCTGCAGTAGCCAAGTGAGAACCAATAACGAAGAGTTGGTTTTGAATGTGCATGAGTTGGGCTTGCGTTTCCGGGTGTTCGAACGAATCGCGGATTAATCCCAAGTACCCATTCAATTCATCTACCGTTCCGTATGCATCGATTTGAGTGTCAGATTTTTTTACTCTTACACCACCGATTAATCCGGTGGTTCCGTCGTCCCCTGTTTTGGTATATATTTTCATATTGGGTAATCTTATTGGTTTTGAGCGCTAAATACTTCCTCTAGGCTTGTCGATTCTTCCAGCAATTCAAGAATTCTAGAAATTACTCGATCTACAATAGCATCTGGACAAGAGGCACCTGAAGTAATTGCAATTTTTATAGGCGATTTCTGCGGTAAAAACTCACGTGTTTCCATGATGTTCTTGTGAATATTGAACGAATGAATTTCATCTTTCGTGATGATTTCACTCGAACCTTTTATAAAATAGGTTGGAGCGTATTGTTCTAAGATCTCCACCAAGTGGGTAGTATTCGAGCTGTTGTACCCACCAACAACAATCGCCATATCGGGAGCTGTTTCTGCTAGCGCATAGGTACTCGATTGGTTGTCATTTGTCGCATAGCATAAGGTGTCTCTGGTATCTGCCATGTGATTTTTAATGGCTGCTTCGCCATATTTTTGGAGGAGCACTCCGCGCAGATAATCGGTAATTTCTTGCGTCTCTGATGCCAACATGGTGGTTTGATTCACCACCCCGATTTTGTTTAGATGCAACTCAGGTGTAAATCCATGGGAGTATTTGCCTTCGAAATAGGTGTGGAATTCCGCGGTTGTTTTTTCTCCTCTTATTACCGCTCCTAAAATTTTTGCTTCCGATAGATTCTTTACAATTAACGAAGGTGCTCTTTGATAGCTGCGAGAAAATGTAGCTCGAGTTTCTTCGTGGTCGAATTTGCCATGGATGATCACGGTGTGGTCGGTTTCTCCAAGTTTTTGGGAACGATTCCATACTTTTTCTACGAAAGGACACGTGGTATTGTAAGAATCAATGTTTGCGCCCGTGGCCCGGATTTCTTCCGCTATGGCAACGGTAGTGCCAAATGCGGGAATTATTACAATATCGTTTGCATGGAGCTCCGAAAATGGAATCAGCTGCGCTCCTTCTGGTGTTTGAAGAAACTGAATGCCTTGCGCCGATAAATCTTCATTAACGTCCGGATTGTGAATCATTTGACTTAATAAAAAGATGCGTTTATCGGGATGTTCTTGGATTGCTTTATAACTTTTTTCAATGGCATTCTCTACCCCATAACAGAAACCGAAATGTCGTGCAATAATAAACTCGACTTTGGGGAATTGTAAGCGGGTTGGACTAAAATCTTGCTTCCGCGGGTCATCCAATTTTCTTCGTGCCTTCACCTTCGAAATGATGGGAGAACGGTAAAATGCAGGAATCTCAAATTGTTTCATATCCTCCTAACAAGATTTAGGGATTATTTGTTGTAAACAAAGATAAAAAAGAAAAGGCTACCGTTTCCGATAGCCTTGTTTCTTATAAATTGATTTGTTGATCTTTTGGGTGTTTTACCTTGTAGGAGAACTCAAGTTTCTTATTCTCTCCCGGTTTTAACTTATACTCCCATTCAAGAATACCGTTTCCTGGAAGCTCTCGAGCGAAGTCTTTCTCTAATAATTCAATATTTATGTCATTATTGGTTGTCATAGGTACTTGATCTTGGATGATTAATTGAATCGCCGAAGATTTGTTGTTCTGCACTTCGATTTGGTACGAGAAGGTGCGTTCACGCTTATCTTGCACTACCTTGTCTTTCGATTTTTGTTTTAATAAGGTCCGCTTAACAACGATGTTAGGATCTTTACCAAGTGACAAGTTTAAGGTGTCATCCATGCTGGTTGGGTCGAGATACGTTTCTCCAATGTATGAACCATCAAAGAAGATGTTTGCGCTTGCTGGGACTAATTGTAATTCATCTAACTTAGTCATTTGGGCTACCAAGTATACGCCAGGATCCATTTTAGGAACACTGTAGTATTTAAAGGTGGTGTTCAAGTCGCTGTTTTTAATCAGCACTAGATTTTTCTCGTTGTTTGATTTAATTGAATAAGGAAGATCAATTTTAAATTCAGCGGCAATGAGTTGATGTACCACCGTAGTGAATTGATCCGCCCCCAATGCAGGTTTATCTTCTAGATTTTTTCGCTTTTCATCATCTAGCATAAATCCTTGATTGAATGCTGCTTGAGGGATTGCTCTTGCACCTCTTACACTGATTTCTTCAAGCTCCATTTTTTGTTTATATGCGTAGTAATCGATATACCAAGGATTTAACTCGGGTTTAGTTTTGTTGGCATATGGATTATTCGTTGAAATGTTCAGTTTGATATTATCCCAGTCAATGCCCGAATTTTGATATACTTGTGCTTTGTAGGTCAAGGAGATTTTACCGGTTTGTGAATCGCTTCGGATGTCATATAACGGAATCCAACCGGCTTGAGATACTAAATAACTGAACGCTATTTTTCCTGAAGCCGCTTCTGCTGCAGATAAGGTAATTACTACACGTGGAATAGGCGCATACTTTTTCGCATCATAGGTTTGATTCTGGTAATTCTGTAGATTATCATAGCGCACTTGTAATCGCTGCTGTACTTTTTCTTTATCTTTTTTCTTCTTTTCCAAGGCCAATAATTTCTTATTGATTTCATTCATTTTGTTCGTGTAGTATTCAACCGTTTGTTTTAACAAGTTGATAGAATCGTTCACTTTTCCTGAACCACGCACCGCACCGTTCATGGATATGATATTCTGTGCGGCCTTGTAAATTGCAATTTCATCTTGAATTTCCTCTAAATCGAATCCGAGTAATTCTAATGAATCCGCAAGTTGTGCCATTTCTTTGACAATCTTTGCTGGAATGCCTTCATTTGCTTTAACCTCAGGCTGCGGATAAAATAAGGTGTATTTGGAGTCGATAATTACCACATTCCCTGTTGCTTTCACTTGAAGCGATTTTGGGTCAATGTAGGAACTAATCCCTTCAATACTAATTTCAGTTATTCCCGCTTTGATGGTGTAGGAAGCCTTGTGGTGTAATTGTGCCCCTTGAGAATAAACGGTTGCTTCGTTTAAGGTGGATTTAATCAGTTCTTTTTCATTGGCTAGAAGGAATGTGCCCAGTACGAGCGAACAAACCAAGGTCATTATTTTATTCATGTGTCAAAATTTTAAACCCTCTACACACGAAAATGAAATGGGTTCAATAGATCATGAAACTATTTTATAAACGCCTGAATTTCAGTGATTATACGTTTTGCAAGCGCATCAGCTGCTTCGGCATTTTTACTTTCAGAATAGATGCGAATGATTGGTTCTGTATTGCTTTTTCGCAAATGAACCCATTCTTTACCAATATAGATTTTTACGCCGTCTGTGGTATCAACCTCTTCGTTTGCGTATGCACGCGCCATGTTGGTGAGAATGTCGTCGACATCAACGTTTGGGGTTAATTCTATTTTATTCTTAGAAATGGTGTAGGCTGGATATTGATTTCTTAATTCAGATACCTTGCATTTTTTTTCTGCCAAGTGGCTCAAGAACAGGGCGATACCAACTAAGGCATCTCGTCCGTAATGCGATTCAGGGTAGATGATTCCACCATTTCCTTCACCTCCAATGATTGCATGTATGTCTTTCATTTTTTCTACCACGTTAACTTCACCTACCGCAGCAGCGGCATAGGATTGCTTATGCCATTCTTCGGTGACATCTCGCAACGCGCGGGTAGAAGACAAATTTGAAACAGTTGCTCCAGGAGTTTTAGAGAGCACGTAATCGGCAACAGCTACGAGCGTATATTCCTCCCCAAACATGCTTCCATCTTCGCAAACCATCGCCAAGCGATCTACATCAGGGTCCACGGTAATTCCAAGATCGGCTTGCTTGGACTTTATTTCATTGGAAAGATCCCCAAGATGTTCAGGTAAGGGCTCTGGATTATGCGGAAAGTTACCTGTGGGTTCGCAGTATAATTTAGTAATTTGAGTTACACCCAGAGCATTCAATAATGCAGGAACAAAAATCCCACCTGACGAATTTACAGCATCCACAACTACTTTGAAATTAGCTGCGGCAATAGCGGAACGATTAACTAAGGGTAATGCAAGTATGGAATCGATGTGCTTGTTCAGGTAACTATCGTCATGGGTATGTGTACCAAGATCATCTACTGAAGCAAAATCAAAGATTCCTGCCTCAGACAAGGCTAATACTTCTGCGCCAGCTTGGGCAGACAAAAACTCGCCGCGATGATTTAATAGCTTAAGGGCATTCCATTGCTTCGGATTGTGCGAAGCGGTAAGAATAATGCCTCCTTGGGCTTTTTCTAAGGGTACAGCAATTTCTACCGTAGGGGTAGTGGAAAGACCCAGGTCGATTACGTGAATTCCAAGGCCTATTAAGGTGTTCGCCACTAAGTTTGAAACCATCGGACCAGAAATACGCGCGTCTCTCCCAATCACAACGCGTATGGTTTGATCAGAAGTTTGATTCTTTAACCACGTACCATAGGCCGTAGCAAAAAGCACCGCGTCAATAGGGGTGAGATTATCACCGGCTTGGCCTCCGATTGTTCCACGAAATCCAGAGATTGATTTTATTAAAGTCATTGGATTATTTTTGAAGTTTGATCATTTGCAGCAAAGCCACCGCGCATTCAACCCCCTTGTTTCCGTGCTTTCCTCCAGAACGATCCAGGGATTGTTGTTTGTTAAGGTCTGTTAGGACACAAAAACTAACCGGTTTGTTGAATTTAAGCATAACATCCATTGCGCCTTGCGTTAATCCTTGGCAAACAAAATCAAAATGTTTGGTTTCGCCTTGAATCACATTGCCAACTATAAGTACTCCATCAAGCTCAGGATGTTTAATAAATAGCTGCTGTGCGGCTAGTGGAAGTTCGAAAGATCCTGGAACAGAAATTCGTTTAATGGAAGTAATTCCCGCTTGCGTGAATACATCCATAGCGCCTTGTGCCAGGGCATGCGTGATGTCAGCATTCCATTCGGATACTGCGATTCCGACATGGAAGGAGGAAGTGCCTTCAAGAGATTTTGCGTTAAACGAAGAAAGGTGATGGCCTTCAGTTGCCATCTTATTTTCCCTTTACCGAAGAAACTCGAGCAACGTATTTATCTATGGTTTTTTGATTGCCATAGTCAGGGTAATCATCACGGATTCGTGTGAAATACGTTGTTGCATCTTCATAGTTTTTAGACAATTCCGCATGTAATCCTGCTTTAAACAAAAACATGGGGGTAGTAAAATCATTGTCTAACATATCCGCGGCCTCTACATATGCTGATGAAGCGCCCTCGTAATTTTTCAATTCAGAAAGGCAATCTCCCTGAAGTCCAACCGTCATAATGGACATGTAGGTATCAGAAACTGAAACATCTTCTAATTGATTCAAGGCTTGTTGGAATTGGCCTTTTTTCATGTATTGTGTTCCCAACAGGTATTGTCCGATCTCGCCACCCACGTGACCGTCATATTTCTTAACAAAAGGAACTAACACCTTAATGGCTTGGTCTGTGGAATCTTTTTCAACATAATTTAACGCAGTCCACCACCCGTCATTGGCTTTATCATCTGAAGGAGCCCAAATCAATTGACGATAACCAAGGTACAGCACAAACAGCGCGAGCACGCCACCGGCAATATAGGTGTACAACTTAAATCGCTTGTTCGTATTAAATTTTTGTTTGATGTCTTCCCAATTGAGCATTTCCATAATTGCGTATTTGGGTGCGAATTTACGGAATATTTCTGAATGTACTTCATTGGGGTACTGCAAGGTTGCAAGGAATTTAATCAGAAGAGTACTTGTATCAACTTTGTACCAGAATGTTTAACCAAATAAAAAACAACAGTATGAAAAAAAGAACAGTGTATCAACTCATCGTAGATCGAAGTGGATCTATGTCGGGAATGGAGCGTCAAGTGGTGTCGGGCTACAACGAACAATTGCAAGCGGCACAAGGGGTTCAAGGGAGATATCCAAATCAAGAAATCGTTATGGGTTTAAGATTTTTCGACCACAACGTTGGCAGTAATGTCGCAGATTACAGCATTGTGAATGACTTGCTTCCCTTATCCATGAATGATTATCAAGTTAATGGAACAACGGCCCTTTTGGATGCGATTGGTAAATCTATCTATGACATAAAAACGCGTTTTGGTCACCATATTACTAATGAGGACACGTCGGTAGTTATGATTATTATCACCGACGGACACGAAAATGCTTCTAAAATTTATACCTATGAGGATATTCGTCGAATGGTATCTGAATTAGAAGCTACAGAGAAATGGAGTTTTACATTTATGGGGGCTGACTTAGATGCGATTGGGGCATCAAGATCTTTTGGCATCAACCCAGACAATACACTTTCTTTTGATAAAAGAGATTATGCCAATGTAACAAAGCACTATTTCGAAGATGCGGCGGAGTCTTACGCTAATTCGAAAGCGAATAATATCAAATCGAATAACTTTTTTAGTATCTTTAAAGACAAAGATATTCGTAAAAAATAATGAACGTACATTTAATTAGATCTTCCGATTTTTCGCCACAAACCTATCAATCTGTGTTACAAATTGTTCGACAATATCAGGGGCCAATTGAATTTTTGGCTTCTGAGTCGGATGCATTGATATCAAACGCTATAGAAGTAGAAATCGAGTCAAAGGAAGCTTTTGAATTAGCCGAAGACATTTCGCTTGCCTCCATGTTCGAAGCGGATTCAATTCAAGGAGTGCATTCCTATAAATCGAAAAGACCCGATATTGTTTTTCCGCACAAAACGAAACGTGCGAATTGGAAGCACTTTTTTGATGCATGCGAGTATTATCGTTCGTCGAGAAAACTGCCGCCTGAAGACTTGGTTATTCTGCTTACTGATACCGCTAATGAAGCGAATTGGTTTGGAGGGGCAGATAAAACAATGAAGAATGCGTTTATTCATACCGCAGATTGGCACCATTATTTTGAAGGCTTGAATGAGCGGTTTCCCATCGCCTACGAGGTGATTGCATGGACAATACGCATGTTGATTGTCAAGGATCAAACGGAAATGCCAAATTATTGGCATACCGAACCAAGAGGATGTATGTCTGATTTTTGTCAGAATAAACGCCAGATTGTACTGAAAATGAGAACTGCGGATATTTGCATGGATTGTATGCGTTTAGTGCAGTCGAGCAAGGTTGATGTTAGGATTTTTGGGCAATTAATTGATGCGCTCGAAGGTGTTAGAACGTATTTTTTATCGACAGAACGTTCCTTGTTTTTAAATCGTCCCAGTACTGTATTAGTTTCAGGTTATTTACACCGCATATTTTTTCCAGCGTATGGGAATTTGGAGTTAAACCTTAATCCAAAACAACGCGCGATTTATTGTTTTTTCTTGAGGCATCCAGAAGGTGTACGTTTGGTAGAGTTAATAGACCATCGAAGTGAAATCGGTGCTTTGTACCATCGGTTTTCCAATTTTGGTTCGATTGAAGAAATAGAAGAGTCGCTAAATTTATTGCTTGATCCGTTAGAAAATAACCTAAATGAGACCTTGTCTCGGATTCGCAGTACGATTAAACGGACCTTAGGTCCAAGAATTTCACCTAATTATCAAATCATTGGAAGTAGAGGAGAGCCGTATCGAATAAATCTTGATGCAGAATTAATACAATTTGAAAGTCCACTTTAATGTTTTTTTGTAGTTTTGGAAAAAACAACCTATGAAAAAGTTACTATTTATAAGCCTATTTTGTTTTAGTTTACCTGTGTTTTTTGCGCAAAACGCAGTTGATTTATCAAGTAAGGAGTCCATTGAAAATTGGATAAATACCCATCGATTTAAAGCTTCCGTAGAAGGAGATTTTGATATGTATTTAGAAATTGAGCACCTAAATATTGGGGATGCACTTGTCTTATCGAATGATCATGGGAAACGCAAGATTTTTGGTCAATTAAGCTATCAGCTCAATCAAACAGCCCCTTCCGTGGTTGGGATTGGTTTAGAGGAAAGTTCCTTAGAGGTATTTATTTCTCCCGAAGGAAATTTAATGACTTCAGGAATGACATTTATTCCCGTTAAGGAGTAGTGAACCCATGAAATTTTTATTTACACCAGTTATTTGCTTGCTTTTTTTTACAGGGTTTGGACAATACAACCTGCAGTTAAATCAAGTAGTGTTGGTGAGTAATACAATACAAACCGTACCCGCAGGAAAAGTGTGGAAGGTTGAATCATACATGCAAGCGGGTATTGCCGCCCCAGATATGATCGAAATTGGTACTGCTTGTGCTTATTCAGATCGCCATCATCCGATGATTGTTAATGGACAAACATACTACTTAATTAATGGTTCCCCTGGTCATGGAAGCAGCGGAACATTTTTAGCAGTGGGCAATCTATTACCCCTTTGGTTACCGGCTGGGGCAACCATAAGAACCGCATGTGCGAAGGATGTGTTGAGTGTTATTGAATTTAATTTAGTGCCATAACGCTATTCCTTTGTTGTATCACAAGCGCATTTCTGAACGTTTATTTCGTCGATTTCAAGAAAAAAATCCGGTATCTAATGCCGTTGCTGAATACAATTTAAAGGCAATACAACGCTTATATTGGTTTTCAATTTGCATTTCAGGTTTCATTGGGGCCTTCATTATTTTATCATATTATTTGCCCTTGTATTTATTCGATAGCTTTTTCAAGGGGTATGTGCTTAACCTTACACTTTTTGGAACTGAACTTAAGGTTTTTTGGGTCAAGGAACTCGATAATATTATGCTGACACTCTTAGAATTGTATGTCTTGGGAGTCTTAAATATATATGTAATCAATAAGTTGGCTTGGCTATTAGGTTTTCCCAGTAAAAACACTGCTGGATTTAAACTGCACAGTGAGAATCTACTGCTTATAAGTTTAGAGAAAAAGCAAAAGAAGGAACTTGAGCTTGGGTTAAATCCCTTCATGGGAATGTCGAAATTCAGCCTTTACTTTTATTTGTTGATTGTACGGTTTAAAGCCATGTTGAGCAATGTGCTTCTTAAGTTGTTCCTACAGCGATTCGGAAGCAGGTTTTTATTGAAGGTATTTATTGATTTGGCAGCCATGCCGATCTATGCGTTTTGGAATGGGTTTGCTGCAGCGAAATTATTTAATAGGGCAAGGTACTATATGTTGTCAACTGAATTAACGGAATTGGTTGCACATTCAGCAGAGGAAACAAATAACCCCGTTGTTGCAAAAGAATTGAAAGGCTTATTGAACTATATCGTGGTGCTTAAACGAGATTTTTCTGAAATAAACTACTTTTTTTCTACACGCTTATTGGAGGACAATAACCATCAAGAACTTGTTACCAATGAATTAAGTACAGACATATTGGATGAATTATCATCCTTAGATAAAGCAACTGTTGATCTGATTACCTTGATTTTTGCCACAGGAATTATCTTGGATGGTAATATCAGTAGGAGGGAGCGACTTAAATTAAATGAGTTGGCCACTACACTGAAGGATAATCAGAATATCTTAAATCGGGTAGACGACTACCTCAAAGCCTACAAAAAGGGCAGGGGAGTCCAGTTTTTAAAAACGGAAGGGTTTGTTTGATTTCTGTCGTGAAATTGCTTGAATAAGTAATAGCCTGTGTAAATTACAAACAACAACCCTGACGCACCCTGCGCTCCCTGCGCTCGGTTGGGGCAAGCTCCCTTTGTTCGGTCACTTCAAACTTCTCACTTTATCGTGTTAAACTGAAAATCCCGCATTTGCGGGATTTATCATGTGGGCAATACTCGCTTTCGCATAGCTTTAGCGGAGCAAAGCTGGGCTTCCCGATACTCGTTCCTCGATCGGGATAAACTTCTCGCCCAAATTATACTAAAAACAACACCCTGACGCTCGCTATGCTCGCTCAGGGTGTTACGTTGTGGGCAATACTGGGCTTCCCGATACTCGTTCCTCGATCGGGATAAACTTCTCGCCCAAATTATACTAAAAACAACACCCTGACGCTCGCTATGCTCGCTCAGGGTGTTACGTTGTGGGCAATACTGGGCTCG
>Ga0247843_1005567_pt1 | contig 17386 bp, 9 predicted proteins | sample LaCruzMarch2017__FD_192420 | JGI IMG/M metagenome (GOLD analysis project Ga0247843, IMG submission 192420) | Freshwater microbial communities from meromictic Lake La Cruz, Castile-La Mancha, Spain - LaCruzMarch2017_8m | ecosystem: Environmental > Aquatic > Freshwater > Lake | place: Spain... | reverse complement strand
GCCAACATAGTTTTTCCCGCACCCGGAGGGCCAATAAGAATGGCATTATGTCCGCCAGCCGCAGCTATTTCAAGGGCTCGCTTTATGTGACTCTGACCTTTTACATCAGAAAAATCAACATTATGCGTTGTTTGATTTCTAAAAAAATCATCCCGAGTATCTACTTGGGTAGATTTGATATCTAATTCACCTCTAAAATAAGCCACTATTTCGGTTAGATTTTTTACCCCTATCACTTCCAGATTATTAACAATACCCGCTTCTCTGGCATTGGCTAAAGGCAAAATCAACCCGTAAAAATGCTCCTTTCTGGCCTGTATGGCTATAGGAAGAGCACCTCTCAAAGGTTGTAAAGTACCATCTAATGATAATTCACCCATAACTAAAAACCGATCGAGTTTTTCCAAAGGTATCTGACCCGAGGAAGCTAAAATGCCCAGAGCTATAGGAAGGTCATAAGATGATCCCTCTTTTCTTAAATCTGCAGGCGCCAGATTTACAATGGTTTTAACACGGGGCATTTTTAGACCAGCATTGATAATAGCCGCTTCAATTCGCTGAAAACCCTCCCTTACTGCGTTGTCAGGTAACCCTACCATGTTGTAATAGTTTGTTCCCGCTACTGGCTGTCCCCCACTATTTACCTCCACTGTAATTGTTTTTGCACCAACACCCTGAACGGCACTGGCAAATGTTTTTACCAACATATTTCACCCATATTTCTAAGTAAAAAATGAAAGGTAAGCCATTAAAGCCTCTCCGCATTATAAAAGAGAAATGAACAGTTCAAAATTAAATGCAAAAAATATTTAAATAAATAATTAATATTCAATCATTTAAAAAAAATTCATGCCACTTAACGAGGGCGGGAATAAGGACTTTTTGTCCACTAAAAGCCCTATCCTTCTAAATGTATTTCAAGAAGGGAACTAAAAGTGAGGACATCTTCACCAAACAATGACATTTGCTGTTCAAAAAATGCAGACATATTACCGTCTCTATATTGCAGAAAAGTTTCCCAACTATCACATTTAAATTGCAACGCATAGGTTTGTGCATCTACATTTTCTTCTCCTAAAAGAGCGCAAAATCTAAAACTGGAAAATAAACCCAATGACATGATAGAAGGAATATTTTTCTCTAAAACCCAACTTTTCCAAGCGTCGAAAACAGTATTTTCGACTCTATAAGTAATATTATATAAGTACATTTATTAGATATTAGGTTTTCGCTTACCTGGTGCTACCGGATTACTGAAGCGCTGTCTTGATTTATTTTTATTGGCATTTTGGGGATAATTTGACCTGTTTCTACCATAATCGTTACTTCCATAAGATTTACCCATTGGCCGTCTCCTTGCGTTTGAATTATTTGAAGGTTGACCAAAGGTATCAATGGAAGAACCGTCCTCAACATAAAGTGTGCCCTTTGAAATAGTCGCTAAATCATTTTTTATGGATTCATCACTCACATAATTCTCCCTATTCCACGTTTTATATGCCAATTTCATATAAGAGGCAATCGTATTTATCATCCCTACCTTTTTAGGACCTTCAGGCATTTCTTTTGCCTTCTTTATGAGCAACTGAATATGATGTCCATAATGCCTGTAGTTATTTTCAATTACAGGATAAGCTACTTCTTCCGGATTTTCCCTTTTATCTTCCTCTGAAAATACCACTCCATCCGGAGGGGTTAATTTAAGCTTAAAACCCGAAATACGATAAGCATGTTTCCATAGTTTGCTTCTAAAATCCTCCACATTTCTGCACTGAGGATTAATGACAATCATGAGGTCTATAATTTTATCAACATATTTCCTCTGTTTATCCAAATCCTCTATTTCAACCACGTGGGCTAACATTTTTTGAATATTCCTTCCATATTCAGCAATGTTTATATCAACTCTCTGAGAATTATATTCGATTTCCGGTAAATTCACTTTATTCATTTTGCTGAATTGCAGCGGTTAAACAATAAAAATTACTACAAAGGTACGTAGTATAAAGTTTTCTTCCTGATTAGTTATCGAATTATTTGCAATTTTTTAAATCCACGGATATTTTTTCCTTCAAATTTTAATAAATAACTCCCTGGTGGGAAATTATTTACTGGAATATTTACCTTTTCATCCTTTTTCAGCCCTTTAGAAAAAATCCACTGTTGCAATGATTTTCCATCTGCGTTCCAAAGACTTAGGATGACCTCCCCTTTTATCTCTTCATTGGCTATTACCCTACAAAAATCACTGACCGGATTAGGGAACACATCCAAACTTTCGAGTCCCATTTCTTTATCGAATGAAAATACAGAGGTACTGACAACACTTTTAATTTGACCAATTTGTAAATCATCTTTGCGATATTTGCCAACCGCATCGTCTTCCCAATCAATGATAAGAGGGTAAACCTTGTTTTCAGATTTTCTCCAAAGTTTTATGCGAATATTTTCATTTTCAAAAAAACCATTTCTTCCCGAGCTATTCTGGCTATTTCCCCATGCAATGATTGCAAGATTTCCTGTATCTACCTTCGAGGCACCGAAAAGCAAAGTATCATTTGCAAAAAGCCCTATTTCATCTCCCTTTTTTAAAAATTGGGAAGAATACCTGATGGCTATGGTACTATTATTTCCTGTATTGATATTATTCCTTAGTTTGTAATACTCTAAGGTATCAAGCAATGGATTGTGTTGAGTAACGGGAGGCATCATACCTGAAACATAATCATCCGGATAAGTAAATAGCACTTCCTTCTTTGCTTGAATAAAGTATCCTTGTCCGGGATTTAATTGGCGCAAATGATTAATGGCTAATTCAGGAATAAAAACCTTTCCCTCATTATCCTTTATCAATTTAATTTCATTGATTATTGGCTTCAAAACTTCTGTGACCGGTCTGGATAAAAAACTGTAAAAAGGAATTATTTGAGATCCCTTTTTAATCAAAATAGGGTAAAATGATGGTTTAACGACCGAACCTTGTAAGGTTAGATTACCCGCTGTTTCGGCAAATAGTTTATATCCTTTTCTGATATCAAAAGCGGGATAAATTATATTCTTTTTTTCGACAATATAGGTATTTCCCTCCTCATTCTCTATAGATTTGATGAAGGTGAATTTAGACCAATCTACTAAAAAATCAAAGGCTTTAAATTCTGGTATAACATAACTTGAAATAGTATTCCATCCAGGATTTAAATAAATATTAATTTTAGCAGGTGTGAGGGTAAACATTGACTCCACTGCACTCACACCACCTGGCAAAAATGAGTTCGTTGCTGTCACTACACCAAAAGAACCAATAGGTGCAAATTGACACAGGACATCAATATCCTGTGCACTATTGATTGGCCTAATCTTAAATCTAAGAGGTGAACCAGCTATAAAACCTTCAATTTCCGGGGTGATGGGGTTATCGCCATATATAGTAATTACCGTGTTTTCATCGCGCCAAACAGCGTAACCAGCGCAGGTTAACTGACTGCCCGTTTCAACAAACAAACCAATTAAATCCCCTGGAACTATTTTAACATTGGATCCAAAATTAAAAGATGAATTTTTGTAAATCAGCACTTGATGAATAGCATTTGTCGGTTTTACTTTCCAGTTTCCAGGTAAATTAACCTGTTTCGAATCTTGAATTATCTCTAATGAATCCGATTGATTATTGCCCTTCCAAACAATGACCCCTTTCCGATGTAAATAATTGCCATTTGATTCAAAAGAAATTTTCAAGGTATTTTCTCTAAGCAGATAGCTTGAATCACTTAGTGGTTGTGGTCCGGATACCCAATCTGGCTTAGACTTCAATTGCCAGGGAATATTGCTTTGTAACTTTAATATTAATTGACTTGCTGTGTCTGGAATAGAAATCATTCGGGTGGCCAATGTTAAAATTGGAGAACCAGTCTCTTGAAAAATTATAATTTTCACCTCCATTGTTTCATCTACTGTTCGGATTACCAAGTTACCCTTTCTACTTATGCCATTGGGATTGACTTCGGTAGAAACCCTTAAGCTATCATTTCCAACCCCTGTAGATTTATCCACATTAATCCAGGAAGGTTTAGCGACCACCTTCCAATCAACATTGCCTTGAGTATAAACAAATTTACTGGCATTGGTAGCTGGAAAAGCCAGCGAGTCAGCACTAACTAAAAACGCACCCTTTTTGGGAGCTTGTTTGATCAAAATTAACTTACTCAAAGTATCTCCGCTGGCAGCATAAACGCGAATGGTGTCAATCCTGGCTTCTTTCTGTGTGTTTTCTAACATAGAAATACTTAACCTATCATTTTCCAATCCTAAGGGATTATTTACCTGAATCCAAAAAGCATTTGATTTTGCCCGCCAGTAAATATTAGATTTTACTGCGATAAGTTTATTTTGAGCATTGTTTGCTATCTCATATACTAAGGTATCAATAGCTAAAGTAGGCTTTGCCGGATCCTGAGAAAGAAAAATAGCCTTTGTTTTAACAGAACCTCTTAATGTATAGGTATAGTTAAATTGTCTTCTAACTCCTGTGTTATTACTAACAAACAAAGAAACATTTAAACCATTTGGAGTTGCAGCCCAACTCGGATAAGTAGTAGATACCCAGGAAGGCCTTTTAGTTACATCCCACCCTGTAGAAGCTCTGACATTTGCTCTTAAAGTAGTGTAGGTGTTTTTTAAAAAGGCAGTATCTGGTGTTAAAAATATACTATCTCTATTCTTTTTTACATTAATTCCATAATCCTCAACCTCTAACACTTCCGGAGATATTTCGCAGGCATTATTATCAGACTTATTGGTAGTCAGCATTATACGCAGGCGAGTTAATCCTATGGGCATATCTTCAGGAATAGTAATATTTTTAAATACCCCTGTAACAGAAGTAAACTTAGGAATAATAGCATTATAAATTTGTTCTAACGTATCGTTAAAGTCTTTATCCCCATTAAAATCAATGAACAGCTGCCAACGATATAAATCTGTTTTAGAAAGAGAATTATGCTTACTCGAAAATCTGAATGAATGGATTCTTCCTTCTTCCACATTACCAATGACATCCATTTTATTGGCATATCCAAGATTCTGCCCGGAGGTAAAGGATTTATCGCTTATGGTTACTGATTCAATCCAATCTGATTTTCCTGCTCCGTAAGAAAAACAATAAGGATCATCACACCCTTCCGTTTTAAAATTAATTTCCGTTGACAGCGAGCTTTTTATATTGGCGCAAATGGCACTAATCTGCACACCAAAAGTACTACATGGATGCAAATTTGAGATATCAAAAGAGGTTCCCTGTATAGAATCTACCGTTGTCCAAACTGAATCTTTTAGATTTTTATACCTCAATTGGTAGAAATTCGTCCCTCTGACTGGATTCCATGCAATTTTTGCCCAGGTATAATCTTTACCCGTAATTCTTAATCCTGTGGGAGCAGTGCACTCAGAAAGAGGAATGGCGTTTTGCTTCACTGAAAGATCGAATGTTTTGGTACCCGTAGCAGAAATACTAAAATTTACTGCGCGCGGAAAAAACGTAATATTTGAGTCACAATTAAAAGTGAGATCCATATTTCCAACAGACCTGTTTGTAGGGAATTTTAACCAGGAAGGATTATTGTTAACATTCCAAACGGTATTTGAAGTTATTTTAATGGTATTGGCACCTCCTTCCTTTTCAAAGGAAAAATCGAGCGGTTTTACCTCTAACATTGGAATGATTTTGAGGCCTTTCACCTCTTTTTTATTTGAATAAGTGCTTGTTGAATTAATCTCTTGCTCAGATGAACCACAACTTGCCTCATACCATAATTCCACATAATAATCTCCTGTTGCTAAACTAATACCACCACTTGAGATGATTTGGTTTGCTGAAAATGATTTATTTGGCATTAACGTTTCTGTAGGATCAAAGGAAACTTTTGTCATTAATTGCCCTCCAGTTTTATAAAGTTTCATAATAATGCAACCATTAAAGTCTGCATTACCCGTATTGGTAAAATTGGTGCCTACCGAAAAAGCATCATCACTAATGATAGGAATTGGATCAATTCTTATTTCAGATGCCATAGTTAAGACTGGAGCAGTGACAACCACTACACCGCCACCTCCCCCACCACCAGTGGAACTGCCGCCGGTAGATCCACCACCAGTGGATCCGCCGCCTTTATCGCAGGCAACCGTAGGATAAATGGTATTAAGGGCTGCTACATCACCCCCGCTTAAACCACCTCTCTGACCAATGGTAGTTCCAGCAGCAGCTGGTGGAGATTTTACAGTGATAGTAGGCAAACCGTTTGAAGAAAAGGCATAAGCACCATAATGCATTAGGGAACCAAAATCATAAGCACCCGCTTCTGTTCCCCAACTACCGTATTTATCAAAATTACTACCATATCCGGACTGTATATTTGCCGTATTTATGGTGACGTAAGTATCTCTGTCATTTCTGGATTGTTCGTGCCACATACCTGCAGCATGGCATATTTCATGAACGGCAGCACCGAAACCACAGGCACTATGAACATTAATAGGCTGACCACCACCTATTTGACCTACATAAGACCAACAGGCATAGTCAGTATCCTGAAAAACAAGGTAATCAGTCTGGGTAGTTCTGGGAACTAGGCAAATATTGGTACTCGCATTTACATGAGCTATTGCACTGCTGATGATTCCTGCACTCGCAAGACCAGCAGGGATGCTATAATAAATAATTCCACCGGGCCATCCCCAGGAAGCATAAGGGATTATCCCTCCTTTCTCCAGTTTTCGAAGAATATACTCTTCTTCTGAAAAGAGCACTATATCTTCCCCTATAAAAACTTTTTCGTCTCTGATATTTACAGTCAATTCTGTAGGGGTGTCCCTTCCATCAAATAAAATTTTTGCTTTTTCGAATCTACCTCTGGCATTTTGAGCATTTACAATGACTATCATGGTCAGTAAAATGAATAAACTTAGGGAAAAACGTAAAATATTTGTTTTCATAAGAAAAAGCTTGCAATGATTCATTTAAGGTTCTAAAGGTATATGTCTTTTACATAAAAATTTGTACCCATCTAAATTAACTATTTTTTATTATTTATTCAAGGTAAAAGAAAAGAGAACTCCTTTTTGAAAAACCGGGGAGTTTAATAATCCTGTTATCTTTGTTTTCTAATTATTCTATCCATGAATCTACCATTTAAAATAGCCCTTCGATATTTACTGGCAAAAAAATCAACCCAGGTAATACAGCTTATTACAGGAATTTCCATTTTGGGTCTGACGGTGGGCACGGCTGCTTTGGTGTTGGTTCTTTCCGTTTTTAATGGTTTTGAAGACCTTATAATGGGTATGTATGTAAAATTTAATCCTGATATTAAAATTACTCCAGTCTCTGGAAAATTTTTTAATGCGGACTCTTCCCTGGTTTACAAAATGTCAAAAATACCAGGGGTAGAAGCTATTTCGGGTACGTTAGAAGAAATTGCCTTTTTCACCTACAAGGATAAGCAAGATTTTGGCATGGTAAAAGGGGTTGATACTCTATTTAGCGCTGTATCTAATATTGACTCATGCATTAAAGAAGGCGTTTATTTACCCAATCGTTCCTTATCATTTAACGCGCTTATCGGACTAGGTATAAGAAATAAACTGGGCATTGATTTAGAAGATCCTTTCGCTTCACTAACAGTATATATGCCTAAAAACAAAGAAAATACACCTTTTGAAAATCCCTTCCGAAGCAGAAACCTTCAACCTGTTGGCACTTTTATGATTCAACAAGAGTATGATAATCAATATATTATAACTACTCTTAATGTTGCGAGAGAACTTATGGGAAACGCTAACCTCCTTTCTGCATGGGAAATAAAGGTTTCACAGAACTACCCCGTAAAAAAGGTCGTTTCTGAGATACAATCTATTGTAAAGGACCGATTTTATGTGAAGGATTATTATGCACAGGAGGAAGGATTCATTAAATTGATGCGGCTTGAAAAATGGCTCAGTTTCGCTATTGTAGGATTTATGCTCCTTCTCGTTGCATTTAATCTGATTGGCGCCCTATGGATGATTGTTTTAGACAAGAAAAGAGACATCTCTATTCTTAAATCTATTGGTTCCACAGATGTGGATATTCGAAATCTATTTTTATACGAAGGCCTGTTTTTAACGGGTATTGGCTTAATTTCAGGTGTTTTTCTTGCTTTGTTTATCTTTTTTTTACAAAAAACCTTTCATCTGGTGGCCATTCCCGGATCCTTCGTGGTCGATTCATATCCAATTAGTCTTCGCTGGGAAGATTTCATTACAGTAGCCATTACCGTTTTATTTATTGGTTTGCTCGCCTCCATTCCCGCTGCTTTGAGAGCAATGCGCATTTCTACCCACGAAAAAATAGTATGATTTTACCCATCTAGTAAACTTATATTTTACAAATAAAAAAGCCTCTTCCGAATATAAATATATTTAGAAGAGGCTTTTAAAAAGCTTATTACTTTAAAAATAAAAGATTAATATCCTGTATTTTGTGTAATCAGACCAGCTGAAGTTTGAACCTCTCTTTGAGGAATTGGCCAGCGAGATCTAAAATCTTCGGTAAGTCCAGTGGCATTCCAACGGCCCGTTCTTCTTAAATCGAGCCATCTTAAACCTTCGTGAGCAAATTCTACTCGGCGTTCTTTCAAAATAGCGTTAATTAATCCAGCGCTTGTTGTTTCTGCAGCATCACTCAAACCTGCACGCTTGCGAATTGCATTTAACTCAGTAAGCGACTCGGCTGTCCTGTTAAGGTTTGCATAAGCTTCAGCGCGAATCAAATGCATTTCAGCTAATCTGATTAATAAAACATTATCTATACCGTTGATACGAGTATATTTAATTGTTTTATTTGCTGGGGCGGCACTAACATTTACAACCCTTCTGATATCTCCGGCTTCATGAGCATCTCTTAAAGAATTGGAAGAAGTAAATTCATTTCTTCCACCATTTGCTGTCGGGTAATACCAAAATGCAATAGAATTAGTATTATTAATATCAAATTGTAACTCCCAGATAGCCTCAGATGAGTTCTGGCTTAACCAGATATTCTGAAAATTAGCACTAGTTAGTAGCGTATACCTTTTAGAGTTGATTACTTCAGAAGCAGCAGTTTCAGCTAAAGCCCATTCATTACGCACAGCATGTACGCGGGCTTTCAATGCAAGAGCCACATTTTTATTTGCTCTACCATTACCATTTGTTGCAACAAGGTTTGCAACGGCGAAATCAATATCTTCTAAGATTAACTTCCAAACCTCTTCCTCAGAAGCTTTAGCCTTAGGTGCTGCGTCTTCTGCAGAAAGGGTAGGTACCGTATAGATAGGAACACCAAAACCACCCGATTTATTAAAACCTGCAGGTGAACCACCAAAAAGGGTTACCAGGTTAAAATAATGAAAGGCACGTAATAACCTTGCTTCTCCAATGGCATTATTGGCATTGAAACTTGCATCTTTCACTGCAGGAACCGATGCAATTACATTATTTGCACGATTAACACCTATATACACCTGATTCCAAAGACCACCAATATTGGAATTATCTGCCAATACCTGACGATTGAAAATTTGAGCATAGGTTGGGAAAGTTCCCGTATGATTGATGTTATCAGCATATAAATCAGGTAACACCTGTAACTGAAGACCAAAATAATTACTATTTTGGATAGCGTTGTACGCGCCCAATAGCGCCGCATCAACATCTTGTTTTGTTTTGAAACCTACCGATGCATCCAGGGCAGTGTAAGGTTCCAATTCCAGGTTATTATCACAAGCCTGGAAAAAACCAAAGGCTGAGATTAAAATGGATATTTTAAATATGTTTTTCATTTCAACATGTTTTCAATCTAAAAAAATAGAATTTAATCACAGGATTTTCTCTTATTAGAATCCAATGTTCAATCCAACTAACAACGATCTCGATTGTGGGAAAGTTAAGAAATCAGTACCAGGCGATGTATTCGTCTCTCCAAATGTACTTACCTCAGGATCGAAGCCAGAGTAATTGGTAAAGGTTAACAAGTTTTGACCTGTAACATAAATTCTTGCACTGCGCATTTTAACTTTCTCCAATAATTTGGTTGGGAAAGTATAACCAAAAGTAACGTTCTTTAAACGCACATAAGAAGCGTCTTCCACAAAACGATCAGAAACTCTTCTGTTGTTATTTGGGTCTTGGAATACAGCTCTTGGCATGGTCGCACTTGTATTTTGAGGTGTCCAACGATTTTTAACGGTATTTGCCTGACCAAATACGCCGTTCATACCTTCAGAAAAAGCACGGGTATTGTTAAACACAAAATTACCGATGCTATACTGGAAGAAGAAGCTTAAATCAAAACCATAAGCCTGAATAGTATTTGTAACACCACCATAATAGTTAGGATTCGCATCACCTAGTATTTCTTGGTCATCACTGGTAATAACTCCGTCATTATTTATGTCTTTGAACTGGATATCTCCAGGTCTGGTAAGGGTTGATTGATAAACCGCTGTTGAACGTCCTGTCAATTCCTTTGCTTTCTTATCTAATGCGTCAATCTCTGCCTGTGTTTGGAAAAGTCCAACCGTTCTGTAACCTCTGAATGCACCTAAGGCTTCACCTTCCGCTACCCAACTGGCAAAACCAGCTGCGAATGGCGTTCCCGCTAACTTAAGAATTTCATTATCGAAAAATGAAATATTAAAGTTCGTTGTCCAAAGTATATTTTTAGTTTCGATATTAGTTGTTGTTAAACCTATATCAATACCTTTATTACGAATAGAACCAATATTTTCCTGGATGCCAGTGAAACCTGAAGCACCAACTAAAGGTCTGTTAAGCAATAATTGATTTGTAGTTCCCTGATAAGCATCAACGGTTAATTCCAGTTTGCTCTCAAATAAAGCAATTTCTAAGCCTAAGTCAAAATCTTCGCGTTCTTCCCAGGTAAGATTAGGATTTCCCAACTGAGTTGGAGCCAAACCTGCTCTTTGTAGATAATTTGCACCTGGCGCAATTAAAGCACGAGATGCAAAGTTGGCAATGTCTTGATTACCTCTTCTACCCCAACTTGCCTTTAACTTAACCTCTGATAAAATCTTAGATTTCGGGAAGAATGACTCCTCTGAAAGTCTCCATGCTGCAGAAGCAGAAGGGAATACACCCCAACGGTTATTTGCACCGAAACGGGAAGAACCGTCGGCACGTACACTACCAGAAATAAAGTATTTTCCAGCCCAGTTCATATTCAATCTTGAGAAATAACTATTAAGTCCCCATGCTGATTTTGAAGATGTTACGTCTTTTTTTACAGAAGCTGCATTTAACTCGCGAATGGTCTTTCCAGGGTAATTTTCACCTACACCATATAACGATTCAAACTGGCTTACTTGTACAGAGTTTCCTACCAAAGCATCAAAATTTAGTTTTCCAAAAGCTTTTCTGTAAGAAAAGTAATTTTCGTTAACCAAATTCAAATCTGATGAATAACCTTGCTCACCACGACCATTTACACCCGCTGCCTGAATATGACTTGCCGGCGTAAAACGATCGTCACGTAAATTAAGATAATCAGCGCTGAAGGAACTTCTGAAAGTCAATCCTTCTAAAATCGTTAATTCACCAAATATGTTAGACAATAAACGGTTGGAATAAACATCATAAGTAGGCTCAACTGCATTGGCTACCGGGTTTTCAATACTTGCGTTGGCGTCACGGCCATACGTTCCATCAGCATTCAACACAGGAATATGTGATCCCAACAATAACGCAGTACTTAATACCCCGTAAATGTTGTTGTCATTCTGAATACGTGTATTATGAGAACGGCTAAATCCTGTACTTACTCCAATCTTGAATTTATCGGTAACTAAGTTATCTAAATTCATACGGAAGCTGTAACGATCAAATGATGAACCCTTTACAACACCTCCCTGATCGAAAACAGATCCAGAAACAAAGAATTTTGTTCTATCTGTTCCCCCTGAAACGTTTAAATCAGTTTGGGAAATAGGTGCCGATTGAAATATTTCATTGAACCAGTTCGTCGTTGGATAAGTACTTGGATCTGCATCCAGATTTCTTAATCCTAATTGACTTGGTATAATCGTTGCACCGTATCTGGCTTTAACACCTTCTTGTAAAAGAGCCACATATTCAGGACCTGTCAAAGGATCTATGGTTTTCCATACTTCCTGTGTTCCGCGATAAGTGTTCAACGAAATTTGTGTTTTCTGTTGCTTTCCTCTCTTCGTTGTAATGATTACAACGCCATTACTGGCTCTTGAACCATAAATACTGGCTGCTGCGGCATCTTTTAATACGTCAATAGATTCAATATCCGCAGGATTTAAATCAGCTAACGCGTTAGTTTGTTGTCCACCTACACCAATTTGAGAGTAGTTACCTGTATTAATTGGAATACCATCCACTACATATAATGGTTGGTTACCCGCAGAAATGGAAGATGGGCCCCTCACTCTGATAGAAACAGAAGCACCTGGCGTTCCTGAAGCTGACGTAACCTGTACACCAGGAGCCTGACCTTGTAGCGCTTGATCTACACCGGTAACAGGAAGTCTGGCAATGGTTTCAGAGGTAATTTTACTCACCGAACCAGTCAATTCCTTTTTACTTTGGGTTCCATACCCTACAATTACAATGTCGCTTAAATCAATAGCTTCTTGTTCGAGCATTACATTGTAATTATTACTCGCCCCAATCGCAATTTCCTTTGAGGCATAACCTGTGTAACTGATTACCAAGGTGGTGCCATTAGCTGGAATGGAAAAGGAAAATGCCCCAGACACGTCACTTATCGTTCCCGTCGAAGTCCCCTTTACCAATACGGAAGCACCTATAAGTGGTTCCTTCTTGTCATCTGTTATTGTGCCGGAAATGGTTCGTTGTGCAATCAACGAGGCCATTGTCCCAAACCACAAAAACAAAACTAGTACTTGTTTTTTCATTTGTGAAAATTTAAGTTTAAAAAAGTATTGCTGATAATTGCTTTAAAGCGATTTAAAATCTTTTTGTTCAATCCAAACTACAATTATAGCACTTTTGAATTACTTTGTCGAATAAATTTATTATTCTATCTATATTTGACTGCCTTTGATTGATTAAATAAAATTGATTCATTACCTATGAAAAAATGGTATGTCCTATTATTTTTTAAATTCTTTTTTATTTCATCCACTTTCGCCTGCCAAGATCTTCCCTCCATTTTTAAAGACCGGGAATACCTTCTTATGGGGGTGGTTAAAAATCAGCAGGGAGCTCCTCTTTCTGATGCAACCATTTGGATAGAAGAATTAAAAAAAGGACTTACAACGGACGTAAATGGTTTCTTTTCCTTTACCTTGAATACGGGTAAATATACCCTGAAAACAAGTTTCATAGGCTATACAACGACTATTTTAGAAGTTAACCTGAATCAAAACACTACATTGATTATTCGATTGGAAGAATCTCTTGAATTATTAAATACTGTTGAGATTGTTGGTGGAGGAGCTGATAAAAATGTGAAAAATGCAGAACTTGGTGTAACTCGGTTGAATGCACAAGCCATTAAAGAATTACCTACGCTTTTAGGGGAAGCCGATGTCATAAGAACCATTCAAACACTTCCAGGTATTACTTCTGTCGGTGAATCTGCCACAGGATTTAATGTTCGCGGCGGGAATATTGACCAAAATTTACTCCTATTGGATCACATACCTATTTTTAATCCTTCGCATCTGATTGGATTTTTTTCCATCTTTAATCCTGATTTATTAAGAGACATTACGTTTTATAGAGGTGGAATTCCCGCCCAATACGGTGGAAGAGCTTCCTCCGTTCTCGATGTTCGAATGAGAGATCCAAATTTGGAAAGCAGGCATTTGAAAGGGAGTGTGGGCTTGATTACCAGTCGCTTTCTTGTGGAAGCACCTTTAATTAAAAATAAACTATCTTCCGCCTTAGGAGCAAGATGGTCTTATGCCGATTACCTTTTCCGAAGTTTCCTCCGTCCGGAGCTAAAGGAAACAGAAGCAAATTTTTATGATTTCACCTTTAAAAGTATTTATAAACCTTCTGAAAAAGATCAGGTTAGTTTAACTGCCTTTATGGGTAAAGATGCCTTCAGGATTGCCGGAGATTCCCTTTCCACCCTTGAAATTAATGCTTCTTCCACCCGTTATCTATGGAAAACCAAAGGGGCCAGTATCCGTTGGTCTCATTTTGTAAATGAAAATGCCGGTTTTCATTTAACTACCTTTTTTAGTGACTACCAACCTTCTTTTGACATTCCAGCTCCTGGTTCTGAAGCAATTTTCACATCGGGTATTTCACAAAAATCAATACAAGGGGAAGGATTCCTTTCCAAAAAAGCAATAACCATCAGAACAGGTTTTCAACTGAGTAAACTAGATATAAATCCTGGTTCTCTATTACCCGCTTCCCAATCTTCTTCCATAAATCCATTTATCACTCAACAGGAGAGTGCTTTAGAAAGTGCCCTCTTTATCAACACAGATTGGGATGTATCACCTGCCATCAGGTTAAGTGCAGGCATTAGATTTTCACATTTTGCCTTGCTCGGCCCGGGAAATCAATATATTTATGCTAATGAAAAAGAAAGGGATATCTTAAATTTAATTGATACCGTTTACTTTTCAAATAATCAAATTATTAAACAATATGCCGGTTGGGAACCAAGGTTAGGACTAAGAGTATCTCTGAATGAAATATTTTCCATAAAAGCAGGTTTTCATAGGGCAATGCAATATTTACACCTGATAACCAACAGTACTGCTGCACTTCCCACCGATCGATGGAAATTAAGTGACCCTTACATAAAACCTCAAATTGCTTCTCAATTGACTCTCGGCTTGTTTGCCAACCTAAATAACAATCAATGGGAAACTAGTCTTGAAGGTTATTACAAGAGAATTCAAAATATGCCTGACTATCGTAGTGGTACTAATTTGTTATTACTATCATATCCTGAAACTGCTATTCTTCAAGGGTTAGGAAGGTCTTATGGTATTGAATTATGGGTTCGGAAACAAAGTTTCCGATGGGACGCCAATTTAAGTTATTCCCTATCCCGTTCTGAAATTCTTGTTCATAGCCCTTATCCTGAAGATCGTGCTTTCAGCGGTAAATTTTACCCATCAAACTATAACCGCCCACACACCTTAAATTTAAATGTGCTATACAGAATAAATAAAAGAATCAGATTGAGTGCCATTTTTACCTATTTATCAGGAAGACCAGCTACTTTTCCGGATGAGAGAATTAGCGTCAATAATATTTTTATTCCGCTCTATACCAGTCGAAATGGAAATACTACCCCTGATTATCATCGTTTAGATCTCGGCTTAATCATTGATTCAGATCCCCGAATTACAAAAAAATGGAAAGGAAAATGGAATTTTTCTCTCTATAATGTTTATGCCAGGAAAAATCCTTATTCTGTATTTTTTAAAACAATCAATGACAGGCCTGTAAGCACCAGAAATAGATCAAATGCTTTTCAACTATCTGTTATTGGCTCAGTAATACCCTCCATTTCTTATGAATTCGATTATTAACAGGACTTTTTTGAGGGTTTTTATTTCCTTCACCTTGTATTTCTTCGCATCCGCTTGTGTTGAACCATTCATTCCTGAGTTAACAACTACTTCAGAAAGATTAACCGTTGAGGCCTTAATCACTAATGACCCAGGACCATATAAGGTAATCCTTTCTCTATCAGAACCTTATTCCAGTCCCGACAATAATCTTCCTATTGAAAATGCCAAAGTATCTGTAAAAGATCAACAAGGTGCACTCTTTGCTTTCACACATGATAATCGAGGGGTTTATTATTCTGATTCTGCCTCTTTTAAAGCCAAAACCGGCCAAATTTATACCCTTTTTATCCGTTGGAATGGGAAAGAATATCAATCTACTCCAGAATTATTAAAGGAGGCTCCCGGAATTGATACCGCTTATACCAGGTATGTTGAAAAAACATTATTAAACGGTATTACTAAAGGTGAATTTGAAGTATTTTTGAGTACAAAAGATCCTGTAGGGAAAGGTGATTTTTATAAATGGGATCATGCACATATAAATAAAACAGATTTCTGTGCCTTTACCTACGACGGGGAAACAAGGGTTAGATATCGTTTTCCTTGCTGTTCCCCCTGCTGGAATGTCGTAAAAAAACGAGGCCTCATCGATATTAGTGCCGATACTTATTTTGACGGAAATACCCTAAACAGAGTCATTACCACTATCCCGTATGATGACGACACACCTTATTTTATGGTTTTTGATCAATACGCTATTTCAAAAAACACCTACACCTTTTGGAAAAGTGTAAAGACTCAGGTAAATAATACGGGGGGTATATTTGATAATCCTCCGGCAACAATACCCTCAAATATATATAATACAAAAGATACCACCGAACTTGTACTCGGTGTTTTTTCTGCTGCCGGTCATAAAAGCAGAGGGTTTTATCTAAAACGAAACACGGCACCTACAAATCCTTACCGTTCAACACCCACTGAATATAAGGACGAACGCGTTTGCCGACCTTGCGAGGAATCATTTAAAATGACAGCTAAAAAACCTATTGGCTGGATAGATTAAATTTACATTTTTAATTCCCTTTTATGGATAAAATTTATCACGATTTAAATGAATATGCAGCAATGCATTCTTCAAAATCATCCGAACTATTGTACCAACTCGAAAGAGAAACGCACTTGAGGACTTTGGCTCCAGTTATGCTTAGTGGTTCCCTCCAGGGTCAATTTTTAAGACTTTTAAGTCTATTGGTTAAACCTGAATTTATCCTGGAAATTGGTACTTTCACAGGATATGGTTCTCTTTGTCTAGCTGAAGGCCTTACCCAAACAGGTCAACTTCATACCATAGAACCTAATGCGGAAGTACTTTTCATTGCAGAAAAATATTTCAACCTTTCTCCATTTAAACATCAAATTTTTACCCATCATGGGAAAGCCGAAAATATAATTCCAAATTTATCCATTCCCTTTTTTGATTTGATTTACCTCGACGGAGGAAAAAGGGATTATGCTATGCATTACGACCTTATCATAGACAAGGTAAAGCCTGGTGGATTAATTCTCGCAGACAATGTCCTTTGGAGTGGAAAAGTGCTCAATCCTAAAGATGAAGATTCCCAAATCATTCATACCTTTAACACGAAAATTTTAGAAGACTCCAGAGTTGAAAATTTATTGTTACCCATTAGAGATGGATTAATGGTCATGCGCAGGACCTAGTATTTTAAAATATATATTATGAAACTAGAGCATATCGGTATCGCCGTGAAAGATCTTCAACAGGCCAATTTGTGTTATGAAAAATTATTGGGTATAGC
>Ga0247843_1005564_pt1 | contig 17394 bp, 17 predicted proteins | sample LaCruzMarch2017__FD_192420 | JGI IMG/M metagenome (GOLD analysis project Ga0247843, IMG submission 192420) | Freshwater microbial communities from meromictic Lake La Cruz, Castile-La Mancha, Spain - LaCruzMarch2017_8m | ecosystem: Environmental > Aquatic > Freshwater > Lake | place: Spain... | reverse complement strand
CACGGCGCAAGGCCCACGTTCGGTTGCAGGGACGTTGTTCGCCAATAGCGAAGCCCGGCTTGTCGAGATTTTCGGCATCAGCCTTGAGGCGGAGCTTGAAGGCAACATGCTCTACATCGTCAATGAAGATGCGCCGGGCTTTATTGGCCGTGTTGGCACGACCTTGGGTGAGGCTGGATTGAATATCGGCACATTCCATCTTGGCCGTCGTAGCGCGGGCGGTGAGGCCGTTTTGCTTCTGTCCATGGATGCGGCGATCCCAGAAGCTGTCCTTCAACAGCTTGGTTCGCTTCCCGGTGTTAAAACCGTAAAGGCGCTGAAGTTTTAGTGGTCCTGGCCCTAAGCAGGGCTTCCCCGCTTGGACTTTTGCGGTAAAGAGTGCGCATGAATATTCAACCTGATTTGCTGCCCGAAGGGTTCCGCGACCGACTTCCTCCCCAAGCGGAGGTTGCGGCGCGGGTATCGCGGGCGATGATCGACGTGTTGGCAAGCTACGGCTATGCCCGCGTGGCACCCGCCTTGGCGGAATTTGAATCGGTGCTCGCCAAGCATAGCGGCGATGCCAACCGTAATCAGCATTTGCGGTTTACCGACCCTGTGTCCGGCCACACGCTTGCGCTGCGCGGTGATATCACGGTGCAGGTTGGGCGCATCGCCACAACGCGGATGAAAAACGCGCCGCGACCGCTGCGCTTGGCCTATCATGGTCAGATCCTGCGGTTGCGCGCCATGCAGTTGCGCCCTGAACGGGAACTGACGCAATTGGGTGCAGAATTGGTCGGCAATGACAGCGTGGCTGCCGCTTGCGAAATTGTTGGCGTTGCCATTGATGCGCTTGAGGCGGCGGGCGTTAAAGACATCACCATCGATTTCACCTTGCCTGACCTTGTGGAACGGCTGGCGGAAAAGGCACTGCCTTTGGCGGCGGACAAGATTGATGCCATTCGGTCCGAACTGGATATGAAGGACGCAGGCGGACTAAGTGCGTTGGGGGCGGATGCCTATTTGCCGCTGCTCGCGGCGACTGGCCCATTCACAGAAGCGGTTGAGAAATTGCGGGCGATTGATGCAGGCGGGGCGCTCGCGTCGCGAATCCGTGCCTTGGAAGCCATTGCTGGCAATATTGCGGGCCGCGCCAATGTGACACTTGACCCGACCGAGCGGCATGGCTTTGAATATCAAAGCTGGTTCGGCTTTACGATTTTTGCCAAAGGCTACAGCGCTGCGCTTGGTCGCGGTGGCACTTATTACATCGATCGTGCCGATGGACCATCGGAACCGGCGACTGGCTTCTCACTCTATCCCGACCCGTTGATTGATCTGGCTGACGAAAGCCTCGTCCGGCGTGTTTTTCTGCCACTGGGCACAGACGCCGCGACCGCGGCAAAAATGCGCCATGAAGGTTGGGCGACGGTGGCCGCATTGGATGAGAATGACAGCGCCGCTGTGCTGAGCTGCACCCATATTTGGACAAATGGTCAAGCCATTCCCGTCTGAAATCGTCCTTCATGCAGCTTTAGGGTGGACGCCAGCCGCGCATAATCATAACGGAGCTTACGGCGGATCCCTTCGCAGGAAAAATCTCCTGCGCAGAAAAAGGCCCCAGAGCTATCTGGCTTTGACAGGGAATATCTGATGGCGAATGTAACCGTAATTGGCGCGCAATGGGGCGACGAGGGTAAAGGCAAGATTGTCGACTGGTTGGCGGAACGCGCCGATGCCGTTGTCCGCTTTCAAGGCGGGCATAATGCCGGCCACACTTTGGTCGTTGGCGACAATGTCTATAAATTGTCGTTGCTGCCGTCGGGGATCGTCACCGGAACGCTGTCGATTATTGGCAATGGCGTGGTTCTCGACCCTTGGGCGTTGCGCGATGAAATGACGAAGCTGCGTGGGCAAGGCGTTTCCATCACGACCGAGAATTTTGCGCTGGCCGATAACTGCGCGTTGATTCTGCCGATTCACCGCGACTTGGATGGTTTGCGGGAAACCGCAGCGGGTTCGGGCAAGATTGGCACGACTGGCCGCGGCATTGGCCCCGCATATGAAGACAAGGTCGGCCGCCGCGCGATCCGCGTGTGTGATCTGGCGCATCTGGATGCGCTGGATACGCAGCTTGACCGTCTATGTGCGCACCATGATGCCTTGCGTGCCGGATTTGGCGAACCGCCAGTCGATCGCGCGCGCCTTATTGCCGAGCTTAAGGAAATCGCACCCTTTGTTCTGGAATATGCCGAGCCGGTGTGGCGGCGATTGAATAAGGTGCGCAAGGCCGGCGCGCGGATATTGTTTGAAGGCGCGCAAGGTGTCTTGCTTGACGTTGACCATGGCACTTATCCGTTCGTGACGTCGTCCAACACTGTTTCAGGCACAGCGGCGGCCGGCTCCGGCCTTGGGCCAAGTGCGGCGGGCTTTGTGCTTGGTATCGTCAAGGCCTACACCACGCGGGTTGGGTCAGGGCCATTCCCGACCGAGCTTGAGGATGAAACCGGCCAAAGGCTGGGTGAACGCGGCCATGAATTTGGCACTGTCACGGGCCGCAAGCGCCGCTGTGGTTGGTTTGACGCCGTGATCGTGCGTCAAAGCTGCGCTGTGTCCGGCGTGACCGGCATTGCGCTAACTAAGCTCGATGTGCTTGACGGGTTCGACACGATCAAGATCTGCACCGGCTATCGCCTGAACGGTAAGGTCTATGATTATCTGCCAGCGCATGCCGCAGAGCAAGCCGCCGTGGAGCCAATCTACGAAGAAATGCCCGGCTGGCAGGAAACGACCGCAGGCGCGCGCAGTTGGGCCGACCTTCCGGCACAAGCGATCAAATATATCACGCGTGTGCAGGAATTGATCGAAACGCCCGTTGCCTTGGTATCAACCTCGCCGCAGCGCGAAGATACGATCTTGGTGCGCGATCCGTTTGCCGATTAACCGCTTTTAAGCTCCGCATTTAACCGCAAGCTTGCGCGCCAGAAGAAAAAGGCGGGGATGAGGCCAAGCCATGCTGCGCCGTAAAGCACCCAACGGACGCTATCGTCGCCGGCCAGCGGCTTGAACGCGTCCGACATCATGCCGAACAACAACGGTCCTAACCCAAGTCCAATGAGGTTTTGGCCGAACAGCATGAACGCGGCGGCGACTGCGCGCGCCTCCGGTCTTACTAGGCCTTGCACAGTGGCATAGGTCGGGCCGTAATAAGCCGCGTTCAATGCCGTTGGCACAAACAATATGAGTATCGCCACGCGCCAGTCGGTTGCGAAATAGCCCAAGAACAATATGGGCGTTGCAATGACCATCCCAATGGCAGGTGTGGTCAACAAATGACGTTTATCGATTTTGCCGAACTTGTCGGCCATCATGCCGCCAATCCAGGTGCCGATAATGCCCGCCACGCCCAAGACAAGGCCAAGCAAAAGGCCGGTTTCGCCGGGGCTAAGGCCATGCGAACGGATGAACAATATGACCGCCCACACGCTTTTACCGTAAGACAGAAACGCCGTGAATGATGCCGCGATTACCAACATCACAAAGGCGCGCGAACTAAAAACCTCTTTGAGCGCGTTTTTAGTCGAAAGAACCTCGCGCGCTTTATCGCCGGATAATGCGCGGGCAGCGGCCTCGGCCTTGCGTGGTTCGCGCAATATGAAGGGCAATAAGGCCGCCAATATGAGACCCGGAATGGCGACCGCCATAAATGCTACGCGCCAGCCATAAGCATCGTTCAATACACCACCGATTACCAAACCCAATAAGCTGCCAATCGGAATACCAAGGCCGTAAAAAGCGATGGCCGATGATCTTTTTTCGGGTGGAACGCTGTCGGTAATGAGCGAGTGGGCGGCGGGGGTGCACCCTGCCTCACCTACGCCAACGCCCACGCGGGCGAGCGCCAATTGCGCAAAATTTTGCGCCAATCCGCATAAGGCCGTCATGGCGGACCAGACCGCCAGGGATGTGGAGATCAGGCCAACGCGGTTGGTGCTGCTATTGTCCGCATAGCGCGCAATGGGGATGCCCAACAATGTATAGAAAAGCGCAAAGGCAAGGCCAGTCAACAAACCAATTTGGGTATCGGAAAGGTTGAGATCCCTGCTGATGGGTTCAGCCAAAATATTGACGATCTGCCGGTCAAGGAAGTTCAAGACATAAACAACCATCAATATCCACAGCAGCAATTTTGGATTGGTAACGGTCGGTTTGGCAACGTGCGCCCTTGGGCCTTCGTCCATGATTGTCTCCTCTTCCTGCGCTGGGTTATGGGATAAATTTCGACATTGTCAAAGCCTTGAAAGGTTCGTTGCGCGCACAGGGTCAATCGCGGGCTTTGCCATGCTTGCGTAAAATCAGACAGCCCTAGCACTCTTTGATTGACTGTTGTCCGCTTCACCGCTCTTGGGGTGAGATGACGACACGCGAAACGACGGCGTACATGCCTCTCCATGATTTGGACCTTAGCTTGTCGTTGAGCGACCGCTTCATGGTCATGGCCTATGGTGCTATTCAATGGCCGTGGTTGCTACGCAGCCTCCATGGTGGGCGCAAAAAAGACAAGGCTGCTTTGCTCGCCTATCTTGGGTTGCCGCTGGATGCGCTGCCTAATCTGGGCAGTTGGAAAGCTGATACCCATTTTTTGTGGCATATCGTTTCTGCAATCGAAGAGATGCGACCGGCGCAAGTACTTGAGCTTGGCTGCGGCGCGTCCACCTTTGTTGCGGCGCGCGCTCTGCAGCTTTTTGGTGGCGGCAAAATTGTCAGCTTTGACCAACATGCTGCGTTCGCGCAAACGACTCAAGACTGGATCCGCGACAATGATATGGACGCAGAAATCCGTTATGCTCCGCTGGGCGCGCCACCATCAGGCTGGCCGGGGCACTGGTATCAACTGTCCGATGTGCCTAATGAGATTGACTTACTCATCGTTGATGGCCCGCCTTGGGCCATCCATCCGCATGTGCGGGGCGTGGCCGCAAGCCTGTTCCCGCTTATTCGTCCCGGCGGCAGGGTGCTGCTGGATGACGCTGCGCGACCAGGCGAGCGTGTCGTGACGCGGCGCTGGCGCAAAGAACATGCGAACATGGACTTCACGCTCGACAGCAAAGGGGCCAAGGGCACCTTGCTTGGGCACAAGCACCCCGCTTAAATTTTGGTCGATCGCTCGTCAGTGACCATATCGCTGGCGAGGTCTAGCCCCGCTTTACCATCGGCAATGGTGTGCGCTGGTGCATGCGGGGATTCGATATACGCGGGCTCTTCGACCTCAAGCATCCCCTCCCATTTCGTAATGACGGACGTTGCGACGGCGTTACCGACGACATTGGTCGCGGTGCGGCCCATATCGAGAAACTGATCAATCGCAAGGATCAGCGCGACACCCTCAACGGGCAGGTCAAACATCGCCAGCGTGCCGGTGATGACCACCAACGACGCACGCGGCACGGCGGCGACGCCTTTGGACGAAATCATCAGCGTAAGCAGGATCAGGATCTGCGTGCCGATGGATAGGTCAATGCCATAAGCTTGCGCGATGAAGATGGTCGCAAAGCTCATATACATCATCGAACCATCAAGGTTGAAGCTGTAACCCAAGGGCAGCATGAAGCCCGAAATTCGGCGGGGGACACCAAAGCGGTCAAGCTGTTCAAACAATTTTGGCAACGCCGCTTCGCTTGAGGCGGTCGAGAAAGCGATAAGCATTGGTTCGCGAATGTAGCGGATGAGCGTCCATATGCGTCGCCCCAGAAAGATCGCGCCGATGGTCAAGAGAATTATCCAGAGCAACGCCAGCGACAGATAAAACTCAGTGACCAGTTCCAAATAGGTCGCAAGGATCGCTAGGCCGCTTTTCGCTACAACGGCGGCCAGTGCGCCAAACACCGCTACTGGGGCATAACGCATCACATAATGCGTGATCTGAAGCATCATCTCCGCAAGTGACTCGGCACCGCGCACCAAAGGTGCACCCTTTTCGCCTAAGGCCGAAAGCGCGATGCCAGCGAACAATGCAAACACCAAAATCTGCAAGATGTTATTAGTGGCCATCGCCTCGAAAGCGTTTTTGGGGAAAATCGAAAGAATGAATTCCCAAAAGTCGAGCTTCTTGACCTCTCCAATCGTTGCTGCGGCATTTGCAATCCCGTCAACAGGCGCGCCAACGCCCGGTTGAAACAGGTTAACCATCAACAAGCCGAGGCCAATGGAGATAAAGCTGGCAATGATAAACCATGTAATTGCGCGAAAACCGATACGCCCAAGCGCCGAACTGTCGCCCATATGCGCAATGCCGACGACGATGGTCGATAGAATGAGGGGGGCAACCAACAATTTGATTAAGTTCAAAAATATATCAGAAAGGAGTTTGAATGTTTTGGTTAGATATTCGAACTGCACACTGTCCGGCGCGAAACTGACATGGACCGCGTAACCCACGGCCACGCCGAGGATCATTCCTGCCAATATCCACAATGTAAGCCGTTTATCCACGCAATCCTCCGAATATTGTATGTTTCGCGCGACGCTACACAGGAGCAATGGTCGTCGCAACAAGTTACAGACGCGACTTGTTTAAGCTTCAGAAGCGCGTCATAAGTCTTGTAATAAAATTACAGCGAAATTTGTCGTTGAGCATGGCACATAATCAGATGCTTGCGGGCTGAGGAGATCATTTCATGTCGGCCGCCAAAATTGCTAAAAATACCGGCAAAATCCGCTCCCCCATAAGCACCGTCGCTCCAGCGCAGGCTGGAGCCTATGTCGCCTATCGTGCGAGACTGACAGACGTGATGGGCCCCAGCCTTCGCTGGGACGACGGGGATTGGGAAAAGCTGGGGTAGTTTGGCCGGAAGGCGTTCTCGGCGGCTTTTGGGTGCCCCTCCGCTTTGTCCATACAGCCTCTGAACATTAAAGCCTCAGCTTTTTGTCGCTAAGCCCGCTGGATTGCCCTTTGTTGATGGGTTCGAGGCGTTTTGCTTTTTGGGCTTTTCGGCCTTTGGCTTGCGGACTTCGCGGCTCGATTTCTTTTGGCTCTTGGCCATGATATTTTCCTTTGGAGGAGGCGTACGTAAGTGCAGCTTTGTTCAGGATGCGCTGACCCACATATTGTAAAGATAAGCATCAACGGCCCTGTTTATAAGGACGCTGGCAATATTAGCACGCTGGGCAACCGGCTGGTTTAAGCGACGGCCTCTGTCGCCCGCTTGTAGATGCTATTGAGCGGGCTACGGAAAAGCTTCATCACCATCGGTTCGAAAAATGAGAGCGGAAGCGTGTCATACTCCGGATCAAAGGATGGGCAGTCATATTTGTCGATAAACTCTTCGGTATCGGCAAACCACTCATGCCCGCGAAACTGCTCCCGCATGTCGCGGTCAAGGCCCAGATGGTGGAAGAAATTCTGCCCTTGGAAAATTCCGTGATTTTGCACAATCCAAAGGAGCTTTTCCGAAACGAACGGCTTTAATATGGCAGCGGCGATGTCCGGATGGTTGGCCGCGCCCAGCGTATCACCAATGTCATGCAGCAACGCCATCACGACATAATCCTCATCCCGGCCATCACGATGCGCGCGCGTCGCGGTTTGTAAGGAGTGCGTCAGCCTGTCGACTGCAAATCCGCCAAAATCTCCATCAAGCAATTTCAAATGCTCCAAAATCCGCCGTCCGCCATCTTGCGAAAACGGGATATTGTGCCGCATGATGATTTGCCAATCCTCTTGCGTGCTCTGCGACATATCATGAAATTGTGCGCGGTCTTCTTGGCTGTCCATTCTGCTATCCTCTCGCTATCGACGTTTAACAGCGTTGGCAGACGAAACAAGGGCTTCATGAGCGCGCGAAATGCGGCTAGATCGATTAAATGGCCATATTAGAGCTTTCGGATAAACCCTTCTTCGCGGACAAGAACCGCGCTTTTTGGAACTTGCACTCGGCCGGTTGGGGAGGCGCTACTGCCCTCTATGCGGTTACGGTTATTGCAAACGGACAGCCGTTAAGTTTTCTGGTTCCAGTGCTCATTTCTGCGGTCACTGGGTATTCTGTCACCTTGATTCTATCGGTTATATACCGATATGTCATTGAAAAGCGTCCAGTTGTAACCTGGGGGACGACTTTACTCGCGGTCATGAGCGCAACTTTGCTGTACGCGTATATTGATACATGGGTTGTTCAAACGATCAGAGAGGGTGCAGACCAATCGCCCTTTGCCCAATTGTTGTTAGGCGCGTTGTTCAAGAACAGCCTGCTTGTTGGTGCATGGTCCGCTTTATATTACGCCATCAATTATTTCGTGCGCGCTGAAGAGCAAGCCGACCAGATGATGCGGTTGGAGGCGCAGGCGACCAGCGCGCAGCTTACGATGCTGCGCTATCAGCTTAACCCCCATTTCCTTTTCAACACATTGAATAGCATTTCGACCTTAGTGCTGTTGAAACAGACGGAACAAGCCAATGCCATGCTGTCGCGGCTGTCCTCATTTTTGCGGTTTACGCTTATCAACGAAGCTGCGGCAAAAGTACCGGTGACCCAGGAAATTGAGACGCTAAAGCTGTATCTCGATATTGAAAAAATGCGGTTTGAAGAACGCTTGCGGACATATTTCATCATCGAACCTGCGGTAGAAAACGCCTTGGTCCCGTCGCTGTTGCTTCAGCCACTTGTGGAAAATGCCATCAAATATGCCGTGACGCCGAAGGAAGAGGGCGCAGATATTTCTGTGACCGCTCAACTCGTCGGCCAAAGGGTGCGGATCACCGTTTCGGACACTGGCCCGGGCTTGCAGCCGGGGCAACAAGACCAAAGCTTGTCCACAGGTGTCGGCATGGCGAACACGCGTGAGCGTTTGTTGCAGGCCTATGGCGAGAACCAACGCTTTGAACATTATGTAAAAGCCGGGGGCGGATTTGAGGTTTTGTTGGAACTCCCGTATCAAAGCAGGATTACAGCAGGGGAAGGCAATCAAGCGGGGGCGCAACGGCAAGGAAAAATATCCGCATGAGCATTCGTACAATATTGGTAGACGATGAAAAGCTGGCTATTCAGGGTCTCGAATTACGGCTTCAACCTTTTGACGATATCGAAATTGTGGCCATCTGCAGCAATGGTCGTGAGGCCATTCGCAAGATCAAGACGTTAAAACCGGACTTGGTCTTCCTGGATATTCAAATGCCCGGATTTGATGGCTTTTCGGTTGTGCAGGGGGTGATGGATATCGACCCGCCCTTGTTCGTATTTGTGACCGCCTATTCCGAACATGCCATCAAGGCGTTTGAGGCGCAGGCCATCGATTATTTGATGAAACCGGTGGAACCCGAACGGCTGGCCGATACCATGGACCGCGTGCGCGGCAGGCTGTCCGACAAGCGGACATCGGAAGAACTCGACCGCCTGCGAACGGTTATCAACGAAGTCGCGCCAAATGCGGCGGACAATTTGGGGTCATTGGATGACGATGTGGCATCCACCCGCTTTGAAAAGCTGATAAATATTAAGGATCGCGGCCAGATTTTCCGTGTCGATGTTGAAAGCATTGAACGGATTGATGCGGCGGGCGATTATATGTGCATTTACACCGCCGATAACTCGCTGATCCTGCGCGAGACAATGAAGGATTTGGAAAAACGCTTGGACCCGCGAACCTTCCAACGGGTGCACCGTTCTACGATCGTCAATTTGGATCAGGTCCGTCAGGTTAAGCCGCATACCAATGGCGAATGCTTTTTGGTGCTGGAATCGGGCGCGCAGGTGAAGGTTAGCCGGTCATATCGCGATGTAGTCGCCCGGTTCGTATATTAAGGACATAGGCATGACGCAACCCGATACGCCAACCCGTATGAAGGCCAGCGACTTTCATCCCTATACTCTCGAAATTTTTGATGGCTATGTCCATGGCAAGCTGACCAAGCGCGAATTTATTCGCGAGGCGGGTAAATTTGCGGCGGCTGGTGTTACGGGCCTGATGATTCTCAATCAGCTCAAGCCTGATTACGCGCTGGCGCAGCAAGTTAAAGCGGATGACCCCGCGATCATCACGTCTCGCGTGACGGTGCCAAGTCCCGACGGCCATGGCAGCATCAATGGCTTGCTGGCCAAACCCGCAAAGGCCAAGGGCAAGTTGCCGACCGTTCTTGTGATCCACGAAAATCGTGGGCTTAACCCCTACATTGAGGATGTGGTCCGGCGTTTGGCCAAGGCGGGCTATACGGCGCTTGGTCCTGATGGCCTTTCCTCCGTTGGCGGCTATCCCGGCAATGATGAAACGGGCCGGGAATATCAGGCGAAGCTAAATCCGGCCAAGTTGCTGGAGGATTTCTTTGCCAGCTTTGAATATCTGCGCGATCATCCCGAAAGCACGGGCAAGGTGGGCGCAGTTGGGTTTTGTTATGGCGGCGGCGTGTGCAATGCGCTGGCGGTGGCCTATCCCGAAATGGCGGCATCGGTGCCTTATTATGGTCGCCAGCCCCGAGTGGAAGAAGTGCCCGCGATTAACGCGCCTTTGCTTGTCCATTATGCCGAGGTGGACGAACGGATTAATGCCGGTTGGTTGCCCTATCAGGCCGCGCTCATTGCAAAGCAGAAACGGTTTCAGGTGCATTTCTACCTCGGCACGCAGCATGGTTTTCACAATGACAGCACGCCGCGTTTCGACACACAGGCGGCAGAATTGTCTTGGGCCCGAACGCTTGCGTTTTTCGGGAAAAATCTGCGTTAACGGCGTTCCGCAAAGAAATTTTTGAGCAAGGCCGCAGATTCCTCTGCTGCGATGCCGGCATACACCTCCGGCCTATGGTGTAGCGTCGCGTGTTCAAACAAACGCGGACCATGCGCCACAGCGCCGCCCTTTGCATCGTCAGCGCCATAATAGAGCCGCACTATGCGGGCATGGGCAATCGCGCCTGCACACATCGCGCAGGGCTCTAGCGTTACCCACAGGTCGCATCCGGTGAGGCGGTCATTGCCAAGATACGCCGCCGCCGCACGAATGGCGATGATTTCGGCATGCGCGGTGGGGTCATGGCTTTCCATCGGGCGGTTCGACCCGCGCCCGATAATGACGCCGTCCTTGACGACGATTGCGCCAACGGGCACTTCACCGTGCGCAGCCGCTGCGCGGGCAAGATTGAGCGCTTCATGCATCATTTCGCGGGCTTTGGTCAGGGACATGTGATTTTGCTAGCGCAGATTCCCCCTTTTGGCCACACATCGGCTTGACCTTTTCGGTGTGGAAGGTTAGAGGCAGCGACTTTCGCGGGTCAGTGATTCCGCATACACTCATTTTATACAGGACATATATCATGGCGCGCATCTGCGAACTCACCGGTAAGGGCCGTCTGGTCGGCAACAATGTGAGCCACGCCAACAACAAGACGAAGCGCACATTCCTGCCGAATCTGCAGAATGTGACGTTGTTGTCGGACTCGCTTGAGCAAGGCTACAAGTTCCGCGTGTCGACCCACGGTCTGCGGTCGGTTGAACATGTTGGTGGCCTCGACAATTGGTTGTTGAAGACTTCAGACGAGAAGCTTTCGACCAATGCGCGCAAAGTGAAAAAAGAAATCGCCAAGAAGCATAAAGCTGCGGCGTGAAGCTTTAGGCTGCTGACGCGGCCTTTTGCTCAGGCGAATCATAAGCCGGGGGCAGTATATGCCTCCGGCTTTTTGCTGTCGGGTTGATGAGGCAGACGAAACTGCATCAATATCGTCCGCTGTAACAGGGTGAAATTATTGTCCGAGATCAGCCAGAGGAACAGCTTGTCGCCATCGCTGGTGACGGCAATCCCCTCCATATTGTCGACGAGCAATGGGGGCGCCAGCGACGCAATCACGTCCGCCGAAAGCATGCTGTCGCGCCCTATGCCCTGTATGCTTTCGAAACTTAAGAGCGACACCTTGGCCGAAAAGCCCCGCAGAAACCCGATGGCGCGATTGAGAAGGACGATTCGCCCGTCGGGCAGTTGCACAGCATCAGTCACGCGGTAGCCAGCGGGCGGATGGAATTTGAAAGGCGTTGTGGTGGTGGCGCTTTCAATTGGGTCGCCAGAAAATAGCCATGCGCTGTGTATTTCATCGTCAAGGCTCTCGGCGATAATGATAAACCGGCCATCGTGCAGGCGGACCATGCTCTCCGCGCCTTTGTTGCGGGGCAAATTCTGCAATATTGCGGGCCGTATCGTTCCCGTTTGTTGGGCAAAGGATACTGAATAGCGCCGGATCGCGTGCTTGCCCTCAAAACTGACCCAATATTGGCCGCTATCGCGATCATAAGCCAGTGCCTCACTATCGCGGTCTTTGTAACTTACATTCGGGCCGTGCAAATTTGGCAGCGGCGCGATGAAAGAATCATCTATCCGTCCATGTTTGGTCAATGTGAAGCCAATGACAGTCGCTTTATCGCCAATCCCGACAAAATGATTATTTCCCACAGAAACTAGTGCTGAAATCCCTCCAAAATCCTCGTTGCGGCTGCGTAATTCCCATGCCGCGATAAATTCCAGAGCGCCTACCTGCCCTTGGGCGGGGTTATCGGGATTGAGGGCAAGTCGTCGCACTTTTATGTCTTGGCTGTCGTTAGGATAGATCGTGCGAACGCCGCCAACGGTGAGCACCGCCAAGATGATACCAAGCGCGAGACGTTTCATCCTTGCCGTCATGACACTCCCAACCATTCCTTTTTCTGCGCCGATAGATGAACGAACGATAACAATCGCATTCAGCTTCGGTGCAATAGCGGCTGTGCATAAGGCAATCGATAGCAAAACAAATCGCCGATTTGCTGCACGCGCGCCGAAGCTGAAAAAACATGGAGTATCGAAAATGACACATTTGAAGAAAAGCATCGGCGCACTGGTCCTTGCCACCACGGCTGTAACCGGATTTTCGGCAGCGCCAGCGATGGCGCGCGAACATTATAATGACGGCTATTACAGCCGTGATGATCGTCAGGCCAGCTATGACCGACGTGCTGAACGTGCTTATCGTAATAATAATTACCGCAATAACGCGCGTTGCGACAAGGGTACAGGCGGCACCATAATCGGTGCGGTTGCAGGTGGTTTGCTTGGTAACGAAGTCGCACGTCGCGGCAACAAGACCGAAGGCAGCATCATTGGTGCAGCCGTCGGTGCCTTGGCGGGGCGTGCCATCGACAAGGCGGACAATAACTGCCGTCGCTATCGCTAACAAGCTTAACAAATTTTGCCCGGCGCCGCTCCTTAACCTTGTTAAGCGCCGGGCAGAAGCCGCATTCAGGTTTCGCCCTATATCATTAGGCTCTGACGCTAAGGCCAGTCTTCTGAAGAAGGCTGGCTTTTTCGTTACCACTGAAACTTGTCTGCCACCGCTTTATCCGGCAAAGTGCTGCTATGAACGCATCGCTCGAAACCGCTCGCTTGTCCATCCGGCCCTATCATCGCAAGTCTGAAGCCGAAGTGCTTGTGCCATGTTTGGTGAAGCGGCGCGAACACAGGCGGATGTAGAATATTATTTCAAATCCTATGCCGCTGCCGTTGCTGTCATTGGATGACGGAAGTTCGGCCCCGGTTTTTGTAGCCTTGACCAATCGGCCAACTGCAAAGCAATATGTTAGCGTATATGACAGATAAACATCGCGCTTGCTTGGGCATCATAGTTGGTGGCAAAGGGGGCATATGTCCGGAACAGAAAACAGTCCGCCCCGCTTTGCCGGCGGCATCTTCATCGCCTTCGGGCTATTAATCGGGGCCATTTTTGGCGTCGCCATGGATCAGGCCTCTGCTGGGACAGTCATCGGCATGGCAGTCGGTATTATTATCGCAGTGCTGATTTGGCTCATGGATCGCAAACGTCGTTAAGGGATAAATCATATGTGGAAACACGTGCGCAACATCGTTTTAATCGTCATTGTTCTGGCGCTTGCCGGTACTTGGTACATTACCCGGCCCGATGTTGCCAAACTTTCGCTTGATGCGGTTACCGGTGCTTCGCCCGAAATTACCGCGCCGCGCCCGCAGATTTTCCCGACCATAAAGATAGCGGAGGTCGATCGCTGGCAAGCTGGCGAGGCACCGATTGCCGCGCCGGGTCTTATCGTTGAACGCTTTGCAGACGGTCTCGACCACCCGCGCAATGTATACACGCTGCCCAATGGCGACGTTTTGGTGGCCGAGACAAATTCGCCAGCGCGCGAAGCTGGCGGTATTGAGGGTTTCGTGATGAAATGGCTGATGGGCAAGGCGGGTGCGGATGTCCCCTCTGCCAACCGCATCACCTTGTTGCGGGACGCCGATGGTGATGGAAAGGCCGAACTGAAAACGCCGTTCCTGACGGGACTGAATTCGCCATTTGGTATGGTCCTGATTGGTGAGGAGCTCTATGTTGCCAATACCGATGGCTTGATCGTCTTTCCCTATAAGCCAGGCGACACAAAAATTACGGTTAAGGGTAAGGAGCTGACAAAGTTCAACGCTGTTGCGCCGAACAACCATTGGACGCGCAATCTTGCCGCGTCACCCGATGGCAAAAAAATCTACATCGCGGTGGGGTCGAACAGCAATATTGGCGAGCTTGGTATGGAGGTCGAAAACGGCCGTGCCATGGTGTTGGAATATGACATCGCGAAGGACAAGAAAATTCCCTATGCGATTGGGATGCGTAACCCCGTTGGTCTGGGTTGGGATAAATCTGGTCGTTTGTGGAGCGTGGTAAACGAACGTGATATGCTCGGGTCCGATATGGTGCCTGACTATCTGGCGCTCGTTGAATTTGGTGCCGATTATGGTTGGCCGCAACATTATTGGGGCGGTTTTACCGACGCCCGCGTGTCACCGCCAAAGCCGGCAAAGCGCGAATATGAACGCCGTCCGGACTATGCACTTGGCGCGCATACAGCGCCGCTTGGCTTGGCCTTTGGCTATGACGGCAAGCTGGGTGCTAGCCTGACCGAAGGGGCGTTTGTTGCCCGCCATGGGTCGTGGAACCGCAAGCCTGTGTCGGGCTATGATGTGATCTTCGTTCCCTTTGCAAAGGGCGAACCTGCTGGCAAGCCAGTCAATGTCCTCACAGGCTTTTTGGACAGGGATGGCAATGCGCAAGGTCGCCCGACGATGCTGGCGATGGCAAAGGATGGGGCCTTGTTGGTCAGCGATGACGTCGGCAATATCATCTGGCGCGTACGGGCGAAAAACTAGGGTCAGGACCACTTAAATCCACCTTCGGATTTGGCCCATTTTGTCCATGCCGCGTTGGCAAGCTTGGACTTAGAACCACTAAGCATGCGCTTACCGCCTTGCACTGAACAAAATGGCCTCAAACCGCGAAGGTGGATTTAAGTGGTCCTGACCCTAAGCAGCCAGCATTTTGAGCGCCACGCGGCGGTAAATTTCCGTGAGCGCGGTCAAGTCGGCAATGGCTACCGCTTCATCCAGTTTATGCATCGTTGCATTGCACAGGCCAAATTCGACCACGGGGCATATTTTCGTCAGGAACCGCGCATCCGAAGTGCCGCCCGTCGTCGATGCTTCGGGTGCGATGCCGACGACAGCCTCCACCGCCTCTGCTATAGCCGCTGAGAAACCCCCAGGAGGTGTCAGGAAGGCCTCTCCGGATATCATAGCGGTCAAGTTGCCCCCATGGTGCTCTACAAGCGCACGGAGCCTTAAAACAAGCGCATCGCCATTTTGCAGATCATTGAACCGGATCGACAATCGCGCTTCAGCTTTGGCCGGAATGACATTGGTTGCTGTGTTGCCGACATTTAGGTCGGTAATCTCTATATTGCTCGCCTGAAACCAGTCGGTGCCTTCATCGAGCGTGATCGCTTCGATCGCCGCCAAAATCGCTATCAGTCTAGGAATCGGGTTGTCCGCCAGATGCGGGTACGCGACATGGCCTTGTGTGCCAGCGACCGAAATCCACATGTTCACGGAGCCGCGACGGCCGATTTTCATCATGTCACCCAAGCGGTTGACGCTGGTGGGTTCGCCAACGAGGCAATAATCAGGGATGCTACCGCGTGCCTGCATATGGGTGATGAGTGCCCGTGTGCCGTGGATGGCTGGCCCTTCTTCGTCGCCAGTGATGATCAGGCTGATCGTGCCTGCATCCTTCGGGATATCGTGCAGCGCAGCAACAAAGGCGGCGATACTGCCCTTCATATCGACAGCGCCGCGTCCGTGCAGCAAATCGCCCTTGATCTCTGGCACAAACGGGTCGCTCGCCCAGCCATTGCCGGGCGGCACTACATCGACATGGCCAGCGAACGCAAAATGGCCTCCGCTTGCCGCACGAATGGCGAACAGATTTTCAACAGGCGCGCCATGCGCGGGGTTCGTGTCGCCTTCGCCTGAAATGAGACGTTCGACGGTAAAGCCCAGCGGGACAAGCATCTGTTCAAGCGCGTCAAACACCGCGCCAGTGGCGGGCGTGACGCTTTCGCAAGCGATCAGTCGTTGGGCATAAGTCAGTGCAAGAGCATCAGTCATTAATCCCATTCGTTACGGATAAATGCGCGCCAAAACAAGTCAGACATCAGCCTTACAATAAGCTGTCTGGGTCAGCGCATCATTGCAGAACGCGGGCGAGCGCGTTTGACCACCCAGCCAAGCGGGCTTCGCGCGCTTCTGCACCAAGTATCGGTGCAAAACGCGTTACCCCGCCCCGCATGCTGGCTGCATCCTCAAGCGAGGGGAATAGTCCGCAACCAACCGCCGCGAGCATGGCTGTACCAAGCGCCGTTGTTTCGACAAAGGCCGGGCGTTCGACATCAATCGCCAGCATGTCCGCCAGATCTTGCGCCATCCAGTCATTCGCGACCATCCCGCCATCAATGCGCAACTCGGCCCAATCGGCACCGTCGGCGGCAAAGGCGGTTTTAAGGTCATAGGTCTGATGCGCCATCGCCTCCAGCGCAGCGCGGGCGACATGCGCCTTTTTGGCCGCAAAGCTCAGCCCGCTGATCGTGGCGCGGGCATCTGGACGCCAATGCGGCGCGCCGAGGCCTGAAAGCGCAGGTACCAGATAAACCCCGCCATTGTCGGTTACGCTGCGCGCCAGCGGCTCAGTTTCGGCGGCATGCGCGATAAGCCCCAGATCATCGCGCAGCCATTGCACAAGGCTGCCCGCGACAAACACTGACCCTTCCAACGCATAATGACGTTCGCCATGCAACTGGTACAAAATCGTCGAGAGCAAGCGGTGGCGCGACTGGCGGAGTGTCGTCCCAGTTTGCGTTAGCACAAACGCGCCGGTGCCAAAGGTCGCCTTGGTCTGCCCGACGGCAAAGCAACCTTGCCCTATGGTTGCGGCTTGCTGATCCCCCGCCATGCCCGAAATTCGGATTGCGCCGCCGAAATGCTCCGGCAAGGTCGTGCCAAGGTCGCCTGCGCAATCGGTGATCTCTGGCAATATATCGCGTGGAACCCCGAACAGGTCCATCA
>Ga0247843_1005563_pt1 | contig 17395 bp, 25 predicted proteins | sample LaCruzMarch2017__FD_192420 | JGI IMG/M metagenome (GOLD analysis project Ga0247843, IMG submission 192420) | Freshwater microbial communities from meromictic Lake La Cruz, Castile-La Mancha, Spain - LaCruzMarch2017_8m | ecosystem: Environmental > Aquatic > Freshwater > Lake | place: Spain... | reverse complement strand
TCTGCCTACAACGACCCAGCAAACCCGGCATTGATTAGCGGGGTTGCGTGGCTTGGAGCAAAGTGCGAAGACATTTCCGAAACCTCAACCCTCTGGATGCTCGGGGTCGCCTACTGCTGGGCCAAACGCGATGCAGGCGACTGGGCTGACAAACGCAAGGAACCGATTGCCGACGTACCAAATGAAGATTGACATGAGCAAGTTAGACCCTCGACAAATTTTGAAAAAGCAACTTAACCGCAAAGCCCTGCCTTGGCTCCTAATTTGGGCCGCTGCTTTGATGGCATTGGTGGCCTCCTGCGCCAAAGAAACCCCACTAGAAGCCCGTCCTTCGTTTACTGAATGGGTCTGGGCATCATGCCTCCCGTCTGCCGCTGGCGAGGACTGCCCCGGCGACAAACCCTCATGGGAGCATTACCAAGAAACGGGTGGAATCCTTTGGCGTTATGAAGTCGAGGGCCGGTCAATCTGGAAGGATAAGTACGGCCACGTCTGGAGAATTTACGAAACCGTCCATTGCCTGAACGCCAAAGGTGAGCGGGTAGGTACGCACAAGAACCTGGGCTTCCGGTCCTTCCAATTTGCCTACGACCCGATAACCGGGGAACTGCCAAACGCTGACGATTGGGGAGTGGTTGAAGGAGTGCTTTGTATCTTCGGGGTAATCGGGCCAGATGGGCGGGTTGCTCCGGTAATTTGGTGACGCATAACGTTTTGCGTATATGAGAAGTGGCACTTGTAGAATGTTAATGTTTAGCACAAATGTTTCTGTGCCATTTCTTATATACGCTGTTACCCGCTGGTGCGTTTTCTTTAGCAGGATTTTGATTTGAAAACGAAAAGAAAATTTAAAAAGTTTTAGAGTATGAAATATATGGGGAGTAAAAATTGGATAGCAAAATTTGTTTTACCGATTATGATTAAAGAAGCAAATGAAAAAGGGATAACTACTTGGGTAGAACCCTTCGTTGGTGGGGCAAATATGATTGATAAAGTTCCAAACAATTTTCAAAGAATTGGTATTGATTATAATGCACACACCATTAAGGCTTTGATTGCAATACGTGATTTAGTTGATAAATTACCAAGCCAATTAAACGAAGATGAATACAAACAACTAAAAGGAAGTGAACCTGAACCAATTAAAAGTTGGTTACGATTTGTTGCTTCATTTGGAGGTAAATTTGATAACGGATATGCAAGACAAAATGGAAGTGATGAAACAACTTTTATTGGTTATGGGAAAAGAAATGCAAAAAAGCAAAGCCCAAACTTAAAAGGAGTAAAATTTATCAATGGAAGCTATGACGAATATTCAGACTTTGAAAATTGTTTGATTTATTGTGACCCACCATACAATAATACTACTTCATATAAAACAGGTGCTTTTGACCATCCTAAATTTTGGGATTGGTGTAGAAAGATGAGTGAAAAGAATTTAGTATTTGTAAGTGAATATAAAGCACCTGATGATTTCATTTGCGTATGGGAAGGAGAAGTAAAAACAAATTTTGCAAGCCAAAGAGATGAAGCTACACATAAAGCGGTGGAAAAACTTTTTAAATTTTCTCCCACAAATGTTCAATAGTAGCAGTATTGTAGCACTTGCAGGTAACAACCGGATTAACGAAACCCACTTGCGGTTTAACCCCGATAATTGCAATTACCCGAACCATCTTCCCGACACCGGCAAAATGGTAAACCCGCAAACCATGAAATCAACCCTCCTCAATAACACCAACTGTCCCGCCATCCCGGTGGGCGCAGAATTAACCTACCTTCGCCCTGCTTTTGAAGGCGATTGGTACGGGTACAAAGGCAAAGAATACATAATCTTAAAACAACACATACATGGCAGCACTTGCGGAATTGTGGCTGAAGCCTGACACCCTTGAGGCATTACTTAAGGTAATCAAGGCGAGGCAGCTAAAAGGAATCGGCATTACAATCAGCATTGAGAACAATACAAATGACTACGGGCAGAACGTGAACAGCTACGTTTCGCAAACCAAAGAGGAGCGCGCTGCAAAAAAGCAAAGGTATTACACCGGGAACGGCAAAGTTTACTGGACAGACGGACAGATTACGGTTGCTGAAAGGGCCGCAAAAGACCCCGTGCCAGCATCGGCAAAGTCAGAGGAATTTGCAGACGACTTGCCGTTTTAATTAGTTGTGTTGGTTTTCATGGATGGCCCCGGCCCTTGTGGTCGGGGTTTTTTCTTTCCAGAAAACTAAAAAGTCATCAAGTGTTTTCGCCACAAAGTACACCCCACCGCATCGCTGTAATTCATCGGCAAAGGCAATCTGTGCATCGCTTAACTTGTCCTTGTCTACCTTCACTTCAACCCCTGTAAACTGCCCGCGATAGCAGGCCAGTATATCCGGCACTCCTTTAGTTGCGTTGTTTATACGGCCCCTGGTCGCATGGTTGTTCTGCCTCCATGCCTTGCAGCCGGGCGTTGCCTGCATAACGGTTAGGATCGCTTTAGTTAGTTCGTTTGCCGTCATGGAACTACCTTGTTGGTAAACCGGATAACGAACAGCACAATGAAGAGCAGCCCTATAATAAGCGCAGCCGTATTGATTTTTTGCCAGCTAGAATTTAACCATGACCAAAACGGCTTTTCACTTATTTGAGTTGTTTGTATATTGGTCGCAACACTAAACGTATCGGTAAACACTATGGGCAAAGTAGGACGCGACAGGGTTAATGAGGCTTGGTTGCCAGGCAGGAAGATAACGCGGGCGGTAGTGCCTTCGGACTGGATAAAAACAGTATCGCCCGGTAGGTATTGGAACAAAGTATCCCGAAGGATGGAGCGAAGGTAAACGGTGTCCGAAAAGATGTATTCAGAAAATACCGTGTCGTTCAAATACGTCAACGCATCAGGGTCAAGTGCCTTGATGCGTTCCACGTAGCGTTGTGCTTTAGCCTTATTGCGTACCGGCTCCGGCGCACGGCAAGCCGCGAAGCACGTAAGCCAGCAAATCAGCAGCAGAGTTAAGCCGTTCTGTGTCTTCATTGATGGGGGCTTTAATGTTGGTTCTCTTTCCATCTTTTGCAAGAATGTAAAAATATTGTCCATTCTTTTCAATCCTAGCCCCGACCAATGAACGGATGTTTAGGCTTATCTGGTCAAGCGTGTCCTTCATCGGTTCATGTCTTTAAGTTCCTCTAAGATGCGGTCAAGCTGCGCCTGTGTATTGTTGCGTTCATCGTATAGCTTATTTTTCTCTTCCTGAATCTTGATGCGCTCCGTGCGCTCAATCCAGCCCCACGCGATTGCGGTTACAGCAATCAGCCCAATGGCCCCGTACTGAAGGTAAGCGGGTATCCCCTGCGCCACCACGTCTTGAAGTAGTATTTCCATCATGTGAAATAGAGTTCAGCCTCTTCTTTTCTGCGTTTAACCAGCCCCGGCAGTACCTTGCCGCCGCCCTTGTTCCACCGGGCAAATTCGGCATAAATGGTCGGGTCGTTCGGGTTAGCGTTGACCTTGCGAAGTAGGGTAGATTTTACAAAGGCGTTACGCCCTACGTTGTACACAAAGCTAACTAGCGCGTCAAATTGCACCTGCGTTATGGTTGCCGTTACTAGGTCGTTTACCGCGCCCTCAAAGCCCTCGAGCGCGGCAGCAAGTAGCGCGGTCGCCTCGGCCTCTGTAACGGGCTTATCTTGCAGCGTTACCTTGCAGCCGTCAGGGTAGAACGTGGAGCCGTAGCCGATTGTGGGAACGCCAGCGGGGCATAAATAGGGCTTTGAGCGAAAACCCTCATGTGCTGTGATAAGTTGCAAACCGTTTTCGGATGTGCGCATTGCTCAAAGATAGTGAACTTTTGCTTATAAGTATTTAAGCAAAAAAGCCACCCCGAAGGATGGCTTTGTAACCCGCCCGATTGAATCAGGGTCGGACGGGAACCTTGTCGGGGTTAAAATGTGTCCAGCATGGCCTGAAGTTCGCGGGATTTGACGAACTTGTCATTTTCAACGTACAGCAGGCTTTGCGGCTGATCTTCAATAACATCGCCTAAGAGAACTTGAAAGCAGGAACCCATAAGCGGAAACTCGGTAGCCAGTTGAACCAAAGCGTTGCCCCGGTTGATGTGCCAGTTGACGGCAAGGTCGCTGTTGACGTGCCCATATTCGGGGTTTTCCAGCCCGTGTTCATCGGCATACATGGGCAGGCCAAACATGCCGTGGAAGTGCGCAACTTGCACTTTAAGAAACTCGTAGTCATCGGGCAAGATTACCCCGTTTACGTACTGCTCAAAGGGAAGGGCTTTGTCCTTTGCTGGGAGTTGCCCGTAGGGGTGAAAGCAAACGAAATCGAACAGGCTGGTGTTGGCCTTGATGTGTTCGGCAAATCGCTTATCCGAGGCTAGTTTGCCGTTTAACGCAATGCCTTTCAGTTCGTTGTCCACGTACTCATAGGGCGGCAAGCCTATACCCAACTGCAAACCAAACTCCTGACACACCGGCTTAAGCGTGGCCGCCCAATAGGTTACGTCTTCCGGTGTAATGCCGTAGCGCACCGCTTTTGGGCTGTTCAATTCATTCCCCGCCACAATGCCTACAAGGTTATTGGCGCCAAAGTATTGAATGACAGCCCTAAGTTCGGCAGCATCCTGAAACGGGTTTGCAACGTACAGAATCTTGAAGCCCAACAGCCCTTGCGCTTGCTTGAGGTTGTAATGATAGTTGAATGGCTCCCGTGCATCAATGCGAAGTTCATAGTCAGACACGAACTCTATCAGCGAAGGCGGGGTATCGTTGCCGTTTCTTGCCTTAAATTCAGCAACTCTTTCAGGGCTAAAGATTGCAGGCCATGTACCTACGGACTTAGCGTAGCCGTTGCCCGTGTAGGCCATGTCAAACCGTGCGCCCATTGTAACCGTGCCGCCGTTGCGGAACACGTTGAACGGCCCGCCTTGTTTGGAAAACAGGCCCAAATCCAGTTCATACCAATGCTTCCCGGCAGCCTTGAGGCCAGAACGCATTGCCCGTGCCCCGTTAAGGCCGTGGAAGGTATCGGGTAGCGTCCATGTCGGTGGGTCGATAACGGGCGGGTCAACGACAACCGGAGGGGTAACTACGGGCGGCTGTTCGGGTTCGGCAGTGGGGAAACCTATAAGTTTCAAAAATGCAAGCCAAAGTTTTTTCATTGTCCGATTTTCAATTTGCGATCCTCGATGTAAAATCCCACCCGTTCTTTGGGCTGCCCGTCAAAGCCCACGGGGCCAACTCGCAATCCCGACAGGTCCAGCACTTCAAAGCATTGCGTTCCGTTCTCAAAGGTGAACAGCACTTTAACGTAATCATAAGGGCCGTAAAGCGGGAAGTAGGTAAACCGGGGGGTTTTGTATTCGTAGGGTGCCGAAAAATCCGCGTTGTTAGACCGCCAAATAGTCCAACGCTCACCCAAGGCAGTCGCGTAAGGCTCATCGTAGTTAAAGCGATTCCACGGCGTACCGGGAACGTAGGACCAATCAGGAACCATAGTGCAATCGGGAGCCGGGGTAATGCCTCCCGCTGAATCGGCTACGCCCCAAGCGGAAGCAACCGCGTTGTAATCGGTTCCTTCTACACAGATGAAGCACCAGCCCGTTGCCGGGGCCAGCTTGTGCGAATCGTCTACGCCCAAGTGATACACGCCATCGGTAAAAGGTGCCATTGAATGAAAGTAAGCCCCATCGCCACCACCGCCGGGCTGCGCCATTGCCCACCAGAACACAAAGCCCGTATCAAACGGACAACCAATCTGCGGGGTCAAGGTCGGGATGGCAAACCCCGTCCGTGGCGTACCGTCGTCGTCCATGATAACGGGTTGCCCGAAGGCAAAGAGAGGGAGAAAAAGGAAAAGCAGTAATGTGTTTTTCATGTTAGAATGAGAATCCGTATTCGGAGTTTAGCCAGGTTTTGAGATTAGTATAATCGCCCGCAGACATCGTAGCATTCATGACAATTAAGTCAAGAAAGGTAATGGCTGCGGTTGAATTGCTAAAGCGTAATTGTGATCCGGTGTAAACGCGTGGCGTTGTCGGGGTTGATTGAACCAGCACTGTACCATTCCTTGCAAACTGCAATCCGTTTGCCCCTGTTGTGGTTCGGAATGCGACAATCTGGTAAGGAGTTGTTTGCCCCACAGTCAGGTTAGCCCCGGTTGTCGAGTTAAAGTTAATGCTGTTTACTCCCGCGCCATTTAACAACAGGTTGCCAGATGTTGCGGCCCTCCATTCGTTTGTGTTTGCGCCGTTTAGTGGCACGTTGCTTTGTCGGAACAGGGTAACGGCAGAACCAAATGCCCCGCCTACGCGCTCGGTAAACTCCGAAGGTGCGCCGGATGTATAGCTAAGTTTTGCAATCAACAGCACCGTAAAGGGGTGTGTTGTAACCCATCCGGCAGCAGCATCTCCCAATGCTCGGTCAACACTTACAGGGCCACTTGAGGGGCTTGTAAGTGTCTGTGTGCCATTTGGAACAGCCGGGTCGGTCAGGTTAACGGTAAACCCCGCGGCCAAATCCAGCCAGTCAATCGTACCTATTTGGTCATTTAGCCTTGTAGCGAACTTGCCAGTTCCGTTAAGCGTCAGCCCAACCGTTGACCTGTACCAATGAATTATATTTGGCAAGTCAGCCGGTGTCCACGGAGCGACCCCAAACAACGAAGTATAATAGTTGCTATACAAAGGTCAGGACAATTTTAGTGATTGTTCCCGTGAATGTAATAACAACAGCATCGCCCCCGTCAAGGTCAACCCCCACAAAGGTGGAGCCTACAGAAACGGCGTTGACGGTTATGCCCGTAATTGTGCCGCCGCCCGTGATTGTTTGAGTGGCAACTTCAAAAGCCGAATCCCACGCCGGGACCGTGACACTTTGCGGGCTTGCAAATGTACCTTCAATAGTCCAATTCGGAACTAGCGCGACCGTGCCACCCGGAACCAAAACAATAGCGGAGGTTGTTCCGTCCACCTTGTCAAGGGTCATGTTGGCATTCGTAATAACAGAGCCAACGCGCGTGCCAATCTGAGTGCCCGCGCTGTTGACGTTGGTTATGTTTAACGAGCCACCAGAGGCTACAGAGATGGCCGGAGAATCGCTATTAACGGTAACACTAACGGGGTCACATGGCGGGCACGGGTCGCACGGCAGCGCGTCTATGACCACTTTACCGCCAACAATCGAAGTGTTAACTGGGTCGTCGTTGCTGTCCACTACGTCCACCTGAAGCGTGCCGCCAGCTTCGACCGTGCCAAATTCATCTTCATTGACAAAGACCGTAGCGTCTTCGCACACAGGCGTTTCGCCGGTGCAATATTCCCCGCGAATTACCTCAATGACGTCAATGTCATCTTGGCATCCCCGCACGGTAAAGCATGATTCAAACGCTTCGGCTTCGATGTCATAGTCTACATAGACAATGAACTTTGAATAATCATAGGCTATGCCGAACTCCGCTTCCCATGCCGACAAACCCCGGTCGCTGTTGTTTCCTTGATAGGAAACTTGAGAGATTAACAGGCTTTCGGCAATGGCATCCGTGGAGGCCAGTTTAAGCGTGGCTAAGATGTTCTGTATTACCTTTTCTTCGGTGTCCTGACAGTAAATATTGTCGAAAACGGCCACCGCCCGCATTGACCATGTTAAAGTTGCTATGGGGTCATCGTGTCGGGGGGAGCCGTCCTCGTCAGTGCCTTTTGTTGGCCCGGATAGAATCCGGTGGTATATTACCGGAGCATCTATGTTAACGGCCATGTCTTCGCCGGAACCCGTCAAAGCGGGCCAGCGATTGCCGTCAAGTTCACGCACTACCGCGATGCCCTCGGTTCGCAGTCCGAGCGTTCCGAGGTAAACATTTAGGTAGTCAACAAGTGTTTTAACCACGGGCTAAAGATACACAAATTGTTATTTGAGAATTTCCAACATAATCCGCCCGAACTTCGCGTTAAACTCGTCCAGTAACTTTTTGGGTACGGCTAACTTTTGGCCGTAGCGGGCTATCTGGCCCTCTAGCTTGCCTACGTTTTCCTCTTTACGAACCCCGGACACCCATCCGGTTGAAGTCTTTTCGATGCCGCTTCGCATGTCTTTTTTAAGCACCCCGGTATGGTCAAGGTTCACCTTGTCCGTTCTTTGCCCGTCAGCCTCGCGTATAGCCTTGTAGCCACCGGCAATTACAATCAGTGAACGCGCACCTTTTGGCGTGGATACGGTTGCCCATTCGGCCTCTTTGATTTTTTTCTTTGAGCCGAAGAACTTTTTTGAACCCTTTTCCGTGGCAAACGTATAGTTTCGCGTTCCGAACTTGTTGGTTTTCCCGAACACATTAGACCCCGCAAGTGTTGGCTCTGTGCTGTAACTTGTGTCTTCCAGCCCATCGCCAAAGATGCCCTGCATGTGGCGGCTGTGGATGTTAAGGATTTCGCGGTTTAGTTCCTTGTCGAACTCGCGCAACTGCTCAATGTCCTTGCGAGTTTTCGCCAAGTATTGCTGGGTGGAAATTGGGGCAGCCATTGCATAAAGGTAAAGAAGTTTTGTTAATGTGTTCGATATGCGGCTTTTATTTTTTAGGTTTGACGCATGAACAAACAGCGTGGCTTTTTCGGCATTGGAATACAGAACACAAAGACCGAGTTAAACGTAGGGACGTTGTGGCGTAGCGCGTCTATTATGGGCGCGTCATTCATCTTTACAATAGGCAGGCGTTACAAGCGTCAGTCTAGCGACACAATGGAAAGCTGGAAGCATATCCCGCTTTATCACTATGAATCTTTTGAGGATTTTTACCCATCAATTCCTTACGATTGCCAGTTGATAGGGGTTGAACTTGATGAGCGAAGCATACCCGTTTCGGATTTTAAGCACCCCGAAAGATGTATTTACTTACTTGGGGCAGAGGATAATGGGCTTACCAAAGAGGCCATGACGCGATGCCATAAGCTAGTGCAGTTGCCGGGCGATTACTGCATGAATGTCGCGGTAGCCGGGAGTATCGTAATGTATGACAGGGTAGCCAAACTACGGAAGCCTTGAGATTATCTGCGTCTTGCTCTGGCACTTAAAGCAATCGCCTTTAGGGATGCTGACGTTTGACAGGAGTATCTCATACTGCTCGCGCCAAGCGTCCATGTACTTGCGGGATAACGCTTCCCATTGCTCTTTGTAGGCGGCTACCTTCGGGCTTAGACGCTGTGAATACGTAAAGTAATCGCATATGAGTTGGCCCGCTCTGTAATAGACCACTGGGGCCAGCATGGGGCCGTAGCTGCAAATGTAGTTGTCCATGTTGCACACCAGCGATACATCCAGCATGAGGCCAGAGGTTCCGTCTTGCGAGGTTAACGCGCCCTGCGGATTAGCCCCGGTTGCTTTTTTGCGCGTGTAGGCTTGCAGATGGCGCAAGTTCATGGACCCGCCGTTGCAACTATTGCAGCCCACCCCGCCGAAAAGTGTCCGGTATGTACCGACACTTGTTGCGTCATAGCCTATGAAAATGTCGCGGATTTCACCACGGCCAGCAAACAACCATTCTACGTTAGCGAAGGTGGGAACCCCTGCGGTTGTGGCAATGTCTTCGCTGTATAGTTCCTCACCGCTGTAAATGTCCCATGCCTTGACGGGTACGGTTACACTGGACTGCGTTACAATGCCGATGCGGTGTACCTGGATTTGGGCGTACCTGTTGCGTTGTACCTTCAGTTCAACCCCTACGTTAAAGGCTTGCGCGGACTGCATTTGCCGGGGAGGATCGTAAACGCCGATTGTTTCGTTCTCGAGCAGCGTACCGGCTGAATAGCGTTCCCCGATGTGGCCGCGAAACAGGTCTAGGGTGAGCCGCTTTGCATTCGTGATTTGCTTAATGACTTCCTCTTGCGCGGTTGCTGTGGATTTATCTTTGGCGGCAGCCATAAGTTCGAGAAGGCCGGGGATGCTCAGGTCGTTGACGTAGTACCCGCTGGATGCGGTTAGGACGTCTTCCCCGCAGTCATTGCGCAGGCCAACTAAGTTCAGGTCGTCTAAGCAACTCATAACGTAAAGATAAAGAAGTTTTGTTCATGTGTTTGTGGTGTGGAATGAGTATGTTTGGGGTCCAAACCAAAACAATGATAAACGAAAAAATAATCCTCAAGGCTGGTAAGCCATTTTTGAAACCAATTGGCATTGCTCAGGGCATTTTTGTTATGGTTTTTATTGGAAGCCCCTTTGTTTGGCTTTGGCTTGGGTGGGCCTTGGCTTGGAAAATTGGGCTAACGGGAATTATTGGAACCCTGCTCTGCTTTTTGATTTACGAACTAGTAAAATCAATAGTTAAAGACCACATAGAAGAACAACTTATGAGGCGGCGATAAAAACACAAAAGCCACCCCGAAGGATGGCTCTTGCGTCTAAGGCAGTAGCTTACGGGTTCGTCACTCGGAAGTGGAACAGCCCGTTAACGCCCGACATGCGGTCGTTGAGGGCGAACATGTCCGGGGGAGCAACACAGACTTTGAAGGCCAGCGATGGCGTTACCACAATGCCGTCACAGGTGTCGGTAAACTTGAAGTCGATTGGCAGGCCCGTAAGCGGGTCATTTAGCACAATGCGCTTAAAGCTACCCGTATCGCGGCTATTTTCGCCAGCGTACAAGTTGACATAAACCATGTGAGCAGCACCAGGAATCAGGGCGAGGAAGTCGTTAGCATTAGCAAAGGCCGATGCAATCCGGTAGGAGTGCGCATGGACAATGCCTTGATTGCCGTAGAACTCGCGCAAGTCAACACCGTACCCGTCAACACAGCAGCCAGCGTCAAGTCGTTTGAAGTATTTGGTGATCAGGTTAGAGCCAAAGGTAAACAAGCGGGGCAGCCCCATGTTATCTTTGGTGTAACCCAACTCTTCAATCGCGCTTAAGTCCGTCCCGCCCGTGCTGGTCAAGGTTTGTACAACCTTAACACCAGCCGCAACACCCTCGTTGTCGTCACTTGGGAAGTTGCCGGGGCCAGCCGCAAGTTGGTCGGTCAACTCCGTTTCAATTTTCCGGCGCATTGCGGAGAACATGGCAGCCAGACGGGATTGAGTGTAGGATGCGGTTCCCTCGCAGATTGCGGCAAGGTCAGCGATTTCGATTACTTCAGCCTCCAGTTCCGCACCAACTTCAAGGTCAACCTCGCAAATCGAATACGTATTTCCGGCTTTTTTGGTGGACGCACAAGCGCGAGCAATGGCCGTAGAAACATCGTCCTCGGTAATGCGCGGGGTGTAAATCGTTTTTGCGACGAAGTTTTTACCGTTACCCGGACTAATGGTTCTTTGAAGGACGTTTTCGGTGTTTACTTCAGAAAGCAAGAAGTTGGTAACTGGCAGGAACTCTTCATTCAAAGGCCCGGACGCGGCAAAGGCCCGATTGAGGCCCAGTTGGATGTCCCCGCACGAGACGAGGGACAAGTCAAATGCACTCATTTTGTTTTTGTTAAATGGTTAGGTATTGCGCTTTAACGTGCGCCACGTATGCCCATTTAACCGTTGGTCACGGATAGCCCTGCTGCAAATATAGGAAATAAATATTTAGTGCAAACACAAAAGCCACCCCGAAGGATGGCCTTTGAAGGATAGCGTCCGTTAAGAACGCCCCTGCACAACAGTCACGGGCGGCAAACTTCGGGGGGTATAGCCCGACTTGTTCGGTTCTGAATGGCGCTGTGGCTCCCGCGTCCGGTTGCCGTCCGTGTTATTCTTTTTAAAGAGGTTGTTTTTTTCGCCTACCTCAAGGTAAACATCCTCAAGGCTAATGACATCGCCCGCCTTTTTGGGCGAAGGTATAGTATGGCCGTCTTTGTCTTTGACAATGATTGCGCCGCTTTCATCGGCATCAAATCGGTAGTTGCTGGCTAAGAATGTTTCTAGCCCTGCACGCTCAAGGTCTGTCATGCCGTCTTTCCACGGCAGTTTAGCCTCTACTTCTTTGCGCTTCATGCCAACAATGTAGGACTTGACTTTTTGGCTAGCCTGCGTTTCAACTTCGGAAAGCCGGTCAGCTAACGTCTTTTTGTCGCGCTCATAGTCCTGAAGGCTCTTTTTGTAGTCCTCTACTTCCTTTTCTAGTTCAGCCTCCCGCTTTGCCTTGCCCTCGTTGGCCTTGAGCTTGACGGTTTCCAAGTCACCGTAAATAGTGGTAGCAAAGTCCTCCAATGCCTCCCCAAAGGGCTTAGCGGCTAACTGCTCTTTAGTGAACTTGCCGTTAGACAACTTCGCTAGTTTGCCGTACTGCTCCCCAAAGATGCGCCCCTCGGTAGCCTTGCGAACCTCTGGGTGGTCGCTAGCCTTGGCGATGGGTACGTAGGTGCTGTTGAAGATTTGCACCAACTGTTCGCGGCTGGTTACTTCGCCTTCGATTCCAAATGCCTTTAAAATATCTTCTTTTGTCAATTCCATTCTGCGATTAGTTTATTGCACAATTTGATTACGCTTTCACGCGGAGCCTCGCGGGTTAACTCCGCATCCAAAGCCCGGTTAATGTCCTCAAGGCTGGTCATTGCGTTAATGCGGGCCTTGAGGTCTGTAAGCGATTCGGTAGGTTCTGCGGGCGGCTCGGTGTATTCAATCCAGCCATTGTTGCGGGCGTGTCTGGCTACGTTCTCCGGGAACTGCTTAACTTGCCCATCCCGGACGAGGGTAACAATCTTTCTCATGTAACAAAGATACTCAAATTATGTAACAGGCATTAATATATGCCTACAATTCCAGCCGCCCCTAACCGTAAAGATGTTAGACGCATTGGTTCCGGCTATCATGCCCTGCCACGGATAGTTGTCTAGCTTTTGCTCTTCCTCCGGCCATTTCAGCACCTCGGCGGTCGTGTAAACATTGCCGTCTCGTTTGACGCAAAACGGCCTACTGTCCTTAACCAGACCCCCCGCATATAACCATTTGTCAATACCCTCATTCTTTCCAACGGTTACTACATAAGCAGCATCGGCAGTTCCGTATGCGGTTAGGGCTTGTGTCTTTACCCACCGCGTCAATCCTTGCCCGTCGTAATCCATGCCGCCAACAAATTTTCTCAAAAAGTCAATAGTGTCGGCAACCTTGCCCTGCTCGGCAACGGATGCGGTTATTTGTCTTTGTATTGAGTTTGATATAAAGCTATTTACGGATGTTTTGTCAAATAGCTTAATGACATTAAATTGGTTCTGCCTTAGCATTTGTTTGTAAAGTGGGCTGTCTCTAACGCCCAAAAACTCGTTGGTTAATGCTGCGCTTTCTCCAATCCCAGCAACAAATTTTGAGAGGGCTTTTAAATATTCGGATTCTGGTTCAAAAAGAAAGCCGTCAAGTTCTTCAATTAACTGGTCTATTCTGAGGATATTTGCTTCGTTTAAGACAATTTGGCCGCCATCTGTATCAAATTGTGCAATTACTCTTACAAGTCTTTTAAATATTTCTTCCCGCAAACCACTAACTGCGTCAACAAACGCATCAGGAACTGTCTCAATAAGCGATATCCTATCATCTAAATATGCCATAAAATAAATGTGTTTGAGCTATTGCTTTTTGTTTTTGGGCTACTTAGCTTTGCTTCATGACAAACACAAACGCACCTATCGAGATTGCAACCGTACAAGCTACGGAGTCAATTATTGGGACCGTATTGATTATCAAAGAGCAGCCGGCCAATCTTTCCGCCTCAAACTTAATTAATCAACCAAGTTTCGAAAATTGCATTTACGATGCTTGCATTGTTTATGAGTTTTAAAGTTATCGGGAACAGTTTCAATCAGTCGTATCCGGTCGTCTATGTAGGCCATTAGCCCAAGCTATCTATAATCGACTGCACCCCGTTAGCCTGTGGTGTTAACGCCCGTGCTTTGGCCTCAATGAGTGCCGCCTGTTCGGCTATCTCAAGGTCTAAAAACCCGTCATTCTCGGTAAGCAACTGGCTAACAAGTGCGCCGAATTGGTTGTGAAGGCTAATTTGCCACGGCTGGAATCCACGGGAGGCAACCATGCTCACCTTGTCTGCTGGCGTTCCGTGCAGCGGGTCCACGTATTCAGACAGGGCGAGTAACTTGGCAATGTAGTCATCCTGACTGAAGCGCAACAGGGCGTTAGAACGGATTAACTCATTGATAATGTACTGCGGTAGTCCGGCCTCGCGGGCTGCTTTGATTTCCTCGCTTAACTCTTCGGGGCTGCGGATTTCAAAGTCAGACTGGCGGGTTAGGGTTATGGTGTAGCTGTTGCGGATAAACCGAATGTCGATAAGGTCGCGGGCGGTTTTTTCGATAAGGTTGTACATCTGGCTGGCAAAGCGGGAGAGCATTTTGTACTGCTCCTGCTTGTCTTGCCTGTGCTTTGTGGCCGTCTCAGGCTGGCCGTCTTTGCTCGAAATGTCGAAGTTAACCGAGTACCCCGCTTTTTCGATAAGCCTATCGTTGCGCTCTTGCAGAAACCGCATGGGGTCGGAATCTGGCGCGACATAGGCCATGCCCGGAAAGGTAGGCTGCTGGTCGCTTCCCATCCGGTCTGGCGGCTTATGCGTGTAGTCTCGGAAAAGGTTAAACGCATCTTTTTTGCCGGAGCCGTTGCAGGTCTGGCACGTTAATTCTTTACCGCTTTCGTGGTCTTTTATATAGCCGTTGCCATCGCATCCAGGCGCATCGCAGTCCTCCTGATAGTACACGCGGATGGGGTAGGCCACGCGGGCTATGATGGCGTCCAGCGTGTTGGCTTCCATTGCCGCCTTGTTCAAGTAGGGCAGCGCGTTCTCAAAGAAGCTAGTCCACAGGATTTGGCGGTCAACGTATTGCGGGATGCCCTTTAGCTGGCTGGCCGGGAGCCTGCCTAGATTGTGCTTGTAATACTCGGTTAACTCAAACGTCCAATCTAGCTTTTTGCCTACTTGCGTATACCGATATTCGATATTATCGTCTAATAACACGAATTCCAGCCCTTCATATACGGTTGAATTGCCATGTCTGACGGGCATCGACCGAGAAACAACGCCTATGAAATGGTCGCGGGTGAACTGCACAACGTCCTCGGTTTCGTAGATAACCGCCACGGATTCGGGTAGCTCGGTATCGGATTCAGGCATATAGGCCACGGTGGACACCAGCACGGCCATTGGCTGATCGCACTTGATGGGAGATACCACGTCCGTACACCACGCCAGAAAGCCAGCGGAATACGCGGGGTATCCAGCTTTTAGGTAGTCATTGGCAGCCTCGTCATCCACGGTCAGCGTTACGTTGTGCATGACACTCCCTACGCTGTTGCACAGCTTCGCCCACGGGCTTTTCGTTACGCTCTGGTAGTTGGCCTTGAGGTAGTTAAACTCTTCGTCCGTCTGCGATGGCGCACGTTCACGGATAAGTTCCTCTGGGAACTCCCCCTCGCTGTGTATCTTGATGGCATGGGCGTTCTGCACCGCCTTGTTGTACAATGCGGTATAGGACAGCTTGCCCTTTTTGGCATCCTTGTAAGCCTGAATAAACGGGCTAACAAGTTCGGGGATTAACGCCGCATCTATCATCGGGGACGTTTGATTGTCGGCTTCTTAACTGGCTTTGGCCGGGTTCCTCCGCAGTTAGGTTTTGTACACATGGTATAAAGATAAACAAGTTTTGATTAAGTGTTTCCGGTCAGTTCACATTAATAAACTTCGCATCCAGCAGCCGCGTAATTGACGGCACTTTAGCCGAGTCAACGTACTTTTTTAGCGTCAGTTCAAAGGCTTGCTGGTAAGGCTTGTCGTTTAGCCGCTTGTCGCCCCAAAAGCCGAGGAACCTTTTGCCGCCGTCTATGCAGCCCTGTATGCCCTCAAACGCGCCCTGACGCGGTATCCTAAAGTGTATGGGATTCTCGCCCATGTAGCCTTGTTTAGTAGCTAGGGATACGTTAAAAAATAGTTCATCGGGGTACACCGGGTTGACTGCTTTCTTTCCCCAGCGCATGTACAAGTCTTTGGCTGTTCCATGCTGCTCAAAGTGATAGTACGCCCGTAGCGCATCGCTATACACTTGCTCCGCTGCGGCCCCCATCTTCATGACCTGAAAGCTGGAATTAACGCCGGGTATCGGCTGGTCGGGTAGGTTAAAGATGCGCCGGACGCTCTCAATCTTCATCCACAGCATGTTGGGGTACACGCCAGAGGCTTGTAGCGTGCTGCCCGCGCATTGTATCTGGTAGTCGCTGTCAATGTCGAACAGGTCGAGGAACGGCGCGATACACAGCGTGTCAACATCAATGAACATGACCTTTTCCCAATCGGGGTAGTATTCATACATGGATAGCTTTGCAAAGGAGGGGGACAATCTGCCCCCACGCCTTGAATGGAAGGGGCTTATCTCGGTCAGGATGTCGAACGGGTCGCGTTCAATATTTTTGATTGTTCCGGGTTCGTGAACAAGCTGAATGGGTAGGTCGGGGTGGAAGTGCTTAACGGATTTTGCGAATATGTACGCCCAATGCCCGTAGCTTTGGTCGCCGATTGCGAGTAATGATAGTCCTTGCATACTTTTATTAGGCTAAAGTTAGGTATTTCTGGAGATAGGATTTAGCTTTGGGGGATGGACATTGAAACCTAGATTGAAGAAGCCGTTGAAATGGTGGGCAATGGCTTTGATTTAGCACAAATCCGTGAAGACACATGGAGGTTTACCCTAAAAGAGTACGGTCATTTTATGCGGCTGGATGCCGTGATATGGCTAGCAATGGATATTTACTGCAAAATTATTCTGAAGTCAAAAAGCCCCGATTAGCTTTGAATCGCGCCAGACTGGCGAGGTTTTGGCGGGCAACGTTTTCGGGCTTTGCGTTTGTTGGGGATTTCCAGCACTAAAGATCATTTGAAAAACAAAATTTGAACTTATGACAGAACTTGATTTGAAATACCACAGCCCGAATGACGCAAAACCCGTGTTATCGGCTGCTGCGGTTAAGTTATCTAAAGCCAAAATTCGAGCAATAGTATTTGATAAGTGCGGTGGAAAGTGTGCTTATTGTGGAGTTTATTTAGTAAAGGGTTGGAATGTTGACCACATTAAACCACAAATATTTGGAGGCACAAATGATTTATACAACCTAAATGCAAGTTGTAAGGATTGCAACAATTACAAATGCCATACAGATTTGGAAGGATATAGACATCAACTACACAAAATGCTAAATGAAAAACTGGAATACTTATTCAAAAGCAAAACAAAGATGCAAGTTGCAATGAATATGGGTTCAATTAAGCACAGTTTATGGGATGGGAAATTTCATTTTGAACGTGTAGGTAGCAGTTGCCGATAACGTTGATGGTATGACCAGTGGCGGATTACGAGTACAAATTTATCAAATTACATAAAAGCATGAACGAAGATACAAACATAAGCACACCACCGCAGCCGCCATTGGTTATACCATGTG
>Ga0247843_1005562_pt1 | contig 17399 bp, 13 predicted proteins | sample LaCruzMarch2017__FD_192420 | JGI IMG/M metagenome (GOLD analysis project Ga0247843, IMG submission 192420) | Freshwater microbial communities from meromictic Lake La Cruz, Castile-La Mancha, Spain - LaCruzMarch2017_8m | ecosystem: Environmental > Aquatic > Freshwater > Lake | place: Spain... | reverse complement strand
TGCTGAAACACTTCGGCAGTGTCGACGCCGTCTCGAAGGTGGACAGCGTGGATGGACTCATGGCCGCGCCGGGGCTCACGCGGCCGGTGGCCGAGCGGGTGTACCTGGCCCTGAAGGAGAGACTCTCCGACAAGGCCTGAGGCGATGACCTCTAGCGCGAGAGCGAGGTGACCTGGCAGGTGTCGGGGCGCTTCATCGGCGAGCCGTCACCCTCCATCGGGTAGGACTCGTGCTCGGACGGGACGCTGCCCCGGCGCATGATGCAGGTGACCTTGACCTCCGTGTCTTTGGCGGCCAGCAGGTCATCGTGTGTGACGGTGTCCGAGGTCGAGAGCACGACCGTGCGATTGGCGACGCGCAGCGAGAACTCGACGCCGAGGTAGGCCTCGACCGACTTCTCTTCGGGCAGCGGCGTGTGGATGAGGCGGCCCTCGAGGTTGAGCGGAGTCGCGTCCAGCGGCGGCAGGTCCGCGGCCTTCTTGGGCGGCCTGGACGGCGTCGCCAGAGGCATCTCAGACGAGTCCGAAGGGGTGTCCGCCGTTGGCTTGTTGCCGCTGGAAGAGCAGGCTGCAGCGGTGACGAGGGCGGCGGAGACGAGCCAGAAGTTGACGAGGCGCATGTACTCTCTCGGGTGGATGACGGGTCGGCGGGCACTGACAGAGCCCGGCGGGTCGACGTGCGATGGACGTCGATGAGTGTAAAGGCGGGGCCAAAGTTGTTCAGGCGTAGGGCCGGCGGCGCAGGACGAACAGCACGAGCACGGTGAGCGCGGCGAAGAGCGCCATGGGTGCCGGGCTCGACGTGCAGCCCCCACCACCGCTCTGCAGGAGGACGTCACACGCGTCGCCGACCCCGTCGCCGTCCGTGTCCACCTGTTCGACGTCGGACACGAAGGTGCAGAGGTCGACCACGTCGGGCCAGCCGTCGCCGTCGCTGTCGGGGCAGTCGGTGAGGCCCTCGTCGGCGGGGCCGTCGCAGTCGTCATCGAGCCCATTACAGAGCTCGACCCTGGGGTCGCCCGATTCGAGACACTCGGTAGCAGCACCGTCGCTCGTGCAGGTCACCGTGGCGTTGGCGCAGAGGTCCGCGTCGGGACCGTCACACATGGTGTTGAGGTCGGGGAAGTCTTCGTCGGTCTGGCCGTCGCAGTCGTCGTCCAGCGCATTGCAGCCCTCGTCGGTAGCGCCGATGAGAGGGTCGCAGCTGTCGACCTGCGCCCCTTCGACGCAGGTCACGGTGCCGGTCTGACCCGCACATAGCCCCACGCCGCAGGTCGAGGCGAAAGGTGTGAAGTCCTCGTCGGTGTTGGCGTCGCAGTCGTCATCGACCCCGTCACAGGTGGGGTCCGAGCCGGCCGGGTCGCCGGTCGTGCAGGTGTCGACGACCACACCCGACGGGCAGGCGAAGGCGCCGGTCGCAGCACACGCGCCCACACCACAACTGGTTGCGGCGCCAACGTAATCGTCGTCGGTCTGGCCATCGCAGTCATCGTCGATGGAATCGCAGGTGGTGTCGGTCGAGACCGTCGGGGCCAGCGGCTCACAGGTGTCCGACGTTGCGCCCCGCACGCAGGCGAGCACACCGCTCGCGAGGCATGGGCCGCTGCCACACGAAGTCACGGGGGCGACGTAGTCGTCGTCGGTCTGGCCGTCGCAGTCGTCATCGACGCCGTCGCAGGTGGTGTCGGTCGGCGCGACCTGCGGGCCCGGAGTGCAGGTGTTGGTCGGAGTGCCGTCGATGCAGGCGAGGGTACCGGACGCGACACACACGCCGCGCCCGCAGGCGGTCGGGGTCTCGACCCAGGCGTCGTCGGGGGTGCCATCGCAGTTCTCGTCGATGCCGTTGCAGGTGGCGTCGGTGGCGGACAGCGGCGGGCGTGTGGTGCAGGTGTCGCGTGGCACGCCCGACTCACACAAGAGGCTGCCCGTCGACGCACACGAGCCCTGCCCGCAGGTGGTCGCGGCGCTCACGAAGTCCTCGTCGGTCTGGCCGTCGCAGTCGCCATCGCGGCCGTTGCAGGTGAGGTCGGAGTCCTCGTCTTTGTAGCCGATGGTACAGGTGTCGATCTCGTCGCCGTCGACGCAGTCCAGACGCCCGGTCGCGAAACAGACACCGACGCCGCAGGTGACGTCGCGCGCCGGGTAGGCGTCGTCGGTCTGGCCGTTCTGGTCATCGTCGATGCCATCGCAGGTGTCATCGATACAGGGCAGCGGGTCGGCGCAGGCGAATGTGCCATCATTGGCACATTCGAGAGTGCCACACAACAACCCGATGGGACATGAGTCGCCCACTCGCAGGCCGGACGGCGCCTCGTCGGTGGTGCCGTCGAGGTCGTTGTCGAGGCCGTCGCAGACCTCGGGCAGGGACGCCGAGGCGTCCTTGCAGCAGAGGACACCACCCTGGCGATCGGGGAAACGTTTGGTCAGCGTCGCGCGTTCGGCGTCGGCCGTGCACTGCCAGGCCCAGGTCTCGGCGGTGGTGTAGCCCCAGTCGGTGGCGGGGTTGTCGGCGTCGGTGAATGCGGCGTCGGTGAGCCCGCCGCAGAGCGGGCCGGCCATGCGGTCGAGCGGGGCACAGGTGCCCTCGAGACCGAGGTTGCCACAGCCCTGAATCGCGTAGGTCGACGAGCCCGGCCCGGCGCCCCCGACGACGACGTCGCCACAGGTGCCAGCGTCGGACGCGCGGGTCACAAAGAAGGCCCCGCCCGGCGGTGGTGCGAGTGGGGCGCCTGCCGCGTCCTCACCAAAGGGGGGCACCCCGAAGTTGGCGTAGAACGGGTCGACCGCCGAGGCACAGCCGTCGGTCGTGCGCGCCGCTACGTCCTGAGGTCCACGGCAGACATGCCAACCCGCGGCGCAGAGGTCGGCGGCGGAACAACCCGTGCCCGGGCGGTTGGTCGCATGGTTGCCGGCCGCGCGACTACACGTCGCTGGCCCATCGAGACCGGGAGTCGTCCAAGCCCCACCGCAGGCCGCGATGGTGGGGTTCGACGCCAGGGTCATGAAGCCTTCGCGTGTCCCGTCCGCGCAGCCGATGATGGCAGGAGGTGTGCCGGAACAAGGGACGGGCAGGCCCTCGTCGGTCTGGCCGTCGCAGTCGTTGTCGAGGGCGTCGCAGACGTCCGGGACCTCGGGGCGCAGGTTCGGCCGTGTGCTGCACGTGCCGGCGTTGCACAGGTCGGTCGTGCAGACGTTCTGGTCGTTGCAGGTGCAACCAAGGCCGATCCGCAAGCGGAAGCTCGAGATGGGTTGGCCCTGAGCGTTGGTCGCGTTGATGGTGAACGGGATGAACGAGGAATTGGGCCAGGCCGCGTTGGCGTCGTAGGTGTTGGGGTCGGGAAGGGCCAGGGCCGCCAGGTAATTGCCGGCGGGCACGTCGACCGGGGCGGTGTCGCCGTCGGCGCCGGTCACGAGGTTGACGATGACGCCGCCCTCGGCGGTGCGCAGCTCGACCCGCCACCCGACGAGGTCAGCCTCGTCGGGTTGCTGGCCGCCTTGGACGAAGTTCTCGAAGTGCACGTGGATCACGAGCGAGATGGCGTGCGCCCACGACGGAGCGCCGACCAGCAAGGCGATGATGACCAGCTTCGAGAAGACCTTCGACATTTGTTTGATCCAGGCCTCAGCGGCCGCGCTTGCGCTGTTTCACGCGCTGGGCGCGAGCCGCCATACGGTCTTCGGGTTTGAGGTTCTCGCCGACCTGGATGGTGCCATACGGGCGCGCCAGGAAGCCGAACGAGGGGGCGAGCGAGAGGCGAAGCCCGTCGTCCATGATGTGTGAGAGGCCATCGAGCAGCAGCGAGGCCAGGCGCAGGCGGTCCTGCGGGGAGCTCAGGTCGGGGTCGATGTCGACCACGAAGCTCGAGGCGAGGACCTCGGCCGAGTCACCCTGGCGCATGGTGAGATAGATGACGAGGAGCTCGTCCTCCTCGACGAAGGCGACGACGCGCAGGTCGAGGCGGCCGGGTGGGCCGACGAGCTCACCGATGTCGAAGACGGCGGCGCCATCGAGGAACTCGGAGAGCTCGGTGCCATCGGGGTCGAGCTCCTTGCAGATAGCCGCGATGGCCTCTTCGGTTGCGACCTCGCCGCCGGCCGGGGTGGCGTCGGGAAGGCGGGTGGCGGCGAGCAGGATGAGCTCTTCGGGGTGGTCCCACTCGCTGTCGTCGTCCTCGTCGTCGTCGTCGTCGTCCAGGTCGAGGTCGAGCTCGTCGAGGTTCTCGACCATCGCGTCGAAGTCGACGTTCTCGGCGGAGGGCTGGGCGTCGGGGGTGTTCGGGTCGTCGGGGTTGCGGCGCGTCGTCATCAGATCCTCGAAGTTGGTTTCGCGGTTGTGCCGCGGTGAGGGAGCATCGCCAATGGCGAGGGCCCCGTCAATGGAAGGTCGGCACCTGGTCCGCACGTCCCGCCGATGGTGACGTGCTTGGCAGGGGCCGTCCGGCAGCGTAAGGATGCGGCGATGGAGGCCGACGGGAAGGCAAATCGCGACGAGGTCGAGCGGCCGGTTCAGGCGGACCGGGCCGAGGGGGCGCGTTTTGGTTCCAGCCGGGCCTTCGAGACGTGGCTCGGCGTCGGTGTCGCGCGCGCGGCGAGGCCGCTGTTGCCGCTCTTGAAGGGCTGGCTCGGTGCCGAGACGGTGGTCGTGGGTGAGCTCGATAGGGAGACACGCGCGGCGATGTGGGCGCTCTACCGCGCGCACTACGAGCGTGTGGACGAACACCAGTTCTACTCCGACCTCGACGACAAGCACCACGCGATCCTGTTGCGCGACCTGGCCGACCAGAGCCTGCAGGGGTTCACGACGCTACACGTGGACAGGCTCGAGGTCGACGGGACACCGTACGTCATCGTGTTCTCGGGCGACACCATCATCGCCGAGGACTACCAGGGGCAGTCGGCGCTGCATCGCGAGTTCGTGCGCTACATCATGCGGGTGGCCCTGACGAGCGCCGGGGCGCGCGTCTATTGGTATTTGATCTCGAAGGGATACAAGACCTATCTCCTGCTCAGCCGCAACTTCAACGAGTATTGGCCGCGCCATGACGCGGCGACGCCCGACGCGATGGGACGGCTGCTCGGCGAGGTCGCGCGGCGGCGCTTCGGGTCGAGCTTCGATGAGGCGAGCGGTTGTATCGTCTTCGAACCGCCCGGGCCGAAGCTGAAGGGCCACGTTGCGCCGGTCTCCGAGAGCGCCATGCGTTCTCCCGACGTGCGTTTCTTCGTCGAGAAGAACCCGGGTCACGCGGACGGCGACGAGCTGTGTTGTCTCGGGCGGGTCGACCTGCAGCTCGGGCTCTCTTATGCGTGGCGGTGGGGGCGACGCCTGGTCGTGCGAGGGGTCGGGGGCCTCAGCCGGCTCGACAAGCCCAGCAGGACGGTGCGGTGAGCCGGCCGGATTGGGTGCTCACGGGGCTGCACCTCGCGTGGCTGGCGGGGCTCGCGCCGACGATGTTGCGCTTTTCGCGGGGGCTCGGCGACGTCCGGCGGGTGCAGGCGCGGCGACTGGTGAGTGGGGTCGCGGCGAACGCGGGGACGGCCTTCGGCAAAGAACATCGATTTTCGAGTATCTCGAGCGTCGAGGCATTTCGGGGGGCAGTACCGATCCACGACTACGAGGGTATGTTGCCTTGGCTCCTCAGGGCGCGGGGCGGTGAGCGCAAGGTGTTGACGGCTCAGGACGTGCGGTTCTTCGAGCGGTCCGGCGGAACGACGAGTGAGGCGACGAAGCTTTTGCCCTATACGCAGGCCATGCTGGACGAGCTCGCGGCGGCGACGAACCCCTGGCTCGGCGGGCTGTATGCGCGATCGCCAGGCCTCATCGGGCGGCCTGCCTACTGGTCGTTGTCGCCGGCGGCCCAGGGCGAGCGGCGGACCGAAGGCGGGGTGGCCATCGGCATCGACGATGACACCGCCTACTTCGGGCCGGTGCGGAGGTTCGTGCTCGGGCGCTCGATGGCGGTGCCGGGCGAGGTCACCAAGGCGAGGTCGATGGAGGCCTGGCGGCGCGAGACCCTGGTCGGGTTGCTCGGGTGTAGACGGCTTGGCTTCGTGTCCGTCTGGAGCCCGACGTTTCTGACCGCGCTGGTCGACACGCTCTGCGATGCCCCGGATGATGTATTACGGGACAAGCGACTCAGTCATCGGCGGCGGGAGGTCGAGCACGCGCTGGCGGCTGGTCGCGAAGGGGTCGGGAGTCGGCTCTGGCCGGGGCTCGGGGTGGTGTCGTGTTGGGCGGACGGACCCGCGGCCGCGGGTGCCAGCGAGATCCGGCGGCTGTTTCCGCGGGCGGTGATCGAGGCCAAGGGGTTGCTTGCGACCGAGGGGGTGGTGACGATCCCATGGGGTCCCGGGCGCCGGCCGACGTTGGCGGTCGGGAGCCACTTCTTCGAGTTCCTGCCGGTTTCTGAGGCGAAGGAGACGCATGAGGTCGCCAGCGGCGTGGCCTCGGGCGAGACGGTGCTCGCCCACGAGCTCGAGGTCGGGCGGTCGTACTCCCCGGTCCTCACGACGGCGGCCGGCCTCTATCGTTATCACCTGAAGGACGTCGTGCGATGTGAGGCGCCGCTCGAGGTGAGGTTCGTCGGCAAGCTCGAGAACGTCGGTGACCTGACCGGGGAGAAGCTCGACGGGGTGCGGGTCGCTGCCATCGCCGAAGCGGCGCTACGCGAACTCGCAGTCGCAAGAAGTGGGTCGCAGCCAGTCCATTGGATGATGACGCCGGTCCCTGGCGAGCGGGTCGCGGGTTATGGGCTGCTCGTGGACCTTGGCGACGACCGCGAGGTCGAGGCGACGCGTGTCGGGCGAGAGGTCGAGCGGCGTCTGTGCGAAGGCCACGCCTATCGTTACAGCCGCGAGGTCGGCCAGCTTGCGCCGCTGAGCGTGTGGCGGCTCGAAGGACTGCGGCGGCGGTGGCTCGAGGCGGCGACGGCCGGCGGGCAGCGGCTGGGCGACATCAAGCCGCTGAGCTTCGACCCGCGGCCGAGGTGGGCGTCGTTGTTTCGACAAGCGCACCGAGTGGAACGAGGAGAGTGCCATGACCTGCGAGAGTGACAATGGCGAGACCGGGAATGTGACAGCCGACGCCTCGGTCTACGGCGACCTGCGACACTACTGGTATGCCGCGGCGCGGTCGGACGAGCTCGTCGGCGGTGCGGTCGTCGGGCGAGTGGTGCTCGGCGTGCGGGTGGTCGTGTGGAGCGGCGGGGGACGGGCCGTCGCGATGGTCGATCGATGCCTGCACCGCAACGCGCGGCTGAGCGAGGGGGTCGTCGTCGAGGGTTGCCTCGCCTGCCCGTATCACGGATGGATGTACGATGCGGTGGGGCGCCTTGCCCGGGTCCCGTCGCTCGGACCGGATGGGCGGGTCGACGCGCTGACCCTGCAGCGGTTCCCCGTGCGTGAGGAGGGCGGGCTCATCTGGGTGTGGGTCGGCGAGCGGTCGCCCGACGAACCCGAGCTGCGCGGGCGGGCGCCGTTTGGCATGCCACACTTCGGCGAGCGGGGCTGGGGCGCGTATTACATGACGACGTGGTTCGACAACGGGGTGACGAACCTGGTCGAGAACTTCATGGATGTGCCACACACGATCTTCGTGCATCACGGGTGGTTCCGCAATGCGGCCCAGAAGAGTGTGCCCATCGTCGTCGACCGGACCCGCGAAGGCGTCTTCGTCACCTACGAGCGGCCCGATGACCGCATCGGCTGGTCCGATCGGATCTTGAATCCAAAGGCCCTGCCGCTCACCCACACCGACAAGTTCTACCTGCCCAACCACACCCGCGTGGACTACGTCTGGGGCCTGGGGACAGCCGACGAGCGCAACTTCATCATCACCAGCACCTGCACGCCCGTGTCGCCCGAGAGGACGCTGGTGTTCACGCTCATCAGCTATCGTTTTGGCACCCTGAACCGGCTCGCTAGCGGGTGGTTGCCGCGCTATACCCGCACCGTCATCGAGCAGGATGTGCGCATCATGAGGAACCAGGGCGACAACCTGCGGCACTTCGGCGGGGCGAGACCGACGTTTCGTGGCACTTCGGCCGACTGGCTGCACGAGGACATCGAGGCGCTGCGCGACTGGGCCGCCAACCCGGAAGCGGTCGAAGAGCCGGCCGCGCGAACGCGCGAGACGATCATCTGGGTGTGAGGGTGCTGAGCAACACGAGCAGCGTCGACCAATAACGCGCGGAGTCGAAGCCGAAGCCGTCCATGACGGGCTGGGCGTGGTCGAGGTGTGGCAGGAGGATGTGGGGGAGGTCCGGCCACAGGAGGTCTTCGAGGTAGAACTGGCCGTCGTGCGCGACGCCGGGTCGGATCTCACCGAGTCGCTCGTGGAAGGAGTCGAGCCAGGTGGTCGGGCGTGAGGACCACGAGGCCGTCTGGATCACCGGGAAAGGACGCGGCGCCCGCGCGAGCAGCGGCCCGACGACCCGAGGCAGACGGTCGCGGGTGAGCTCGAGGCCGCCGGGCGTGGCGACAATGGCTTTCAGTCCAATGCGTTGCGTGAGCTCGGCGAGAGAGCGTCGCAGCGAAAGGCTGTCGCGATGGCGCCCGGTCAGCACGCTCTCGAGGACGTGTGATGGACCGCGTGGGGTCTGTGAGAGGATGACGGCGCGGGTGCGGGCTGCCAGGTCGGGGCGCTGGTCGACGAGCGTCAGGGCCTCGAGCCCACCCTTTGAGTGACCGCAGAAGATGAGGCGGTGATAGCGCGGGACCCTCACATCTAGCTCGGCCGCCAGCCGTGTCACATTGTCCGCGACATTTCCACCTGCGGCATTCTTGGCAATAAAAGTGGCATATCCAGACTTGGCGATCGCGTCGCGCGCGGGTACCAGATTGCCACGCATGTAGTGGCCGAGATAGCCGCGGATGAAGACCACCGTCGTGCGGGTGCGGTGCGGGTCCGAGTACAAGGCGGCGCGGCGCACGAAGGGGTCGGCGAGCTCATGCCAGGCGGCGATGAAGGTCGGCGTGTCGTCGGCCAGGACTGGCAACGAAGGGGTCGCCGGGAAGCGGGAGCGGTAGTCGTCGAATCCCTCGGGGGACCAGGGCGCCGAAGCTGTAAACGTCTGCTCGCGCCACGTCGCAGGCCCGCGACGAAGCGGGCCGGAGCGTGCGCGAGCGATCCGATCACGTCGCATGCGTTTCGATCTCCATGTGGTGCGGGAAACGCATAGCGACATCGTTGGACGGGGCCATGGCTCAGAAGTACCGCTTGTCGAGGTAGGCGAGGTCTTCGGCACGTTGGGGGAAACGTTCCGGCGGCTTGAACATGAGCAGCCAGCGGTACCAGAGCGGCTGCGTTTCGCGTTGATCCGAAGAGATGAAGAGCTCCTGCCACGGCAGATATGGCCGGCGATGGTGTGTCAGGTTCATGTTGAAGTTGAGGAAGAGCCAGCGCAGCGGCGTCGGCAGGCGCAGGTTGTAGGCGCCCTCGACGACGTGGAGCGGGGTGCGCAGGTGATAGACCCACTGCAGAGACGACCATGAGAAGGCGAACGCGGCATACGCAATGGCGAGCGTCCCGACCGACCACGGCCCATAAACGATGACCGGCACCCAGAAGGCGGCGAGCCCGAGGGCTTCGAGGCGCATACGTGTCCAGTCGGCCGCCTTGAACTGGGCGAAGGCCGCCGAGTACGTGTTGTAGCGGCGGTGCGACGAGAGCCAGCTCACGGCCCGATACGGGATGAAGAGTGCAATGAACGGGAAGACGAGGCCCGAGAGCCACAGCCCGATGGTCACCGCGAAGTAGTAGAGGGCGACCTTGCCGAGGACCGACTCGCCCTCGTGGATGAACTCGCCCTGCTCAGCGGGCGTGCGATTGCGGACGTGGTGGCCCCAGTGGTTGACACGGTGAAGCGTGGCCGAGGTGCCGAACAGGGTCGAGCCGACGAGCCCGATGGTGTAGGAGACGACGGGAGTGGGGTGGGCGTTGTCGTGGAAGTACTCGTGCATCATCGTGAAGACGCCCTGCATGAGCATGCAGAAGAGGAACACGATGGCGACCTTGGCGGGCCAGGGTTCGATGAGCTCCAATGCCGTGAGACAAGCCGCCCAACCGATGACCTGCGCAGCGAGGATGACGAGGTTCTGGCGACCGTAGCGGCCCTTGGTTTTGTCGGTGATCGCCTCGGGCGCGAAAGCGTCGTCGGCCAGCGGCGCCGGGTCGCGCAGGGCGCGTTTCTTTTGCGGTTGGTCGAGCGACATCGGGCGACACGATACCCGCGCAGCTGCCTCTGGTCACGCCCGAATCCACCTACGGACGCGCCGGGGTCGGGTTGCGCGGGTCGGCGAGCGGTGTCAGTGTCACGCCGCAGTCCGCGCCGAAGTCCGCGCAGGACCTTGCCCAAGGAGATGGCGATGCGTCTTTCGAGCGTGGTGATGGTGGTCGCGATGGCGATGGTGGGTTGCGACAGCGACTCGGAGCCGGCGAAGACGTTGACCTATACGGGGCGCATCGTGGACGCGCTCGACTCGGCGCCGCTCGCCGGGGTGCAGGTCTGCATCACGAGCCCGGCGGGGATCCCGTGTGTAACGACCGACGCGACCGGCCTCTACACGCTGACCGGGCTGCCGGCCGAGACCCGCGTCACCGCGACCGTCTCGAAGGCCCCCGACTACTTCCCCGTCCACGCCGCCTTCATCACCCGCACGAGCGACTTCACGATCGACGCGGTGCTCTTGCAGACGGCGCTGGTCGAGCTGGCCTTCACGGCCGCCGGCGTGACGCTGGACACGAGCAAGGGCGCGGTCCTCGTCCGCGGGTACGACCCTGCGCTGGGCCTGACCTCTGCTGTCGCGGGATTGTCAGGAGAGATCAGCCCCGCCGACTCGGGTGATGGACCGATCTACAACTCGGCCGACTCCATCCCGAGCGACGCGACCGAGACCTCGACGAGCGGGACCTGGGCCGTCGTCAACCTCGAGGGCGGCACCTACCAGGTCAAGACGAGCGGCACCGGACGCAACTGCCCCGGCACCTTCCACTGGCCGGGCAGCAACGGCGCCGGCTGGATCGAGACCCCGGTCCTCGCCGGCCACGTCACCTACGTGTACGTCGACTGCCCGACGGTGATGTGAGCGTGGACCAGAGCCCGTGATCCACTCTCCCTCATGAGCGCCCCGAGGTCCGCGTGAAGCCCCTCATCGCGTGGGCCCACGCCCACCCGTGGCGCTGGCTCGGGCTGTATCTCGTCGTTACGGCGGCGCTCTATCAGTTCGCGATCCGCGTCCCCCTGCACGACGGCTGGGCCATCTCGCCGACGCCCTGGGACCACGCCATCCCGAAGCTGCCCTGGACGGCTTGGCTGTACGTGACCTACTTCCTGCTCATGCCGAGCTGGGTCGCCCTGGTCCGCCGGCGCCCCGACTCCGGGCAGCTGCTCGTCGCCGCGGCCCTCTGCGTCGTTGGCAACCTGACCCTCAACATCGTCTTCCCGACCTACATCGTCGACCCGCTCACGCCCGAGACCGCCGGCGGTGGCCTCTTGTCGCTCGTGGTCGGCTCGGACCGCCCCTATGCGGCCCTGCCGAGCGGCCACCTGGCCCTGCCCGTCGCCTTGTCATGGTTGGCGCGCTTTGCCCGGCTCGAGCACGGCTGGCTCTACGCACCATGGGTCGTCGCAATGGGTGTGTCCATCCTCACAACAAAGCAACACTACATCGCCGATGCCGTGGGCGGCCTCGTCTGGGGGACACTCGGGGCATGGCTCGCCTGGCGCCTGGTGGCTCGCACACGGGCCGCGCAGCCCAATGAAACCTGAGGTTCGTGTATTCGGACCGCCCTGGTGACGCCGAAACGCCCCCCGCTCTTGCGAAGGGTCACCCGGCGCGGTACTCCGCCCGCTCGGCCCGCTGAAGGAGCGACCATGGTCATGCGTCTTGTCACACTCTTCTCACTCTCGAGCTTCGCGCTCCTGGCTTGCGATAGCTCGTCGACTCCCGGCGCCCCTGCGGACGCCGTCGGCGGCGACGCTGCAGACACCGCCGTCAGCGGCGACGCGACCACGCCCGACACCAGCGCCCCCGACACCAACGTGTCGACGCCAGATGTCCCGGTCGCCGGATGCGACAAGAGCAGCTTCGCGATGGTGGACCAGTCCTTCGAGGCCAAGACCGGCTTCGCGGCCTTCCGCGGCTACTCGTCGACCGACAACACCGCGCCCATCGACTCGCTCTCCATCGAGCTCTACGCGTCGGGCTCCTACACCGGCGCCACGACGACCGGCACCTACACGCTCGCGGGCCACGACTACGCAAGCTGCTCCAACTGCGTCCTCGTCCGCGCCGGTTGCACGGAGTCGGGCTGCGCCAAGACCTTCTTCGCCGACGTCGGCGACCTCGTCATCACCCAGTGGGACGCAGCCGGCGGTCGCTTCAAGGCCAACCTCGTCGGCGTCACCGCCAAGGAGGTCACGATCGACCCCGACACCTTCGCCTCGACCCCGGTCGCCGGTGGCGAGACCTGGTGCCTCGACGGCCTGACCGTCGACGCCGAGATCAAGTCCATCCCCGTCTCGGACCGCACCCAGGCCGAGTGTGTCGCGGACGGCACCGGCGTGTATCTCAATGACAACGTTGGCAACTTCGCCCTGACCAACTGCAATGGCGACCGCGTCAAGCTGCACGACGACTGCGGCTCGACCACCAAGAAGGCGCTCTGGATCGTGGCCACGGCCGGCTGGTGCACTGCCTGCTCGCAGTTCCTGGCCGAGCTGGTCTCGAACCACGGCGGGTCGCTCTCACGTGAGAAGGTCGCCGCCCAGACCCCGGGCCTCGACATGCTCATCGTGCTCGGCGAGAACGCTCAGGGCGTGAAGCCTAGCCAAGCCTACTGCCTCTCCTATGCGCAAGCGAAGAACCTCGACCCGGCCATGGTCGTCGTCGACTGGAGCGACGCGGGCGAGTCGATCCCGCTCATCGATCCCGGGGGCTTCGCCATCGAGACGAACTCGCTCGGGACCGTCTGGTCGAAGATCAACCCCTACCTCGTCGAGGAGGGCGGCTCGGTGAGCTCGGCCTACCCGTGGTGGGCGCTGCTCCGGCCGTACAACATGCAGTACATCTGGAGCGACTACGCCGCGCTCGTCCCGTTCGAGCAAGCGCTCAACGACCTGCTCTCCGAGTAGTTCCGTGCTCACGCCCTGAACCGGCAAACGCGTCGCGGCCCCACGGCCCGGCGCGTTTTGCGTTTCAGGTCCGCTCAGGCGTCCTTGATGACGAGGTAGCTGCCGATGGCCAGCGCATCCATCTTCGTGCGCAGGTAGCAGTCGATGGCCTCGTCGGGCGTGCACACGATGGGCTCGTTCTCGTTGAAGCTCGTATTGAGGATGACCGGGATCCCCGTCTCGCGCTCGAAGGCCTCGATGAGCTTGTAGTAGCGCGGGGCGTCGTCGCGATTGACGGACTGCAGGCGCCCTGTGTGGTCGACGTGGTCGGTAGCCGAGATGTCGTCTCGCCCCTCGGGTCGCGTCCGGTACACGAGCATCATGAACGGCGACGGGTGGGTCTCGGCGAAGTAGTCGCCGACCCGCTCTTCGAGGATCGAGGGCGCGAACGGCCGGAACCACTCGCGGTGCTTGATCCGCGCGTTCAGGATGTCCTTCATCCCCGGGAACCCCGGGTGCGCCACGATGCTGCGCGCCCCGAGCGCACGTGGCCCCCACTCCATGCGGCCCTGGAACCACCCGACCACATGGCCCTTGGCGACCTCCTTGGCGGTCGCCTCACACAGGGCGTCCTCGTCGAGCTTCTTCGCGCCGTCCAGGAGCCCATGTCGGGCCAGCGCCCCTGCGACCTCGTCGTCGCTGTACTCGCTGCCGAAGTAGCCGTGATGAATCGGCTTTCCGCGCGGCGCGCCGAGCGTCAGGTGGTGCACGAAGTAGGCTGCGCCAAAGGCGGTGCCGTCGTCGGTCGCCGCCGGGTGCGCGTAGAACCGTTTGAAGCCGGTCTGCTGGAAGAGCTTCCCGTTGGCCACCGAGTTGAGCGACACGCCGCCCGCGACACACAGCGCGTCGCTGCCGGTCACCGCGTGCAGGTGGCGCAGGATATGGAAGTAGACCTCCTCGAAGCGGGCCTGCATCGAGAACGCGATGTCCATGTCGCGCTCGGTGATCTCGGCCCCACGCTTACGCGGCTCACCGAAGAGCTCGAGCAGCTTCGGCGAGTAGAGCGGTGCGAGCGTTGGATGCCCTTCCTCGGTGACGCCGTAGTCGACGCCCTCACTGTGGTGGATGAAGTAGTCGAGGTCGAGGCTGAAGCGCCCCTCGTCCTCGAGCCGGACGATGTCACGCATCGCCTTGAGATACTTCGGCTTTCCATACGGGGCGAGGCCCATGACCTTGCCCTCGTCGCCGTACTTGTCATAGCCGATGAACTGGCACATCGCCGAGTAGAAGACCCCGAGCGAGTGTGGGAACAAGATGCGGTCGAGCACCGTGAAGCGTGAGCCTTCGCCGATCGCCGTCATGACGGAAGCGAAGTCGCCGAAGCCATCGATGCTGAGGATGGCCGCCCGCTCGAAGCCCGACGGCAGATAGGTCGAGGCCGCGTGACACAGGTGGTGCTCGACGTTGTGGACCCGTGCCTTTAGCGCGTCGACCGACACGCCGCAGCTCTCGGCGACGAGCGACGGGATGTCCTTGATGTTTGCTCGATTTTCGAGACGTTGGCGCGCGAGCTTCGAGATGCGCGTCAGGTTCTGGAGCGAAAACGCGATCTTGTCGGCGATGTTCGCGCGCCCGTCGCGGCCGATGGCGATGTGGTCGATGTCGGTGACCGCGAGCCCGCCCATCTCGAGCAGCTTCTTGATGGCAAGGGCTGGAAACCCGGCGAAGTGTTTGACGCGGTTCAACCGCTCCTCGGCGATGGCACCGACGAGCTCGCCGTCCTTCAGCAGGACCGCCGAGGCATCGGCGTGAAACGCATTGATTCCGAGGATGTTCGCCATGTCTCTGTCTCCCCCACCGACACTTGCCATTTCATTCTGGCCGCGGTCGAGCGGTATCCGTCGCCGCTGGGCCTGGTTCTGATCACGCGCGGCCCCGGGTCGACATAGCACGGCCGGCCGCCCCGAAGGCAAGCGGTGCACGCCCGCCGCCTTCATGTTATCTGCCCCCCATGGCGCCTAACCACGACTCGCGTCCACTGCTGACCCAAGAGCCCGACCACATCGCCATCATCGGCACCGCCTCGCCGTCCGCCCTGGCCCTCTCCGTCGAGCGTGGGTTCCTGGCGCTGGGCAAACGGGTGACGCTGGTCCCCTATGGCGACTGGACCCCAGAGCTGCCCATCAAGCTCAAGCGCGGCGCGGGCGCCCTCAACCTCGCCATCTCCGCAATCACCCGCCCGGCCCTCGAAGCCCGCCTCGTCTTCGAGCTGGCCCGCGCCCGCCCCGACCTCGTCCTCATCCTGAAGACCGACGACCTGCACGCCGCGACCTATGCAGCCCTGCGCCGAGTGCTGCCCGGCATCCCGCTCGTCGCCTTCCACCCCGACGACCCGTGGAACCGCACCCGCGGCCTCAAGTATGGGCCTGCCCACGCGCGCTCGGCGGTCCAGATGCGGTCGGTCGACGCGATGTTCCTATGGTCGCACGAGCTCACGAACAAGGCGGCCCGCGAAGGCGTCCGCCGCGTCCACTACCTGCCGTTCGCCTGCGACCCGACGCTGCACCCACGCGTCACGGACGTCACCGAGACCGAGCGGGAGACCCTCGGCTCGCCTATCTGCTTCATCGGCAACTGGGACGAGGAGCGCGAAGCCTGGCTGACCCCGCTGGCCGAAGCGAACCTCGGGCTCGCCATCTGGGGCACCGACTACTGGCTCACACGTTGCCGCCACGAGGGTGTCCGCAAAGCCTACCGCGGCCGCGTCTTGATGGGGCGCGAACAAGCCGCAGCTGCAGCCGCGAGCGACATCCTCGTCAACGTCCTGCGCCGCCAGAACAAGGGCGCGTGCAACATGCGCACGTTCGAGATCCCGTGTGTCGGGGCCTTCATGCTGCACGAGCGCTCCGACGAGGCCGCGGCCATCTTCCCGCCGGGCCTCGCCTGCGGCGACTTCGCCACCCCCGACGAGCTCGTCGACGCGTGCCGCCGCTGGCTCGCCGACCCGGCCGGCCGCCAGGCCGTCGCCGCCGAAGGCCATCGCCGCGCCTTGGCCTGGACCTATCGCGAGTGGTGCGCTTCGTTGCTCGACCAGCTCGCGCAGCGCTGAGCGGCCTGCCTGTCCACGTTACGGACACCCCCTGGCCAGCTAGTGTGCAAGTGCGAATCCGCACCATGGGTTACGTTCCATCGCGGTCCGGGAAGCCTGTCTCGGGACCAGCAAGGAGAACCCGATGCCACACTCTGGCCTTCGCACCGGTGCGTTCGTCACCGCGCTCGTCTTTGTCAGCCCAGCCTGCGGCGACACAACTCCCACCGACCTCCCCGTCGAGACCTTTCGCGCCCCGGTCGAGCTGAAGGCCGGCGCCGACGGGGTCTATCGCCTCGAGTTCGGCCCGAGCGAGGTCGAGATCGACGACCGCCGCTTCTGCCTCAGGACCTACAACGGCGTCGTCCCGGCTCCGACGATCCGAGTGCCCGCGGGCGATGACCGCAAGGTCCGGATCGACCTCCTCAACGCGTTCACGAACGACGACTGGCGCTACATCGCCGGCAAGGAGGGCGCGACCGACGCCCACTGCAACAACTTCAACATGACAAACCTGCACTTCCACGGCAGCCACATCCGCCCCGACTACAGCGAGCGCACCCCCGACGACCTGTGCACGGGCGACGGCTGCGGCCCCGACGAGCGCTATCACGGCGACAACGTGCTCATCCACGTCGAGCCGGGCGAGTCGGCAAAGTACCGCTGGGACCTCGACGAGGATGGCGTCCACCACGAGGGCACGCAGTGGTACCACCCGCACATCCACGGCACGACGGCGGTGCAGGTGACCAACGGGAGCGCCGGCGCGTTCATCGTGGAGGGCCCGCTCGACGCCATCCCCGAGATCAAGAACGCGCGTGAGCGGCTCATGGTGTTGAACCAGATCCCCATCGACTCGGAGCTCGCCAAGCCGCTGGCCGACGGCGAGTCGTGCAACCAGAACTCCTTGTCGGTGAACAACTTCCTGTCGATCACCGAGTACATGCCGACGCTCATCAACGGCGTCAGGTTGCCACGCCTCGTGACCCCGCCCAACCAGGTCGAACGCTGGCGCTTCGTCCACGCCGGCAACCCCGACGAGATCGGGCTCAAGCTGCATCGCGCCCTCGACGCGGACTGCACGCGCTGGGACCCCGTGGCCCGCATCGACCACGCCCAGATCGCGCGCGACGGCCTCACCCTGCCCCAGTTCTTCGTGACCGACACCCTCTGGATGTCGCCTGGCTATCGCGCCGACCTGCT
>Ga0247843_1005561_pt1 | contig 17399 bp, 12 predicted proteins | sample LaCruzMarch2017__FD_192420 | JGI IMG/M metagenome (GOLD analysis project Ga0247843, IMG submission 192420) | Freshwater microbial communities from meromictic Lake La Cruz, Castile-La Mancha, Spain - LaCruzMarch2017_8m | ecosystem: Environmental > Aquatic > Freshwater > Lake | place: Spain... | reverse complement strand
AAGAACGGGCGACGACGGCCTCGTCTGCGACCACCGTCGACACCGGACGCGGGCCGGGCCGCCCATGCTTCACGCACAACGCGAAATTCCTCGGTGTCTGGCGGCGCCCGCGCTTGTCCCAGCGATCCTCCGCGCCGCCGGCCTGAAGGCCGACGTCGACACCGCCGCCCAAGGATCAGGCTTCAGTTCAGGCTGGCGAACTGCATGGCCTGTGCGCTTAGCGCCATCATGGCCCCGAACCCGACCGCTAGGGTCACAACAACCATGGTGACTGCCATGACGCATTCGCCGACTATGCGCACTTTTCTCACGGGTTCGCTCCTCCGGCCGCGGTCCCTCTGGGCGGGGACGGTCTTGCCTTAGGGAAACCATGATCCGGGCCGGACACTGCGTCAAGCCGCCGCGCCCATTCGCGTCGCCCTACTCCGCTGGATGGTGGACGGCCGCCTCTCTTTCGCGGGTCGATAAGCGGCCGAAGAAGGGTTTGACCACCCGCTCGAACCGGTCGACCAGCACGAAAACCGCCGGGACAAACACGAGCGAGAGCAGCGTCGAGAGCATCAGCCCGCCGATCACAGCCACTCCCATCCCCTGCCGCAAGGCGCCGTCGACGCCCCACCCAGCCGCCGCTGGGATCATGCCCGCCGACATGGCGATGGTCGTCATCACGATGGGGCGCGAACGTTTCGCCCCGGCCTCCATCAGCGCCACGTCGCGGGGCACGCCCCTTCTGATTTCCTCGATGGCGAAGTCCACCAGCAGGATCGAGTTCTTCGTCACGATGCCCATGAGCATCAAGAAACCAATGAACACGAACAGCGACAACGGCTGCCCGAGTATCATCAGCCCGAGAAACGCGCCGCCGATGGAAAGCGGCAACGCGGTCATGATCGTGAAGGGCTGGAAGAAATCGCGGAAGAGCAGCACGAGCACGCCGTAGATGAGGAGAACCCCCCACAGCATCGCATTGCCGAACGCGCCGACGGTCTCGGCCATTTCCTCGGTGTCGCCGGCGGGAACCAGTTGGACGCCCGGAGGCAACGTGCCTTGCGCCAGCTTCGGTCTTGGTTCGGTCAGGCCAACAGAGACCATAACCTGCTCGATAAATCCCGGCGGTTTCCCCTCGAATGTCGCCGGACGGGTTTCAGGCAATGCCATCACCTTATTGAGCGCGAAGCCGATTTCACCCTGCACGACATTGGCCGACACCGTCACCTTGCGCTGGCGATCACGCCGCTCAACGGATGCTTCGCCCGAACCGAAGTCCACATCGGCGACCGCATCGAGTCGCACGCTTTCGCCGTTCGTCGTCGGCACGCGCAGCGCACGCACGGTATCGAGGCTCTGGCGCGAGTCGGGACGCAGCAGGACGCGGATCGGAATCTGGCGGTCGGGCAGCGTGAACTTCGCGAGGTTCTGGTCGACGTCGCCGCCCGTTGCGATGCGCACGGCGTTGGCGAGCGTGGCCGCAGATATACCCAGGCGGGCCGCTTCATCGGTGCGCGGGCGAATCTGGATTTCAGGCCGCACGAAGCTGGCGGAGGATTTTGCATCCGCAAGTTCCGGCATCGCCCGCATCCTCGCCACGAGCGCTTCCGACGCGACGCGCAACGCAACAGGATCCTGGCCCACATACTCGACTGTGATGTCGGAGCCGCGACCGCCGCCCTGGAACTGGAGGAACGACATCCGCACGTCGGCGATGTCCTTCAACATCGGGCGCAACTCGCGCTCGACTTCGTTGGACGAGCGATTGCGGGCTTCGCGATCGACGAGTTGGATGTTCAGCGAGCCTTCGCGCACAGCGCCGTCCGTGCCTGACGCGGTGACGTACACCCCCTTAACTTCTTCCACGGTGCGCACGCGGCTGGCGATGGTGGAGAGCTTGCGATCGGCGTCGGCGAGCGGCGTGCCCGGCGGGAATTCGACATTCATCGAAATTGTGCCGTTGTCGAGGCGGGGAATGAACGTCATCGGCACAAGGCCGGCGAACACCGGCACGAGCGAGAGGACGAAGACGCCAAGCCCCATCGCGGCCGCGACGAAGGGACGCCGGATCGACCAGCCGAGCGCCTTCAGATACGTTTTCGTCAGCGTTCCAGGCGGGCGTTCTTCGTGCCCGCCTTTCATGAAGAACGCCGCCATCATCGGCGTGATCAGTCGCGCAACCAGCAGGGAGAAGAACACGGCGAACGCCACCGTGATCCCGAACTCCTTGAAAAACTTGCCATTGACGCCAGTCATGAAACTGACCGGCAGGAAGACCACGATGATCGTCGCCGAAGTTGCAACGACCGCGAGACCTATCTCATCGGCGGCTTCGAGCGAGGCCTGGTAGGCGCTCTTGCCCATCCGGATGTGGCGCACGATGTTCTCGATCTCCACGATCGCATCGTCGACCAGAACCCCCGCCACGAGGCTGAGCGCGATCAGCGTGATCATGTTGAGCGTGAAGCCCAACGGTTCGATCGCCGCGAACGTCGGTATGATCGCCAGCGGAATGGCGACGGCTGCAATCAGCGTCGCGCGCCAGTCACGCAAGATGAGCAGCACCACCAGCACCGCGAGCAGCGCGCCTTCTAGCAGCGCCGCAATCGAGGACTTGTGCATGCCCTTGATGAAGTCCACCGGCGTGCCGAGCAGGCGGAAATTGAGCCCCGGATTGGTCGCCTTCATTTCGTCGAGCCGCGCGACCACGCTGTCGAACACGGTCACATCGCTCGTGCCCTTCGACCGCTGAAGCAGAAAGCCGATGACCGGCTGGCCGTTGTAGCGGGAGATTGAAGCGAGTTCGCTAGATGCGTCCGTCACCGTGCCCAGCGTGTCGAGCCGCACGGAGCGCCCGTCCGGCAGGACGATGAGACTGTCGGCCAGCCCCTCAACGGTCTCAGCCGCGCCCAGCGTACGGATTGACTGCGCCTGCCCGCCCACCTCGGCGCGGCCGCCGGGAAGGTCGGCGTTCTGCGCGCGCAACTGTGAACTGATGCTCGACGCTGTGACGCCAAGCGCAACGAGCTTTTCCGGGTCAAGTTCAACGCGGATCTCACGGTCGACGCCGCCCAGTCGTCGGATGGCGCTCACGCCCTTCACCGCAAGCAGCTCGCGCGACATGTCGTTGTCGATGAACCACGAGAGATCACGGTCGGACTTGCCGGGCCACTCAGCGGCGAAGTAGGCGATCGGTTCAGCCGCCGAGTCCTGCCGCTCGATGATCGGCTCCTCGACGTCGGCGGGAAGATCGGTGCGAATGCGATCCATGCGATCGCGCGCGGCTTCCACCGCCCGCGACAGATCGGCGTCGCTCTGCAGTTCCACAATGGTGGAGGAAAAGCTCGGCGAGACGTTGGAGGTGATGCGCTTCACGCCCTCCACGTCGGTAAGCGCGGCCTCGACCTTTTGCGTGATCTGGGTTTCCATTTCCGTCGGCGCAGCGCCCGCCTGCGTCACCGTCACGGTGAAGACGGGGAACTCGATGTTCGGGATCTGGTTGATCGGCAGACGATTGTACGCCGTGATCCCGGCAAACATCAGCGCAAGGAAAAGCACGATCGGCGGGATCGGGTTCTTGATCGCGCCGGCGGAGATATTGAGGGCCATCAGGTCGGTCCGGTCATCTGGTGAGGTATGGCGTCAACCGCCGGAGCGCCCGCGCAGGCCCTCTTGCGATGGCGGGGCGGCGTTTGCAGTGGTGTCGGCTTTGACCGGCGTAATGGCGTCGCCATCCTGCAGGAAGGCCGCCCCTCCCGCGACGATGGTCTGGCCAACAGTCAGGCCGCTCTCGATCGCCACGAGGCCGTTTGCGCGAGCGCCTAGCGTGACCGGCGTGCGCTTGACTCTATTGTTCTCGGCGACCACGAAAACGAAGGCGATGCGATCCTCGAACGCCACCGCCGTCTGCGGCGCGGCGATCACCTTTCTTGCAGGAAGCTCGGCTTCGCCGCGCAGGAACATGCCAGCGCGCAGCCTTGGGTCCTGAGGAAGGTCGAACACAGCTTCGCCGGTGCGAGTCTGCGAATTGATCGCGGCCGGGATGCGGCGCAAACGGGCGGTGATCGCAGAACCATCGACCAGATTGAAAATCGCCGACTGCCCTGGCCGCATCACGAGCATGTCCGCCTCGCCGACCTCCGCACCGACCTCAAGCGCGTTGCCGCCAACGATGCGGAAAAGCGGCTGGCCGTCGACAAGACGACCGACCTCTGCCGTTCGCTCGATCACGAGGCCCGCGTTCGGGGCCCGGATATAGCCGCCCTCGAGCCGTGCGTTCACCTCTGCAAGTTGCGCCTGCGCCGCCGCGAGCCGCGCTTCCGCCGCCTTGGCCGAAGAACGGCGCGCTTCTATGGCTTCAGTGGAAAGCGCGCCTGAGTCACGGATCGATTCCGCGCGGCGCAGTTCATCAGCGGCGCGCACCTGAGCCGCGCGCGCTTCCGCAACGCTTGCTTGGGCAGCGCTTGTCTGGGCGTTGGCGACGCGGGTATCGAGACGCGCAAGCGGCTGCCCCTCAAGCACCATCGCGCCCTCATCGACCAACAAGGCGGTGATTCGGACGCCAGTCACCGGGGCGAACACACGCACATCGACCTTCGGCCGGGCCTCGCCTGACAGCGTAAGGCGGTTGGTGAATGGTTGCTCCGCGATGGTCATCACGGTCACGCTTTGGGCCGCCGCTGCTTCCTTCTTTTCCTCACGGCCGCCGCCGTGACTCAAGAAGAACACGGCGGCGAGCGCCACGAGTATCGCCGCAGCCCCCCCCCACACCACGAGCGGGCTCGTCTCGTTGACGTCATGCGAGGCGCCTTCGGCGCGTTGGGAAGACCCGTGGGGATCGTCGGTGGTCATGGATCAGCTCTCGGAGTCGGTAAGCATGCGCGCGATATGCCGGGGGACTTGCCCGGACCCAGGTTTCAGCAGGCGGTCAACAAAAGTGCGCAGAGCGGCGGTCAGCGCTTCCGGGTCATCGTCGCGGATCACCGCCGCGCGCAGGATGAGTCCATCGATCATCACCGTGACGAGTCGCGCGGCTGTCTCGGGATTGATCCCGAGATCGACCGACCCGCGCCGCTGTCCCGCTGCGATGGCGATCGCAAGACGCCTTTGCATGTGGATGACATGCTCGCGGAAACGCTTCGCGAGTTCAGTGTCCCGCATCGCCTCGGCAAGAACATCGGCAGTGAGAGGGTGATCTTCGACACACCGGCCCACCACGTCCCGCACAAGGGTCATGAGGCTCTGGGTAATGTCGGCGCCATTGGCGATCGCGTCGATCAACTCTTCGGCGTCGCGGTGCTCTTCTTCAGCGATCGCGACGATGATGTCGGCCTTGGACGGAAAATACCGGTAGAGGGCCCCTGCGGACATTCCGGCCGCCGCACAGATTTCCTGCATCGACGCCTGGTGGAACCCACGACGGCGGAAGCAAGTCATCGCGGCCTCGACAATCTCACGACGTCGGCGCTCTGCGAGGGCTGGATCAGCCGATCGGGCCATGAAGGGAAGACTCCGGACTGTTGCGCCTGCGATGCCGCAACGCATATAAAGCGAATGTTCGTTCTTGCAATGTTAAGCCCGTTCAAACATGTCAAGCGCAAGGCGCCTCCGGCGACCCGCAAGCCAGCACACGCGGATCGGATGCGCGCCAAGGCGCTCAGGCGGGAACGAGTCGGATTTCACACGATGAGCATGCGACCCAAACGCTTTGTCATGGTTACCGTCGGCGTCCTGGCTTTGGGCGCCTGCTCAACGATGCCGGGCCGACAAGCGACCGCGCCCGTCCTGCCATCCGCGTGGTCGGATGTCGAAACGGCGCAGAACGAAGCCGCGCTGACGGACTGGTGGAAGGGCTTTAACGATCCTGCCCTCGACAGCCTCGTGTCCGAGGGTCTGGCCAGCGGCCCATCGGTCCGGCTTGCGGCGTTGCGTATCAAGGAAGCCCGGGCCCTATCCCAGCAGACCCTCGGCCAGTTCCTTCCAGAGATAAGCGGTCAGCTCGGCGGCCAGTATACCCGCGCTATCGACGGACCGCAGCTGACAGGATCCTTCCAGTCCTTCGTCGCCGGCGGGGGCACGGGCACTGTCGTGCGCGAGTCCGAGCAGTTCATCGGCTCCTACGGGCCACAGCTTGCCTGGGAGATCCCCCTCTTCGGGCGCATTGAGGCCTCCGCCGTAGGCTCGCGCGCCAATACGCGCGTCGCCGTGGAAGACCTGCGCGGCGTTCGTGCGGCGCTTGCGGGCGATGTGGCGCAGGCCTACGTCGATTACCGCGCGGGACAGCAGCGGGTCGCTGCGCTGCAGGAGGCCGTCGCGCTTTCCAGGCAACTCGCCGATATTGTGCAGGTTGGGGCGGACGCAGGCTTTTCAGCGCCTGCCGACGCCGCCGACGCGCGACGCCTTGCGGAAGCCACACGCGCACAACTGCCGGATGTCGTTCTTGCCGCCCGCCAGGCGGCGGCGCGTCTCGCCGTGCTGCGCGGGCGGGCTCCGGGAACCGAACCCGAGAACGTGCTCGCCGCGCTTCACACGGTGTCGCCCGTCCCGTCCTATGCGCTGAGCGGCGCGCCCGCCGCACCTGCTGATCTTTTGCGTCTTCGGCCCGACATCGCGCAGGCGGAAGCGCGCACGCTGGTCGCCGCCGCCGCGCTCGGCGTCGCACGCGCGGACCTGCTGCCGCAGATCCGTCTCACCGGCAGCATTGCCGTGACCGACAATCTGATCGGCTCCGGCGCACCCGAACGACTGGTGCAGAGCCAGCTTGGCCCGAGCATCTCTATTCCACTGCTGGATTGGGGGCGTCGCTGGTCAGCGACCCAGGTGCGAGACTCACAGTTCGAACAGGCGCTCGTCAACTATCAGTCCACAGTGGCGAACGCCGTGAGCGAAGCGTCGCTCGCGCTCACTTCCCTGGCGCAGGGGCAGGAACGTCTCGACGCCGCGCGCAAAGCCGAAACCGCCGCCGAAGCGACCGCACGCGGCGTGCGAGCCTCCTATGGCGCAGGAATCGCCAATCTGTCGGATCGACTGCGCGCGGAACAACAGCTGATTGACGCTCGGGTCACCCGCATCGGCGCCGAACAGTCTCAAGCCGGCGCGGCGATCCAGGTCTATCGCGCTTTTGGCGGGGGCCCGCCCCCGCTGAGCCGGGAAGAAGAACGCGCACTGGCGACAAGCGCCCTGGGGACAAGCGCCCTGGGGACAAGCGCCCTGGGCGGTCGTCCGTCTGACGAATGAGCACGTCTAGAGTATCCGATCTTTCGGAAGTGCAGCCGCAATTCCGAGATCGGATAAAGTTGCTCTGGAAACTCATAAGTGGAGAGCATCCTTATCCGACCATTCGATCGCCACAGCGATCGCGTTTGGTCGGATACTCTAATCACCCTCGCCGAACTTGTCGGCTACAAGCCGTTCGATGGCGTCGAGAGCGGTTTCGGCCTGCGGTCCCTCGGCGCTCACTTCGATCTCGGTCCCAATTCCGGCGCCGAGCATCATAAGATCCATGAGAGAAGTGGCGTCCACTTCATCATCCTCGCGACGCACGCGGATGGTGGCGTCATAGGCGAGCGCCAGTTCGGCGAGCTTGCGTGAGGCGCGCGCGTGCAGGCCGCGTTGATTCACGATAGGCATGGTGCGTCGAAGCGCCGTCATCGCGGGCGCACGCTTGAAACGAAAAACATCGCGATCCGGTCCAGACGGACGTCAGACGCGTCCTTGCCTCCATGATCCGCAGAAAAGCACCGGTGCGGTCAAGCCCCGCCGGCGAGTTCAGCCGAGGCGACCCGGATGTAATGACGCCCGGCCTCCTGAGCCATCGCCGCGCAGACTTCCAGAGTCTGGCGCGAACGCTCCACTGAGAGTTTCACAAGCATCGGCAAGTTCACACCCGCGATGACCTCGATCATCCCCTCGTTTATGACCGAGATGGCGAGATTGGAGGGCGTGCCGCCGAACATGTCGGTCAGGATGATCACGCCGGAGCCGTCATCAACGGCGCGGACGGCCTCGATGATGTCGCGGCGGCGCTCTTCCATGTCGTCATCGGGCCCGATCGCAACGGCGCGCATCTGACGCTGCGGACCCGCCACATGCTCGGCCGCGGCGACGAACTCGTTCGCCAAATGGCCATGGCTGACCACCACCAGACCGATCATCGATCACTTATCCTTACAACCGAGCGTGTCGTCATAGCACCAAAATGGGGATCGCGTGGCCTGCGTGAAATCGGCGCGCTGCACCTTCCGCCCGATTCCGCGCCGTACGCCAGCAGCGTGGTCAGGAGGAACCGCCTGCTGCCGGCAGCTCGACCACGAAGCGGGCGCCTGCGACCGAATTGGGCGCAGCGCCAGCGATGTTCTCGGCCCACACCCTGCCCTTGTGCTGTTCTATGATCTGTCGGACGATAGACAAACCCAGCCCCGAATTACCGCCAAAGGCGGCGCCTTTTGGCCGTTGGGTGTAAAACCGCCGGAAAATCGTCTCCAGATTTTCCCCGGGGACGCCTGGGCCGGCGTCATCCACATGCGCCCTGAACCAGCGCCCGTCCTTGCGGATTTCCTCGGTGACGTAGACCGTCACGTCGCCGTGCTCGGGGCTGAAGGACTTGGCGTTGTCGATCAGGTTGCGAAAAACCTGCCCCAGCGGCCCCTCCTGTCCGATCACAATGCATTGACCGAGCGTTCCTGACCGGAAGAGAACCGACACTTCCCCAGTGCGCCGGGTTTGCTGGTAGGTCTCGACGATCTCGGAGAGCATCCGTTCGATGTCCACCGGCGCAGGCTCCCCGCGCGCGGTCTCCGCCTCTATGCGCGACGCGCGGGATATGTCGGTAATCAGGCGATCCACGCGCCCCACGTCGGCGGCGATAATGGCGAGGAGCTTGGCGCGCGCCTCAGGATCCTCGACCCGTTGCACCGTCTCCACCGCACTGCGCATCGAAGTCAGCGGGTTCTTGATCTCGTGACTGACGTCCGCTGCGAACCGCTCATTGGCGTCGATCCGCTCCAGCAGCGCGCCCGTCATCTGCTCCATCGCCTGCGCGAGGTCGCCGATTTCGTCCTTGCGCGTGAACACGTGCTCCGGCGCCTCGAGCTTTGTAGCATGACCTAGGCGTATGCGATCCGCCGCGGCCGACAGCGTCCGCAGCGGGCGCGCGATCAGGAGCGCCAGCAGGGCCGATGAGAGAAGCGATACGATAGCCGCTCCGACAATGAACGGGATCATCGCGCGGCGCTCGGCCTGGAGGATGTCCTCCACGTCGCCACTTTCCAGCGTCAGTACAGCAACGACAGCCTGCACGTGCTGTATTGGGATCGACACACTGACCACGCGCTCGTTCTGGTCGCCTCGACGCTGACCGGTGAGCGTCTCGCCGGCTGCGGCCCGCTGGACCTCCTCGTTCAGCGTGAAGTCAGGGCGCCACGGCAGAACCGTGAACTCGCCGATCCGGTCTATCAGCGATTTCTCGTTCAGGTGCTGCGGCGTCGCGTTCTGGCGCAGCGGCGCCAGCGGCGCCTGTATGACGCGGTCCGAAAGCAAGTCTGTGTCCGCAACCAATTCGCCCCCTGGCAGATAAAGCCTGACGCGCGTGGCTTCGGGGACCATAAGGCGACGCAGCACTTCGCGCGCATTGCGCTCGACGAGCGAAGGCTCAGGCTCGCCTTTCGTGGCGGTGTCGGCGAGCGCGCTGGCGATGAGTTCGCCTTGTGTGGAAAGGCTTTCGGCTTTCGCACGGATCAGTTGCGCCCGCATTTCCGCGAGAAGCAACGCTCCCGCCGCAAGAATAGCGAAGCCGACGAGATTCCAGAAAAAGAGAAGCCGCGTGATGCGCGAGCTAAGCAGCCCGCGCCGCGACGCCTCACGCCTCGTTGTAGCGGTACCCGACGCCGTAGAGCGTTTCGATGGCGTCGAAGTTGTCATCGATCTCCCGGAACTTCTTTCTCAGCCGCTTGATGTGACTGTCGATGGTGCGGTCATCGACATAGACCTGATCGTCGTAGGCCGCGTCCATAAGGTGATCGCGGCTTTTGACATAACCGGGGCGGGTCGCAAGCGCCTGCAGGATGAGGAATTCTGTCACCGTGAGGCGCACGGGATCGCCATTCCAGGTGCAGGCGTGGCGGTTCGGATCAAGCGTGAGCTTGCCGCGCACGAGGGGCTTCTTGTCGCCGCTCTCCTGCCCCGGGATCGCGCCCTTTGTGCGGCGCAGAAGCGCCTTCACGCGCTCGTTCAGCAGGCGCTGCGAAAACGGCTTCTTGATGTAGTCGTCAGCGCCGACGTTGAAGCCCACAACCTCGTCCATCTCATCGTCCTTCGACGTCAGGAAGATGACCGGGAGATTGGAGGTCTGGCGCAGGCGCTTGAGCACCTCTAGACCATCCATCCTGGGCATCTTGATGTCGAGGATGGCGATGTCTGGCGGGGCCTCGGCGAGCGCTGAGAGCGCCGTTGCGCCGTCGTGATAGGCGCGCACGGTATGGCCTTCCGCCTCGAAGAAGATCTTCAGGGAGGCGAGGATGTTTTCGTCGTCGTCGACCAATGCGATGGCGGCCATCAGCGTTTCGCGCCCCATTTCCGATTCATGACTTGCGCATATAGAGGCTCGCGACCCGCAGGGAAACCGCCCTAGTTGGGGAACGCGTCCGGGCGTTAGCCGATCTTTAGGCGCTGGCGCCGCACGGTGGGGAAATGTCCCGTATCGGCGAGGCCCCCGCGATCCTGCGCCTACAGGAACTGCTCACCGGAGTGTCCGGCGGCGGGCGAGAACGCGCCGCCGTCAGGGCCGCCATGGGAGAGGACCTCCAGCGGATCATGATCGGCCCGCAGTGGCCAGCCCGAATTCGGCTCGAAATGTTGACCGAACTCGCCCACACAGCCGCAACCGGCCCGCTGCCCACAAGAGAGCGCGATGTGATCCTTGCGGAGCTCGGCCGCCTCGCCCTGCGGATCCTCTGGAGCGAAGGGTTGTTCGGCGAGGCCGTGGCGCCGGCGACGCCCGCCACCGAGGCCGTCTCCCGTTTGCTGGAGCTTGCCGCTTCCGAAATGTTGCCGGAGGGACCAACCTTTCGGGTGGTGATGCAGCGCGCGCGCGCGCTTCTGAGCCGCCACGATGTCGTCGCGGCGCTGACAACCGACGCCGCATTGCGCGATCGACTGCAAGGCCTGCTGGCGCGAGCGGAGAACCGCGTGCGCCACATAACCGCCTGACGGGCGCGCCGGCGATGAACTCCGACTGCGTGAAAGCAGGAACCGCTTTTCGCCACAGAACGTTTTGCACCTCGGACACAGTTGTTCGCGGGAGAAAACCCATGAAGACACAGATCAGTATCGTCGCACTTGCCGCCCTCGCGGCCGCGTGCGGCGGCACGCCGGGTGCGCGGGCGGTTTCCGGCGCAGTGCTTGGCGGCGCGGCAGGTGCAGCTGTGGGCAATAACGTCGGAGACGGCAATGCCGGTCGCGGCGCGGGTATCGGCGCAGTCGGCGGCGCAGTCGGCGGCGCCAACGCCGGCGCCGCCACGACGCCGTCACACCAGGCGCCGAACAACCGTCGCGAACGTTATGACGAGCGCTCGGGCCGCTATTACTACTACGATCCGGGCACGGGTCGCTACTTCTACGAGAACGGTCAGCCCTACCCGTAAACTTCTCGGCAAAAGCTGCTTGAGCGCCGTCCTCTCTGGGAGGGCGGCGCTTTTGCTTCAGTGCGCCGCCGCCCATGTCTTCGCCGCCTTCGCCTCGACCGTCAGCGGCACGGAGATGTGCACTGCTGGTTCGTGCGCGTTCTCCATCACGCGGCGGATGACGGGCATCACCTTCTCTGCTTCGCCCTTCGGCGTCTCGAACACGAGTTCGTCGTGAACCTGCAGCAACATGCGCGTTTGCGGGCTTTCTGCGTTCAGCACGGCAGGCAGACGCATCATCGCGCGACGGATGATGTCAGCGGCCGCCCCCTGGAGCGGCGCGTTGATCGCCTGACGCTCTGCAAAATTGCGCTCCGCCGGGTTCTTTGACGCGATCCCCGTGAGATGCACACGCCGTCCGAACGCCGTTTCCACATAGCCGTTGGCGCGCGCGAAGGTGCGCATCTTTTCCATGTAGTCCTTGATGCCGGGAAAGCGCTCGAAATAGCGCTTGATGTAGGTGTCGGCCTCGCTGCGCTCGATACCGAGATTGCGCGCGAGGCCGAACGCCGAGATGCCATAGATGATGCCGAAGTTGATCGCCTTGGCCTGGCGCCTCACCATCGGGTCCATGCCTTCGATGGGCGTGGCGAACATTTCGGACGCCGTCAGCGCGTGAATATCGACGTTATCTGCAAACGCCTGCTTGAGTTGGGGAATGTCGGCGACGTGGGCGAGAAGGCGTAGTTCGATCTGCGAATAATCCGCCGAAATGAGGACGTTGCCATCGTCGGCGATGAACGCCTCCCGGATGCGGCGGCCCTCGTCAGTGCGGATCGGAATGTTCTGCAGGTTGGGATCGTTGGACGACAGGCGTCCTGTCGTGGTGGCGGCGAGTGCATAGCTTGTGTGAACACGCTTGGTCTGCGGATTGATCGCCTCGCGCAGCGCTTCGGTGTACGTAGAACGCAATTTCTGAAGCTGGCGCCAATCGAGCAGCACGCGCGGCAACGGATGGCCCGCCGCTGCAAGGTCTTCCAGCACACTCGCATCCGTCGACCACGCGCCCGTCTTGGTCTTTGCGCCGCCCGGCAGTTTCATCTCGTCGAAGAGGATTTCGCCGATCTGCTTGGGCGAGCCGATGTTGAAATCCTTGCCCGCGATTTCCTTGGCTTCGGCTTCCATCGCGAGCATGCGCTGCGCGAACTCGCCCGACATGCGCGACAATTCCTGCGGATCGACCTTGATCCCTTGGCGCTCCATGGCGCCGAGCACCTCCGGCATCGCCCGTTCGAGCGCCTCGTACACCGTGCGCAGGCGTGCCGCGGAGAGATCGCGCCGCAACTTTTCCCACAGCCGCAGCGTGACATCAGCGTCTTCTGCAGAATATCGGGTGGCGATCGCGATCGCCACCCGATCAAAGGTGATCTGCGACTTTCCCTTCCCCGCGACGTCGGCGAACCCGATAGGCTTGTGACCAAGATGGAGCTCGCAGAGCTCGTCCATGCCGTGATTGTGTACGCCGGCGGCGAGCACGTAGGACATGAGCATGGTGTCGTCGATCGGCGCCACGGCGATGCCGTGCGCGGCGAAGATGTTCATGTCATACTTGATGTTCTGGCCGATCTTGAGGACGGCTGCTTCTTCCAGGAGCGGCTTCAGCGCGGCCAGTGCGTCTTTCAGCGGTATCTGCTGCAGCGGCGGCGATGGCGCGGTCGTCGTCGGCGCTGCGCCGAACAGATCGCCAGCGCCGGAAGGCGGCGTGCTCGGGTCAATGTGCCCAAGCGGTATATAGCAGGCCTCATTGATGTTGGTCGCGAGCGAGACGCCGCACAGCGAAGCATGCGCGCCGAGCCCGCAGGTTTCGGTATCCACCGCCACGCGCCCCAGCGCATAGGCGCGCGCAATCCAGCGCTCCAGCGCCGCCATCGTATCGACGGTCTCGTACCTCTCGAAATGGAAGGGCTGCGCTGATGGCTCCGACGCGGCGTCCGGCTCGGGCATGTGCGGCACGAGCGCGTCCGGATTCTTCGCAAGCTGCTCGCGCACGCGCCGCCCAAGGGTGCGCAGCTCCATGTCATCGAGAAATTTCAGCAGAACGCCATCTTCGAAATCGCGCACGGCGAAAGATTCCAGCGGCTCCTCCACGGCCACGTCATCTTTAAGCGTGACGAGTTCTTTTGAAATGCGGATGAGATCGGCGTTGTTCTGGATGCTCTCGCGGCGTTTGGGCTGCTTGATCTCGGCGGCGCGATCGAGAACCGCTTCGAGCGTGCCAAACATGCCGATCAGTTCGGCGGCGGTCTTCGGGCCGATGCCGGGCGCGCCGGGCACGTTGTCCGCACTGTCGCCCATCAGCGCCTGCACATCGATGACCTTATCCGGCGTGACGCCGAATTTTTCCATCACCGCTTCGGGCCCCAGCGCCTTTGACTTCATCGGATCGTAGAGTTCGATCACGTCATCGACGATGAGCTGCATCAGGTCCTTGTCCGACGAGACGATCAGCACCTTGGCGCCCTTGCGTGCGGCTTCGCGGGCGTAAGTGGCGATGAGGTCATCGGCTTCATAGCCGTCCATGTCGACGGCAGGCGCGCCGAACGCGCGCGTCGCCTCGCGGATGATCGGAAACTGCACGATGAGGTCTTCGGGCGGCGGCGGGCGCTGCGCCTTGTAATTCGGGTAGATCTGCTTGCGGAACGTCTCCTCCGAGCGATCAAAGATCACCGCAAGATGCGTCGGCGCGTCCGGGCCCTTCATGTCGTTTAGGAACTTGAACAGCATGTTGCAAAAGCCGCTAACCGCGCCGATCGGCAGGCCGTCTTTCTGACGCGTGAGCGGCGGCAGCGCGTGATAGGCGCGAAAGATGTAGCCAGAGCCGTCGATGAGCCAGACGCGGGATTTTGAATCGATGGGAGCGGTCATGGCCCAAGCATAGGCGCCAAGCCGCCGCCCGTCAGCCGTCCTTCAGCCGTCCTTCAGCCGTCCTTCAGAAACAAGGCGTTGTAGTTGAACGGCGCCCCAATCTTCTGGGCGAGCGCCTCGCTGTCGCCCGGCTTCAAGGAAGGCGTCGGTCGCGGCCCGCGCCGCCGCCCACGCCGCTGCTGCGATCCCCGCCTTGGCGCCATGACGACACGCTCGGTTGTAAGACTAAGCGATCGATCATCGGTCTGGTGGGGGTCAGCCATGGCCACTTGGCGAACGCGTCCGTCGCCGCGGCCGAGCATGTGTCGGGTCCGCAGCGTCAGTCATGTGCGGTTCCTTGTGAGTTGCCCGCAAGGGTATGCCCTTTCCAGCACCTGCGCTTGTCGGAATCGGACCTACTCATGACCGCTCCAGCGGCGCCCCAATCGCAGCGGCCGGCTTGTTCCCCGGCGGGGCTACGTGTCTATGTTGTGACATTACGGGGTTGAAACGCCCCGAGGGCGTCGGGGTTAAGGCATGTCGGGGGCGATCCCCATCACCGGTCCACAAACGGACCGGGCGCGCATAGCGCCCGTGCCCGACTGGGTCGTCCACGCCCCCTATGACAGCCCTGCGGCGCCCGAGGAAATCTTTGTCGCGGGCGGGCGTTGCATGCTGCTCGATGACACCCAGGTTGACCTCGTTGGGCCGCAACGCTCGTGGCACGGGCGTTACGTCGAGCGCGTGATGACGAACTCCGGCGCGGAGCGGGCCGCGCAGTTTTCCGTGCCCTTCGACCCCATCTGCGAAACCGTCGAGATTCACTTCGTCCGCGTCCGGCGCGGCGACAAGGTGATCGAGCACGCCAAGCCTGAAGCGTTTGAAGTCTTCCGCCGCGAGCGCAGCCTTGAGCGCCTCGTGTTCGACGGCCGCCTCACCGTCCACCTCGTCATTCCCGACGTGCGCCCAGGCGACGTCGTCGAGACCAGCTACACCATCATCGGCGGCAACCCGATCCTGCGCGGCAAGCACGCGGCGTGGATTGCGTTCGAGTGGGGCCAGGCGATGATGGAGACGCGCCACCGCCTGCGCACGCGCGCAGATCGTCCCATCCACTTTCGCGGTGTGAACGGCGCGCCGGCGCCGGAAGTCATCGAGAAGGACGGCGTCATCGACCGCCGCTGGCGCGCCGTGCGCCGCCCGGCGGTGGAGACCGAAGATCTTGCGCCGCCGTGGGAAATCTCGCGCGCCGAGATCCAGTTTTCCGAGTTCGAGAGCTGGAGTGAGGTCGCCGACCTCTTCACACCGCTCTACGAAACAGATTGCGACCTGCCGGCGGACCTGCAGGAAGCCGTCGACATTATCGCAAAAGGGGGCGCGACGCCCGCCGACAGGGCTGCGGAAGTCCTGCGTTTCGTGCAGCGCAGCCTACGGTATTTGTCGCTCTCCATCGCCGAAGGCGGGCTGCAGCCGCGCCCGATCGAAACGGCGTGGACGAGCCGCTACGGCGATTGCAAGGATGCTGCGCGCCTTTACGCCGCCATTGCGCGCCGCGTCGGCCTGGAGGCCTGCCCCGCGCTTGTGAACACGCGCCAGGGCGAAGGTCTCAACGAATGGCTGCCGACGGCGTCGGCCTTCGACCACTGCATCGTGCGCGTGATCGTGGACGGCAAGACGCACTGGCTCGATCCCACGCGCCGCAACCAGGAAGGCGCGCTCGAAAATATCTACAAGGCCTATTACGGCTGGGCGCTGCCGCTTGCGCCGGGTGTCAATGCGCTGTCCTTCATGGGGCCCGTTCGACCCGATCATACCGTGGATGTGAAGGAACGCGTGGTGTTCGGCCCGAGGCCGAGTTCGCCCGCGACCTACGAGTGGCGCACGACATACTCGTCTTGGCGCGCCGATGATCTGCGTGAACGCATCGCCAACGAAGGTCTCAGCGCCGTCGCCCGGACCTATCTGCGTCAGCTGCAGGACGTGTGGCCGGGTCTTGTCGCGCTAGAGCCCATGCGCTTTGAGGACGATCCGGCAAGCAATCGACTGACGACCATCGAACGCTACGAGATTCCTGCGCCATGGAAGCGCCTGGAAGGCGGCCGCGTCGAGTTCGCCACGAAAGACTATTTCATCAGCGCTGATCTCTCGGATCTGCCCGCCAACGGCGCGCGAAAGCGTGACGTGCACCTTGGCCGGCCGCGCGAGGCGACGCGCACGGTGGAACTTGAGCTTCCTGTAAACTGGCCGTCCGACGGCTGGAACGTCGCGGTGGAGGCGCCCGGCGCCATCTACGAAACCGTCCTGCAACGGGACCGGAAGAAAAAGCGCCTCTTCACCCTCACCCAGCGCTTGCGGGTCGAGCGCGACACGATGCCGGCGGCGGATGCGACGCGCTACGTCGAACTGGTGGCCGCCATGCGCAAGGGCTCCGACGTCGTGATCACTTCAGCCACCGCAGGCGACGCTTTCGCGAAGGCGGGCCCACGCGCGAACTGGGTGGATGCGCTGCGCCTGACCTTCATCGTCGCGGTCGTCCTCGCAGCGGCCGTTCGCTTCCTCGCTGGGAACTGACCCCCTTTCCAAAGTCGTGACGCCTCTAAACGCGAAGGTGACGGGACTCGGTTGCAAACATGAACACGCCCCTCTATCGCAACCCCCGCGCGTGGCGCGTCCGCGTGGCGCAGGCGGCTATCTGGATGGGCTTGGCGGCGCTCGCGACCGTTCCGGCGAACGCCCCGGCGCCAACGGACGCCGATACTGCCGTTTTTGTCGGCTGCATGTTGCTCATGATCGGCGCAGTGATCAGCATGGAGTTCTATCTCCGCCGCTATGTGGTGGCGATCGACTTGGCGCAGAGCGGCGCCCACTTCACGACGCTGGCCACGATTG
>Ga0247843_1005559_pt1 | contig 17401 bp, 17 predicted proteins | sample LaCruzMarch2017__FD_192420 | JGI IMG/M metagenome (GOLD analysis project Ga0247843, IMG submission 192420) | Freshwater microbial communities from meromictic Lake La Cruz, Castile-La Mancha, Spain - LaCruzMarch2017_8m | ecosystem: Environmental > Aquatic > Freshwater > Lake | place: Spain... | reverse complement strand
AGTAAATAATAGATAATCCATCTGCGTCTTCTTAATAATAAGACCAATGTCCAAATAAAATATAAAAATCGTTACAACTTAACAGAATAGATTAAAATGAAGGTACCTTTTGCTGATTTAACACTTCAGTATCAAAATTTAAAAACTGAAATCGACCTAGCAATTGCAGCAGTAATACAAAAAACTGCTTTTATTGGTGGCCGAAACAATGAATTTGTCCTAGCATTCGAAGAGGCATATTGTCAATGGATGGGAATTAAAAATACTATCGGTTGCGCAAACGGAACAGATGCAATTGAAGTAATCTTAGAAGCTTGGGGTATTGGAATGGGCGATGAAGTAATTGTACCCGCTTTAAGCTGGTTTTCAACCGCCGAAGCAGTGATCAATAGAGGAGCTAAACCTGTGTTTGTAGATGTTGTGTATGAGACCTCCAACATAGATACTACATTAATTGAAGCAGAAATAAATACAAACACAAAAGCGATTATCCCTGTCCACTTATACGGGCAAATGGCAGATATGGAGAAAGTCATGGAAATCGCCAACCAATATGGATTAAAAGTATTAGAAGACTGTGCTCAAGCACATGGTGCCGAAAGATTAAATCGAAAAGCAGGAACTTGGGGACATGCTGCATCCTTCAGTTTTTATCCCGGTAAAAATCTCGGAGCATACGGAGATGCGGGGGCGATTTGTACCAATGATGATAATCTTGCTGAAATTTGCAGACAAATATGCAATCATGGTCAAAAAGAAAAACATAATCATATTAGGGTTGGTCGAAACTCAAGGTTAGATGGTATTCAAGCTGCTATTTTATCTACAAAATTAAAATATTTAAATGAATGGAATATTTTAAGGAGGGAAAATGCAGAATTTTACAAATTAAATTTAAAAGAAATAAATATCGATATTCCAATAGAAAAAACAAATAATAAACATGTGTACCATCTTTATGTTATACATACAAAAAATAGGAATAAAATGATAGAATCATTAAAAAATGTAGGGATTGAAACTGCATTGCACTATCCAAAACCACTGAATAATTTAACTCCAACTAATAATGCATATACCCAACAATCATTTCCTGTTTCAAATCTATTAACAAGAACATTAATTTCACTTCCTATGTATCCAGAACTTACACAAAATGAGATACAATATGTTTGTAATCACATAAATAAATTTGAAAAGTTATGATTAGAATTCTAAAAGCATCTCCATATTATGAAAGTTATTTTCATGATTTTTTTAGAAATCACCCCGAAGCTGAATCTTTTAATTACAACCAGCTTATAACATCAATATTCAATGAAGCAATTGGTTGGTCAAACTTTTGGAAAATCAATCTAGAAAAAGATTCTAAATTTGAGGTCATTGAAATAATAAGCAATTCATATAAATTACAAACCCTATGGGCAAAAGAAAATAGTATTTCTTATAAAGAAGATAACTGGTTAGAAGATATATTAGAAGCTCAAGTACAATATTACAATCCCGATATTTTCTTTCCTCACGATTATGTTAATATTAACTCAAAGCTTATCTATAAAATACGTCAGAAAGTAAAATCTATAAAACTTGTAATTAGTTATGACGGGTTTGGGTTAGGAGATAGTAAAAGATTTAACGGTTCCGATTTAATTATTTCTTGTGCTCAATTTATCTGTGATTTTTACTCAAAAAATGGTTATAAGACATGGTACATGCCATTTGGTTTTGAGCCAGGTATATTGGACAGGTTAGTTATACAATCCCCAAAACATGAAGTTAGTTTTTGTGGATCAGTCATTGTAAGAGAACAATTTCATAATCAAAGATTAAGATTATTGTCAGAAATATCCAGCGTTATACCACTTACTCTTTGGGCATCAAACCTTCCTAAGTATTGGCAGCCTTGGAAATTAGACCAATTAAGACGTTTAAAAAGAGGAAAATTTCAAGAATTTATAGATGTCTATAGATTAGCGAGCATAAATTTAGGATCAAAATCAGGGATAAATATGTATCAGGCGCTTGCAGATTCTCGGTTTACACTAAATCAACACATAGATGTTTCTTATAATGTTGCGGGAAACTCAAGACTAACGGAGGCCACTGGTGTAGGAACCTGTTTGATAACTGACCATAAAGATAATATTAGTGAATTCTTTGAACCTGATATTGAAATTATCACTTTTAAAAGTGCTGATGAAGCAAGGGATAAATTAAAATATCTTTCAAATAATGAATCAGAAAGAAAGAAAATAGCAGAAGCGGGACAAAAAAGAACACTTAAAGAACATACTTTCTATTTAAGAATGAAAGATTTAAGTGATGAAATAACAAGAATACTGAACACTTAAAACATATTTAATGAAAAGAAAAACATCTCTTCTTGAATTTAGAAGAAAAATCAGGAATAAACTTGCAGAAATAAAAATCAGCAAACTAACAAAAAAATACAGAAATTTCAGCATGATACCTGAAAATGTATTCAAGGACAACCTTAAACTTTGTTATGAACTTAGATTTAGAAAAGGATGTATCGTGGAATGTGGTGTTTGGAAAGGCGGAATGAGTGCCGCTATGATTGAATTAATGGGTACAGATAGAGATATTTACCTTTTCGATTCCTTTGAAGGACTTCCACCAGCTACCGAGGATGATGGACTAACAGCTATCGAGCACCAAAAGAATATTACAGGAACAGATTATTTCGATAATTGTACTGCTGAAATATCTTATGCTAAAACAGCCATGACAATGGCTAATGCACAAAACTCACATTTAATTAAAGGCTGGTTCTCTGACACACTTTCAGGGTTCCATTTCAAGTCTGAAATTATAATTCTGAGACTGGACGGTGATTGGTATGACTCAACAATGCAATGCTTGGATAATTTATATGATAAGGTTACTCCTGGTGGTCTAATTATAATTGATGACTATCATTTTTGGGATGGATGTACTAAGGCTGTTCATGATTTTGTCTCAAAAAGAAAAATCCCCATTAGGATAAAGGAGACAAAAAATGGAGTATGTTATTTCTACAAATATTAGTACATGATTTCATTAAAAACAATCATTTCTCCCATAACAAGAAAAAACAACTGTAGTAAAATACGTTCGTTTTCCATTCAGCAAATTAAAGATTTCTATTTGTATGATTTAAGAATTGATGTGTTTGAATACTTCAGTAATATTGATTCTTTGGATTTATATAAATGTAATGATACTGGGATTCGATTCTTTATCCCGAACAGCATAGAGGGAAATGGTGATTTTTATGCCCAACTTCAGCAATATAGCTGGTATTACTTACCTGCAAAATGGGAACACTTAGAAACACTTAAATACCTACCCCAAAAAGGTAAATTATTAGAAATTGGATGTGGTAAAGGTGATTTTCTTTCAATGGCAAAAGATAAAGGTATTAGTGTAGAAGGCATTGAATTGAATAACTATGCGGCTAAACAGGCTCGTTATGCAGGGTTAAATGTACATACTCAAACGCTAGATAAATTTTTACATCAAGGAAATAGTGAAAAATTTGATTTTGTTTGTGTATATCAAGTGCTCGAACATGTCGCTGATGTAAAAAGCTTTTTAGATAATGCCATTGCCTGTTTAAAACATGGAGGCCACCTATTTATCAGTGTTCCTAATATGAACACATTTCTAAAATATGATGATGGTGGAATTCTTAATTTCCCTCCTCATCATCAGGGTTGGTATAATCATGATGTTATGTATAATCTTCAAAACTGGTTTCCTATCAAATTAATCAAAGTATCAAATGAAAAACTACAAAGCGAACACTTTAATTGGTTTCATAAAAACATGCTGGTAAAAAGCTATAAAATTGGAAAAATATTTGGGGCAATCTATTTTAGAACAACAATAAACAAGAAGTTTAGATATTATGTAACCAAATTTCTTTCCAATTTTATTGATGGACATACGATGATGGCCGTCTATCAGAAAAAATAATATGTGCGGAATCGTAGGATATACAGGTTATAGAGATTCTGCTCCATTAATTGAGATGAACAGAGTTCAACTTCATCGTGGACCGGATGAAGATGGTCATATTTTCCATTCAGAAGGGAATGTTCACCTGGCAATGAAACGCCTAAGCATCGTTGATCTTAACAGCGGTCAACAACCCATGTATTCACAAGATAAATCAATATGCATCGTATTTAATGGTGAAATTTTCAATGCTCCACAACTGCGAAGAATATTACTCAATGATGGTTATTCATTTCAAACAGAAAACTCAGATACTGAAGTTATTATAAATCTATATCAAAAATCAGGAAAAGCTTGTGTTAAAGAATTGAATGGAATGTTTGCTTTCGTAATACATGACAGAAAAAATAACATTTTATTTGGTGCACGTGATCACTTCGGAAACAAACCTTTTTACTATTTAAAGTCAGGTAATACATTTTCATTTGCCTCTGAATTAAAGAGTTTAAAAATGTTACCATGGTTTTCACATGAAATGAATCCTAATGCATTGCATCACTTTTTAACAACTCAAACAATACCTTCTCCATATACAATCTATACTAATACATATAAACTGCCAGCAGCCCATCATATAACATACGATCTAAAAAGCCATAACCTAAAAATTGAAAAATACTGGAACCCTACATTTTCACATCGAACAGACAGACTTACGCCATTTAATTTACGAAAAGAAATTCGAACTTCATTTTTAAATGCCGTAGACAGATGGATGATGAGCGATGTTCCGATTGCATCTTCACTATCTGGAGGAATTGACTCATCATTAGTTACTGCAGCAGCTATAATACGAGGTGGTGATTTAACTACTTTTACCCTAGGTTTTCCGGACATGCCAGAAATGGATGAAAGAAACTTATCGCGTTTAGTATCACAAAAATATAATACAAAATCTATTGAGGTACTTATTACTGAAAAAGAAATGGCTAATGATATTCCTGCCATGATTCAATCATTGGATGAACCGTATGCAGGAGGCCTCCCTTCTTGGTTCATTTACAAAGCAGTAAAAAATGCTGGATTTAAAGTTGTATTGACAGGTAGTGGAGGAGATGAATTATTTGGCAACTATGGAAAATGGGTCAAATATAAAAACAGTATTAATTACATTAAATTATTGTATAGTGTTTGGAGATATAGACAAAATTACATTAAAAATATTGTACTTAATCCTTTTGGAATTCTATACTATCCATATTATACAGAAAGTGAAAAAAACAAACTATATACAAATAATTTTAGTTCGCTAGTTAATGATAACACTGCTCACTATATTGAAAACCTTCATAATGAATGCACATCACCAGAATGGAATGACAGAATAGCATATACTGATATTAATCTGCAATTACCTGATGAATTTCTTTATATGACAGATAGATTTTCTATGGCGCATTCAATCGAAGCAAGAACCCCATTTCTAGATATGGAGTTTAGCAAACTAATATATAGTATTCCACCTAGCATTAGAACTAAACAAAGTGACTTGAAGTATCTCCTTAAAGATTCATTAGGAGATTTATTGCCACAAGAACTATTAAATGCCCCCAAAAAAGGATTTGTTCTACCTATGGCCAAGTGGATGAAAACATCTTTAGTTGAGCATACTCAATATTTGCTGGGTGAAGAATACTTAAAAAAACAAAATATTTTCAATCCCAGTATTTACAAAAACAATGTATTACCCTTTCTCCAAGAGAAAAATCATAATGAATGGCAAATGTGGACACTATTAATGTTTCAACTTTGGTATGCTAAGCATATAGATGGTAATTACTGAGAAAATGAAAATTACACACTTTAGTACTTCAGATGTTCAAGGCGGAGCCGCTCAAGCAACCTATAAACTACATACTGAATTAATTAAAATAGGAATAGACAGCACTATGCTTGTTAGAAATAGTGTTTCTCCAAAACCAATTGCAGTTCAAGAACTGAAAAGAATAGATACAATATATGAGCATAAAATAAAACCTAGAATACAAAAAATTACTTACAATAAATTAAAATCCTATTATCAAGTTCCTGCTCACATTCCTTTTTCATGGAACAAATTGCTTCCTGAATATGATCTAAACATACCCGAAATCCAAAATGCAGATATAATTGGATTATATTGGATAGGGGAATTTTTAAGTCCTGAAATAATTTCAAAAATAGAAAAGCCTATTGTTTGGAGACTATCAGACATTTGGCCCTTTTCAGGAGGCTGCCATTATCCAGGAACATGTACTAATTATATTACGGGTTGTGGAAATTGTCATTACTTCAAGATTCCTTCTGAAAATGATTTCAGCCATAAATTAAATCAAAAGAAAAAAGATCTCTGGAAATCGTTAGATATAACAATTGCAGCTCCAAGTAAATGGATAGCAGAACTAGCTTCAAAAAGCAATTTATTTAGGAATAGAAATATCGAAATAATTCAAACAGGTGTAGACGAGCAACATTTTAAACCCAATGATAAATCAGTATTGCGAGAAATATTCAATGTACCAAGTGAAAAAACCTTCATACTATTCGGTGCCGATAGTGCAAGTGATGAAAGAAAAGGTATAAAGTATCTAATACAGGCCTTAGAATACTTTAAACCTGCAGAAAGAAAAAATATAATGCTAGGAATATTTGGTGGAAATTATGACAAAAGCATTGATAATATGGGATTTGATGTGCAATATTTTGGATATGTAACTGAAACATTTCTCCCAATACTATACAATTTATCAGATGTATTCATTGCACCATCTATTGAAGAAAACTTACCAAACACTGTGATTGAAGCTATGTCTTGCGGAATCCCATCCGTAAGTTTCCAAATAGGGGGAATGCCAGACCTCATTAAACACAAAATAAATGGTTGCATGGCTGATCCATGTAATGCTAAAAATCTATTCGATAATATTAAATACTCAGTAGAAAATTCTGGTTCTTTAGGTTTGGAGGCTAGAAAAACAATCATAGAAAGCTTTACGCAACGAAACCAAGCCAATCAATACATAAAATTGTACAATTCAATAAAAAACAAATGAAATTATCATATGTTACTATATTAGTAACAATTTTCGTCATAGGAATGTATATTGGGCATAAAAATGTACCCAATTATATTTACCACAACTACATAAAAAACAAGAAAAATTCAAGTGAGAATTTTCTAATCAATAAAATTGATACCATTGATTTCAATAAAAAAATAAGGATAAATAATATGAGTAATTTAGATACACTTAGAACTAAACTAATTAAAATAGTTTGGAATCAAAATCAGATTCCTTCTGAAATCAAAATTGATAAGGTTATTAAAGATTCTAAACAGAAACATCTATATAATAAAGAAAATATTTTAGGTCACGATATCATTGAAATTATTACGAATGAAGTTATAAAGTCAAAAATTAAAATATTTTATCCTAAACTAAACAAAAGAAATGAAGCAGTAATATACCACAATGGGCATGGAGAGGAACTTGTTATACAAATAAAATGTATCGATAGATTATTAAAAGAAGGATTTACTGTTATTAAAATAAATATGCCACTACATGGCGAGAATGGAATTCCGACATATAATTTTCCCTATATGGGGAATATTGAAATAAAAAATCATGATATTCTCAATTATTTTCCAAATCCATATCCATCATATTTTAGCCCGATAAGGGCATCTATCCTTTATGTAAACAAAAAACATAACATAAATACATTCCACATGATGGGTATATCGGGAGGAGGCTGGACAACACAGTTGTATGCAGCTATGGATACATCAATCAAAAGAAGTTATGCTATAGCTGGTTCTGTTCCAATTGAATATCGATTTCTGTCGCCATATGATTGGGGGGATGCAGAACAACATGATCCCAGAATTTACTCGAACATTAGCTATCCAGAAATATATGTATTAGGTGCCGCAGGAAAAGGTAGAAGTCAAATGCATATATTGAATAGTTATGATCCTTGTTGTTTTCAAGCAGAAGCTGGCAAATATTACAAAAAGGCAATCTGTGAAAAAATAAATATATTGGGAGAAGGGCAATTTCAATTTTTAGCAGACACAACAGATAAGAGTCACACAATATCTGATTATGCATTAGAGAAGATAATCCAACATTTAAATTCTAAATATTCAAATCATACTAAACATGCCTGTACATCCAATATTTGGTAATTGGCCATATATAGTCAAAGATGAGAATATAGAGTCTAATATTAGAAGTGTATATCCTAGAATCAGCATAATTACACCAAGTTATAATCAAGGTGAATTTATTGAAGAAACTATATTATCTATAATACATCAGGGATATCCGAATATACAATTCATTGTCATCGATGGAGGTAGTACAGACAAAACAGTATCAATAATAAAAAAATACGAATCATATATTGATTTTTGGGTAAGTGAAAAGGACAATGGTCAATCTGATGCCATTAATAAAGGGCTTCTTAAAGCAGATGGAGACATCATAAACTGGCTATGTTCTGATGACATACTCTTGCCAAAATCCTTACATACGATTGCACATAACTTTATAGATAACCCCAAAATAAATGTTGTGTCAGGAATTTCAAGGCAATTTAATGAAGTAGATGATTTCGGTTTATCAGCTACAACAATGCACCAAGATATATCAAGATTACTCTATCATTCTCATATATGTCAACCATCCACGTGGTTTAGGAAAAATGTGTTTGATAAAATAACACCTCTAAATATTGAACTACATTATACTATGGATTCAGAAATGTGGATTCGTTATATATTAGAGTATAGTACAGACTCCATTTTGTATGTACCATCAGTACTCTGTGGATATCGTTATCACAATAACTCGAAAACAGTGAGCCAAGATATACATTTTGGTACTGATAAAATTGGATTAATTTACTCCGTTCTATATATAATCAAAGCTCCAACCTTTCTTCTAGATTTTTATAATATATTTTGCAAGTCTTATATTCATACAAAAATAAATAAAACAGAAAATATTAGCGAGCAAGATATGAAAAGAATAATACAATATTATGTTTTAAAAACAATTACATTTAGTAAAACAAAAAGAAATTATTTAGTATTTCTAAAATGTTCATTATATTACATTATTCATCAAAAAGGTATGTCATTTTCAGAATTTATAAATTTACTAAAACAACATATTGCACCTAAATTTTTCAAATAAAAATATGTCGAACTTATTATTAAATAGAATAAAAGCCTGGATTAAAGAAATTCGCGATAGTGTCAAAATTAAACTAGACGGAAAAGAAAATAAAGTGACACAGAACAATCCAGTATTAAAAAATATAAGCATAATCTGTATAGGAAATAATAATAATATAGAAATCCAACAATCAATTCTAAAAAATAGTACGATACTTATAAATGGAAATAATAATACCATACGAATCAATAAAAATACTAATCTATCTGAAAGTACAATTAAAATTTCAGGAAATGATCATTCCCTAGAAATCGGCTCTGGATGTCGAATAAAAGAGACATCCTTTTGGTTTGAAGATTATGAAAACACGATTAATATGGGTATTGGTACAACTTGTGAAGGTGCACACATTGCAGCAACGGAGAATCAAGGAAAAATTGAAATTGGGTACGATTGTATGCTATCATTTGGTATTGATATTCGCAATGGCGATTCTCATGCAATATTAGATTCAGAGACTGGAAAAAGAATCAATTCTGCAGGAGATGTCATAATTGGCAACCATGTATGGATTGGAGCACATGTACAAATAGTAAAAAATACAATTATTGAAGATGGAAGTGTAATCGGAATTCGATCATTGGTTAGCAAAAATATACCTCAAAACTGTATTGCGGCAGGCAATCCTGCAAAAATAATAAAAGAAAAAATTAAATGGGAGCGTGACCGAAGTGCCTGGCAAAAAGCTACTAAGTAACAACAATTCAAACAACAATTCATTATGTTTAAAAACATTATAAAAAAAATAGTCCATAATTTAGGATACAAAATCATACCTTTGGCAGCAATTACGAAGCCGGAAGTATCAAACCCAGAAGATATTGAAAGGCTTAATCAGGTTTCTCTTTCAGGGGGGCCTATATTATTACACTTTGGCTGTGGACCAAGAGTCCTAAAAAACTGGATTAACATTGATCTTGCCTTTGAACCTTATGAATACTATCTTCAGTTTTATGGTGAAGAATTTTATCCTGAAAATATCAGAGGCAGCAGAAAGGATTTATTTGAAATTAACATAATTCGTGACGGTATTCCATTACCAGACAATTCAGTAGATGGAATATTCCATGAAGATTTTTTTGAGCATTTGGTACAACGAGATCAAATTATATTCCTTGCAGAAACCCTTAGAGTTTTAAAACCCGGATGCGTTCATCGAATTAACACACCCAATTTAAGTGCGTCTATGAGAGATTATTCTGATTTTAAAAAAGGAAAATCAGGCGTTTATACGGATGAATGGAACCAATGGGAACATTTTAGTGTGATAAATCCAGTAATATTAGAAGAAATGGCAAAAATGACAGGATATAGTGATGTCCAATTTACCGAAAGAAACAAAAGCCATATTGCTCATGTATTACCTAAAGAATATAGACCAAATCCAGCTGATAGACCGGCTATAGATGCAAATGTATTTGCTGATCTTTACAAATAATCCATTTTATTGTGGGGATATACAATACAAAACTATCTAAATCAGGTAATAATTAATTAAAAAAATGAAAATCTATATCCTAGAAATACATCCATTATTACAGCCAGCTTCACAGCCCTTCCCCTACCCTGCTCACAACCATGATTATGGCGTCGAACAGGATTTCTTAATCTGGATAAAGAAACAAAACCTTCTATTAACATCAGATATTGAAGAAGCAGACTGGTTATATTTACCTGTTTTTTGGACAAGATGGTATCTCAATCATAATTTTGCTATCGATGGAAACGGAATGCAGCAACTCATTGATTTAACATCTGCAGCTGTAGGAAATAAAAAAAATGTTTTTACAATCTGCCAGTATGATGGTGGACCGAATGTGCTTCATGAGCATTTACTATCATTTCTTGCAGCTCGAACTGAAGACAAACAAGGAATAGATATTCCAATCTTGTGCAAAAGCCATTTATTATCGCCATTTCATATTGAAAAAAAATATACTGCTTCTTTCAATGGTGCTTACTCGACACATACGCTCAGAGAAGAAATGAAATCAAAACTAGAAAATATAGATGGTGTTTATTTAGGTGGGTACTTGCCTACAAGATTCTATTTAAGGTGGTTGGGGTTCAGGTCATTTAACCGGGTAATGAGAGCTTCTTTTATTTCAATATGTCCAAGAGGAACCAGTATGAATTCATTCAGGTTTTTTGAAGCTATGCAAATGGGTATCGCACCTTGTTTACTTGGAGATGTAGATGCGAGACCATTTAAAAAATATATACCATGGGATGAAATTAGTTATTATGCAGAAGATGTAAATTCGCTAGAATATATAATTAGAAATATCGATAAAAATGCTGCAATAGAAAAAGGCAAAAAAGCTAAACAGTATTTTGAAAATGAGATTTACTACCAAAAATGGTGTAAATATGTTTTAATGGAACTTGAAGAAATGTCCACCAAACCTGTACAATAAAAGCCATGAAAATACCTTCAGTATCATTTTTTATTCCATCTTACAACTGTGCTTCAACTGTTAGAGAAAGTGTACAGTCAATCATAGAAACTAATTTTCTAGAAGGAGATGAAATCATAATGACAAATGATTGCTCTACAGATAATACATCTGAAATACTTGAATCACTAACTTCTGAATATACATTTATAAAGGTTTTTCAAAATAATCGTAATCGTGGAGGTGCAGCTACACGCAACATATGTATTGAAAATGCAAAACATGATTTATTATTTTGCCTTGATTCAGATAATATATTGGCGGATAATAGTTTGATGCCATTAAGAAAACATCAAATTAGTACGAAAGCTGATGTTGTTTCATTTCAAGAAATGCGTTTTTTCTCACAAAGCAAAGATATATACGACTATACATGGAAATTTAATGAATCAACCACACTGGCAGATATGCTTGCTGATAACCGCAATCCGGCAAGTAGTGGTAATTATCTATTCACAAAAGAAAGTTGGATAAAAGCGGGCGGCTATCCTGAGTTTTCAAAAGCTCTGGATACTTGGGGATTTGGATTCTATCAATTGGCTACAGGATCAAAAATGGTAGCACTACCTGACTCACACTACCTGCATAGACACGGTACTGAATCCTATTATATTAGAGACATGAACAGCCGAAATATGGCAATTGCAATGCTCCAAATCATATTACCTTATCTCGATAAAATTCATCCTGATGACATTGAATATATATTCAGTAAAGAGGGTCGGTATATATGGATTGATAAACTCCTAGAAAGACCAATTAGAACTAGTGAAAATATTCCTGGTAAGCAGATTATACAAACAACATACGACAGAAAACCAAATAAAATTAATATAATAAAACGAATACTACGGAAAATTGATAGAATGATACCTAATTAAACCCTAGTTATGATTGCCTTTAACATAAATGGAAGATTAGGAAATCAGATGTTTCAATTAGCTGCTGCTTACACATTGGCCATTAAACATAAGACAAAGGTTTTACCAAATGAAACTACTGGACAATACTATGTTTCTGATATATTTATAAATACATCAATATATCCATGGCACTGGAAACTCATGCATTTAATAGGAAAACTGCTTGATAAAAGATCATATCGATATTTTACAAAATGGATAATGCCATTATATTATAACAAATTTAAACTTATTAAATTCCAACCTCGTGATTACATGAGTATATCACATGAATTTCATAATCTTCCGAACAATACAAATTTGGATGGGTATTTTCAATCTGAATTCTATTTCAATACTATCAAAAATACTATACATCATTTATTTAGGTTCAAGGAAATACATCTTATAAAATGGGAGAGGTATATAAAACAATATGAACCCTATCAGAATCTGATTGCAATGCATGTCAGATTAGGTGATTACAAACAACTAGCGAATCTACAGTTAGGTTGCGATGATCTAACATTGCCTTCAGAATATTACACTACGATACTCAAGAAAGAAAATCTAGAAAACAGCCTCATAATAGTTATGAGTGATGAACCAGAAACTGTAACTGATTGGTTCAAAGACTTTAAACAAGTTAAAATATCTAAGGAATCTCAGGAAATTGACTTATTGACACTGACTAAGGCAAATGTATGCATACTATCGCATAGTACATTTAGTTGGTGGGGAGCATGGTTAAATAACGAAAAAAAACAGAAAATATATATCCCAAAATATTTCCTAGGATTTAAGATAGAGAAGGAAATACCGGAATTTATTATTCCTAAAGAATGGATACAAGCAGAGGTACCAAAATGAATATTAAAGTAGAGGCCTATCCCATAGGTATTAGTGTAATTATATGCACCTACAATGGAGCCGAAAGAATAGTTCCTACTTTGAAAGCACTTAAATCGCAAGAACTTAAACCAGAAATAAAATTAGAAATAATACTTATAAATAACCGAAGTACGGATAACACAGTCCAAGTAGCAGAACGAATATGGGGTAATTTTCATGTCCCATTGAGGATAGAATATGAAGAAGAGCCAGGAGTAAGTAGAGCTCGACGAAAGGGTATACAAGTAGCTAATTATGAATACGTCCTCTTTTGTGATGATGACAATCACTTATTTCCTGACTATTTAAAGATAATGTTTAATCATTTTGAAACTCATCGAGAAACAAAAATGATTGGAGGCCAAGGCATACCCATGCCTGAAGTAGTACCTCCCGATTGGTTCAAATATTACACTGAAAGTTATGCAGCAGCTCCGCAGGGAGAAAAATCAGGTGAAGCCTACATGCTGTATAATGCAGGTATGGCAATTAGAAAATCGTACTTTATACATTTAATCGACCTTGGGTTCCAGTTCTATTTAACAAGCCGACTAGGAAAGGCCTTAACTTCAGGGGAAGATTCTGAGTTATGTTATGCATTTCATATGGCAAAATGGGGGATTTATTATGAAAGTTCCATGAAATTTTATCATTATATTCCTGAAGGTAGATTAAACTGGAACTACTTAATAAGATTACATAAGGGATTCTCTGCTAGTTCCATAATACTAAATCAATATAAAGCGATATTGCATTCAAATACATATAAATTCAAACCCATTCGTGATTTACTATATTATTCAGCTATATCATTAAAATATTATTTACAATACAGAAGAGCAAAAGAAGGTGATAAAATTATTTTACATTATCATGGATGGAGAATAATAGCAAAAGATCTATTTATGTATGTGGTATTTGGCAAGCGAAAAGCCAAAACCTTACCAAACATGTATAAAAAATTGCAAAACATAAAATAGATACTTAGAATACAGAGATTAAGGATGAATACCCATATAAATATAGATGTAATTATAATTTCATATGCGTATGACACGCATAAACGTAGGCTTACAGAACAAACGATAGAAACATTATTGGAATCTGAATCAAATGAAGATTTCAAATTCCACATATATGTAATTGAATCTGAAAAAAATGTAGAATCATACAATTATAAAAATACAATAACTATAAAACCCAATAAAAAATTTGGATATCATACGTATCTTAATATTGGAGTGAGCGCAGGTAAATCTGGATGGATTGCATTAGCAAATAATGATCTTATATTTAAAAAAGGATGGGCCACTGCTATCATAAATGCAAAACAAAAGAGACCAGAGATTGAAAGTTTTGGAACCTGGTGCGAAAACTTTCATGTAAGTAAAGGTGTTTCTAAATCCCCAGAAATTCAATATGGTTATACAAATGGAATTCACATAACAGGATGGCTTATCTTCTTAACTAGAGAATTATACAATAAAATGAATGGACTAGATGAAAATTTTAGTTTTTGGTATTGTGATGATGATTATAAAATGACATTAAAAAAGATGGAAATAAATCACGCTCTAATAACATCATCTGAAGTAACACATATTACAAGCCAAACAACTATAGAAATGGATGCCAAAAGTTATCATAATATGACAATATTACCTAATTTATATTTTGATTATAAATGGAATCATAGAAGTTACATAATATATCAACTTAAAAAGATAATATTAAAAATCCGGAAAATATGGAAATAAATGAAATACAAATATCTTGGGTAATTGCGAGTCGGAACAGATACGAAAGACTTAAATGGAATCTAGAATACTTACTTGAGCATATAAAAAAGGATGAGGAAATAGTAGTCGTAGATGGAGAAAGTGATGATGAAACAGAAAGCTATCTAACTCAACTTAAAAATGAAGGCAAAATACAAACCTACATTCGAGGGAAAGATAAAAATCAAGCACATGCTTGGAACAAAGGATTTCTGGCAGCAAAAGGGAAATACATAAAGAAACTTATCGATGATGATATACTTGATATTATTTCCATTAGAAAATGTATATCGAAAATGAACGAAAATCCTGAAGCAGATATATGTATATCAGAAGACATGAGCATGGATGTTTATAATCCGGATTCAATAATGAGACACAGTAGATACGATGCATATACGAAATGGAAAAATGGAGAAGTGCCATCATTTACCTTTGGTGATGTACATATGATTATACGGCGCAGTAGTTTAGCATTAATCGGATTATATGATACATCATTTATCATGATGGACTACGAATACTCATTAAGAATATCCTATTTAGGATCTGGCATATTATTTTACAGCGGTTGCAATGCATTATCAATAATGAGTAATGAAACAATAACTGCAAATGCAAGCAGAAAACAGCTAATGAAAGAGGGCTCTCGAGCCAATGCCATGTATGAATATGCTGGGGACAGCGCCAATATAAGCCAATGGTCAAAGATAAAAATATTTATTGGCAAGAAAAGGGATAAAATATTAAAAAAAACACAATCAATACACCAAGAAAAATTAGCAGTTGTTTCACATTCAGAAATACATACACTCTATAATAAAGCTTTAGCTAGATTAATACAAGAAAACAACTTGCATAAAGGGGAATTCTATTTTCATAAACCGACAAAATCAAATTAATGAAAACCATTCGTTTGCAATTTACTAATGGCTTATCATTTTCAGATTCAAAGGATGAAATTTTTCCTAAATTGAACACAGAATATAATTTTATAGAAGATAATATTTCTCCACAAGTAGTAATATTTGGGCCATATGGAAACAATGTTCCGCATGGTAAATTTATACGTGTAGGCTATTTCTGTGAAAACTTTATACCTGACATGAATGCATGTGAGTATGGCTTTGGCATTCCATATGAAGATGAAATACAACATTCTAAATATCGAAGGATAGATTTCCATGGATTTAATCCCAATACTCTAATAAAAGAGCCAACATTTGCAGAAGAAGCTATAAAGAATAAAAAGTACTTTTGTAATTTTCTATACGGAAATAAAGTGCCGTATCGGGAAGAATTTTTCAAAATACTATCAAAATATAAAAAAGTAGATGCCCCTGGAAAATCAATGAAAAATATGGCTGATCTTCCAGGTGATTCAAAAATGGGCATTTGGAATTCAAAAAGATCATTTATCTCAGAATATAAATTTACTATTGCCTTTGAAAATTATACCTATCCTGGATATCATACCGAAAAAATACTAGACCCCATGCTATCGGGCAGTATTCCGATATATATTGGGAATCCAGAAATAGAAAGACATTTTAATAAACATAGCTTTATCCATGGACGCAATTATATTCAAGACACTAGAAGCAAATTCATCTTAAACATCGAAAAATCAATACAGCCAGATTATGAAGATTGGAGACCTTCTGTTTTTAATAATCCAATTTATAAGTTAAAAAGGAAAGCAAAAATCATAGGGCGTGGATTAAAACTGAAGTTAGAATTTAAAAATGGCTTTGACAATCTGATATCTGAAATCATTAGATTAGACAAAGATGATAATGCCTACTTTGAAATGTTGAAGGAGCCGTGGTATAAATCTAATACCCCTCCAGATAGAAGTCCTTTTATAAATCAATGGCGAGAAATATTTGAATCTGTTTAACCTATAAAATTGTTAATGCAACGAAGTATTCTTACAATGGCCTCTGGCAAAGCGGTATATGTTAATATGGCTGTTAACCTGGCTCGTTCATTTATAATTCACCATATTAATACAGATATTAAATTCTATATAGCGACGGATTTACCCAACCTTATTCCTAAGGATGTCATAGATAACCATCAAATTCAGATAATTGAATTTAAAGAAGGTGCATACGGAACAGGATTTA